>Ga0310811_10003016_pt1 | contig 21160 bp, 29 predicted proteins | sample YCmetagenome_FD_207642 | JGI IMG/M metagenome (GOLD analysis project Ga0310811, IMG submission 207642) | Soil microbial communities from experimental microcosm in Duke University, North Carolina, United States - YC | ecosystem: Engineered > Artificial ecosystem > Soil microcosm > Unclassified ...
TCGGCGCCGCATTCGGCCATGCCCAGCACTTTCAGCTTGTCGGCGCTGCCGGGGCGCGGGGGCGCCGCCTTTGACGGGGCAGGGCCCACGCCGTCCTGCAGCCATTCGGCGGTGACGCCAAGCGCGCGCGCGATGGCCACCAGGTGGCGGGAACCGCCGCCATTCTCCAGCTGCTGGATCGCCTGATAGGTGATGCCGCCCACCTTTTTGGCGAGCTGCGGCTGGGAAAGGCCCAGCGCATGGCGGCGTTCCTTGACGCGGTCGGCAAGGGTCTTGGCGCCGGCGGATCTGGCGGCTGTGGGTTTCATGGCCTCACCATACAAGGAAAACTGGTGATTGCACAAGATATCTTGTAATCTCTTGTGTATACAAGCAATCTTGTTGACGGCCTACAAGTGTTCTTGTTTAGTTCTCCGTGTGTAACGGGGAAAACAAGAATGGCCAAGGTACCAATCGGCGTAGCAGCGTTAAGGCAGGCGATCCGGCATCACCTGAAAAGCCAGGTGGCGGTGGCGCGCGCGGTGGGGGTGTCGCCCCAGGCCGTCAGCGAGGTGCTGCGCCGGGGCAAGCGGGTGCCCGCCGAATGGTGCCTGGCGCTGGAAACCGCGACCAGCGGCGCCATCACCCGCCACGACCTGCGCCCCGACCTTTATCCGGCGGAGGCGGCCAATGAATGATCGTTCAACGTCCGGTACAGGGCGCCGCCCCACAGGCGGGACATTTGGCAAAACCGCCCACGCCCATCGGCTGCAGGAGCGCGCGGGTGCCGGTCTCAAAACAGCCCGCACAATATTCCGGCGCCGCATCGGGCGTGTGCGCCAGATGCTTGTCGAGATAGACAAAGGCGCCGCCTTCGGACCGCACCCGGACATATCCGCTTTTCTCGTCATGGGAGGCAAAGCGCCAGATCTGCTGGCCGGCAATGCCACCGGCCTGTTTCTCAAGGTCGGTGATCCTGGCCTGCAAAGACAGGACGCTGGAAATCGCATCCGACAGCATGCGCGACAGATCGTGCACCGCGCCGCGCAGCCGGTCGGGATCGTTGCAGTCGCGCGCGCCGCTGGCGACATCGTGTGCCGACTTCAATGCCAGGATGATCGCGGCTGTGGTTACGACAGTCATCGCATGGTTCCTCCCGCACCAAACCTACTTCAGCAAAGTCCCGGAGTCCCGTTTTTTCGTCCGCCAAGTGAACTCCGTAAACCCCAAGGAAAACACCAGCAGAAAGCACAAATGTCATGACCCGATTTGGTTTGAATGTGGAACGCGTGAAACCCAAGGAGCACGCGCCGGAAGAACTCTCCGTCACCGAGCAGCTTCTGGCCGCGCTGAAAGAGCGGCTGCCGCCCGATGCCTGCTGTTTCTCGGTGGTGCGCGACGCGCCCTGCATCGTGATCTGTCACCAGGGCCGGGCGCTGGGCCTGCAGATCAAGGAGCAGCGATTGAGCGCCGTGCAGGTGGATTGCTTCAACCGGTTGCGTTGCGCGGGCATGCGGATCGAGATCGCGCGCACTTTCGGTGAAGCGATGGGTCTGATCGCGGAAATGGGCGTGATGCTCAAGCCCGCCATCAATTCCATCTATGCGGCGCGCGATCTGTTTCGTGAGGAAACGCGCAGGCGGTAGGGCGCGGCGAAGGATCGCGCCGACCGGCTGATGAAACGCGGCAAATATGCGGAGACGTATGAATGAAAAAAACAAAACGCACCGTGACGGACGAGGTGGTGGAGGCGCCCGCCGTCATCACCCGCGACCATGTGCAGGACCGGGTGCTGTCGGTCCGCGCCGGCGCCAAAAAGGGCTGGTCGAAACTTGCGCCTTACGAAAAGGAATTCCGGCGCGGCGCCCTGATGTGCAAGGAGCGTTGCACCGGCCAGGTCGCGACGCGGGAGGAGGAAGCGCGCGCCCTGGACCGGTTCGCGGCGGCGCGCGCCTTCGATGAAGGCTGGCAGGTCTGCCATGTGCCGTTCCCGCCCGGCATCGATTTCGACCGGGTTGCGACCAGTGGCGGCGGCGTGCCCGGCGCCTTTGCCGATCATGCGCGCGAGGCCAAGGATTTCTGGCGGCGGGTGGAAGGCGCCATGGGCGCCAATGACTGGCTGATCTGCAAGATGGTGTGCGGCGAGGGGCACAGTGTCGCGCAAGCGGTGATGACGGTCAGCCCGGCCTACAAGTTTTCGACTCTGGCGCGGTTTCGCGAAGCGCTCGACGCTCTCATCGATGGGATGCGGCGGGGCAGGCGGGCCGGGCGGCCGTTAGGGTGATGGCAATTTCACAGTCTTGATCGCCCAGGTGACGGAAACCCGCGTCCGCACATTGACCGGCTGCCCGCCCGCGACTGGCGGCTCCCAGCGCCAGACCTGCTTGACATGGTCGCAGGCCGCCTGATCCAGCCGCTCCGAACCTGATGATTGAACGACCTTGCAACTGTCAGCCACGCCCTGGGTGGTGACGTTCACCTCCATCATTGTCGTGCCTTGTTCATTCAACGCGAAGGATTCGGGCGGATAGGGCGGCAGGGTGTGGGTCGCCATGATCGGGCGCAGGACACCGGGGCCCGCCGGTGGCGGCGGCGCGTCTCTCAGGTCCCATTTGACCGAGATGCGGGTCAGCACATTGGTGGGCTGGCCTTGCGCAGTCGGCGGCTGCCAGCGCCAGGTCTTCCTGACATGATCGCAAGCCGCCTGGTCCAGGCGCTCCGAACTGGACGATTGAACGACGATGCAATCATCGACCACGCCCTGGGTGGTGATGTGCACCTGCATCAGGGTTGTGCCCTGTTCCTCCAGATCGACCGAGAGGGGCGGATAGGGCGGGATGGTGTGGGTTTCCATGATGGGGCGCAGCGGGTCGGCTTTCGGCAGGGCGGGGTTCTGCGCCCATGCGGCGAAAGGTAGAAACGCCGCCAGCGCGGCGAGCAGCGCAAGCCCGCTTTTTGAGATCAGCCGCATCACGATGCCCCCACGCCAGCCCGCGCCTATCGTAGCCGTTGCGAGGGGCAGAGCCAATATTCGCTAGGGCAATCAACTGGCCTGTCATGGCTGGGCCTGACCCGGCGCGACTGGAAGCCGGAAGCGCCTAGGGCTTCTTGAAGGATTGCGCGATGTGGTCCGCCACCAGCAGCAGGGCGGAGCGGAAGCCCGCCGCCGCGACGTCCGATTTTCCGAACAGATCCTTGGTTGACGCAAGATAATATTTCTCGTCCGGCACCAGCATGATCGTGCCGTCCATTGGCTTTATGGAATTGTTTGCGATCAGGTACAGTTGTTGGAACAAGGTCTTTTTTGTCTTGGTGTCGGTTAGCCTTGCCTTGATGGTCAGTTCCGGTTCGAATGCCGCCGCGTGGGCGGAATAGGTCGGACCCGGTTGATCGGGAAGGAAGCCCCCGACGGTCAAATTCATCACCGCATCGGCCTCATCGGCATTTGCGATTTTGTACCCGTCACCGCGCAATGCCTGCGCCACGGCGTCGGCCAGTTCCGCGCCCAGATGCAGGTTCTGCCGCTCCATCGCCGTGTTAAACTCCTGATTGTCGTCTGCAAGAACCGGGTTCTGGTGCGCCACGAAATAGGTGAACGCATAATATTTCGGCTCATCGACTTTCTGGATGGCAATGGTGTTGACGCGCGCGGCGTCGGCCGCCTCGAACTTGGTGGCGCAAGCGCACAGCAATGGCAACAGACCGGCCAGCGCCAGCGCGCGCGCAAATATCCTCACGTTCGAGATCACGGCTTTCCCCCAAATTGTTCTGAGGGTGCCCCCAGACGCGAATCCTTGTTGTTGGGGCGCATCCTGCTGACATGGATGATCGGGTCAAGCCCGGCCATGGCGTTGGGATGGTTGACGAATATCAGCAAGGTCAATGGACGACTGACAAATGGTCAGTTTGACCATCCGCGCCACGCAGCGGTTGTATGAAGCGAAGTTCAAAACAGTGGGCGGCCAAACCCGGTAGCGGTGCCGTTCGGCGCTTAGCAAACGCAAATGCCCGCACTGACAAACTATCAGGCACTGAAAGTATAGCGAAATCAGGGCGAATCTCTGGAGGACAGAGATGCGAGGTGATATCTGGTTTAGCTCGCCGAGGTAGCCAATGCCTTCTCTTGCAGCGCGGAGGCACTATTTTTAAGTGGCGTCAGTGCGGTGGAGGCATTTCGCCAGAGCACGCCGAGTGTAACGGGTGCTGGCAAGATCGCGAGGGCCGAAAATAGTACCCCGAGTTCTGGCGATATTTCAGATTCAGCGGCAAACGATATAAATATTAAAATCGCCACGAGCGCCAAGGCGGCAACCGCATTAATGATGAGCGAAAATCGATATTGATTAAACAAGCGGATTCTGAAGACTTCGAATTGCCCTTCAATCAAATCGAGCTCTTCGCCGCACTGGTCGTGTAGCCGATCAGGCAGAATCCAAGAGTGCGCGAGAATTTTACGTTATTTGCCGCAAGAAGATTGAGAGCCGCGGAATATTTGTTCTGCACGAAAGTTTTCCAGCGGAAGACGGTAGCGGCTTCTGTTTAGCGGACGCCCATTATCCGGTTATTGTGGTCAACACCAAAAGGCAGACGCGGGGGCGGCGGCTTTTCACTTTAGTTCATGAACTTGGACATGTTCTCCTTCGAAAAACAGGTATCTCTGATCCATTTGATCGGAAGAATGCGATCGAAACGCGCTGCAACATGTTTGCGGCTGCATTTTTGGCGCCTGAATCATATGTGTCCGAATTGCTTCGTGATCTCGCGCTTTCGAAGCGGCCGACTTTGGATGAGGTCAAACGAGTCGCGAACCGATTAAAGCTTAGTCAGCAAGCGAGCGTTCTGCGACTTGAACAGCTGGGCATTTATCGGGAAGGGGCACACGATGAATGGCTCAAGTTGGTTCACAATATTGGCAATCCGGATTTTTCTGAAAGGGGAGGGGGCGGTAATCAGCCGCCTCCGCAAGAAAAGGTCAAGCTTGCAAAGTACGGATTCCATTTTGCGAAGACATTTAGTGAGTTGGTGGGCGATGGCCGCCTATGGGCCTTCAACTTCCTCATTGAACAGAGGTGTACAACTCCCCGCAATTCGCGTCAGCACCATGGTCGGCGCGAGCCCGTCCAACGCCGCGCCAGGCCTTCGCTCATCAGCTGTAGGCCAAGGGAGTTGCCGTCGCGCATCACGATCCTGAGTTGGCGTCCATACTGATCGTGATCCCGGTCTATCGGCTCCAGGGTGAATGGTCCCTGATTGAGGAGCTCTTGCAGGCGCAATGTCGCGCGGCGGCCCAACTCTGCCTCAGACGCGCAGCGGGGAGGATGGGTTTCCGGCGTGTCGATATCGGCGATACGGATTCTGGTGAAGTGGTAGTGGAATGTGTCTCCATCCACCACGCAATTATAACCGCCGCCGATATGGCAGAGGCGGAAATATTCTGGACGGAGCCAGTCGGGGATGATGCTGCCCAACTTCGCCGGATCAGGCGGAAGCCAGATCGCAACCACCGCCATCAGGATGCCTACCACCAGACCTAGGGCCGCTGGCTTGATCGGAAAGGGCCACGACCGCTTTGGTTGCTTTCTGGGCGTCACGCCCTCAAGCCAATCGAACGGCTTCCTCCGTCTGAAGGGGATAACATTCCAGCCCATAGGGCGAGGCTATCGCCACCGCCTCTGGAAACCAACTGAGGGAGGACTGGCGGCCAAGCAAAAAAAGCCCCGCTCAGGAGGGGCCCTGGCGGGGCGGGTAAGCGTGAAACTGCATTGGGCACGTGCTCGGTTAGCGGGGACAGGTGCGTGCAACTCCAAAGGAATTGGGGTCAGAGTCGATTTACGTCGATCGCTTCTGCACCTGACCACTTGAGTAAGGGTGTCCCCGCGTAATCACAGCTCACCGGCCCCGCGGATGTCCAGCGCCCGGCTGCATGCCGGTTACACCCTCGCCACTGCCATGCGGTCCCAGGTTGCCGGGGTTCGGATTTTGCTTGCCCGGACCCTCCTGGTCTTTCAGGCCGCGGTGCTTGCCACTGCGAATTGCCGTTTCGGTGACGTTCTTGGAGTCCTGGCGGTCAGTCTCGTCCTTCTTCGTCATGGGAAATCCTTTCGGGAGCATGGAGATAACGGACCGGAACAGCGTTGCGTTCCGGGCGATGCAGCCTGCGGTGCACATCTTGTCCAAGTTGCGCTCAATGGCGTGACGCAGGAACCGCAGGGGCGTAAGGTGGAACCCTTCACAGCAATCGACTGCGGAGCAGCGTGAGGTCCGAACATGGCGAAATATGCTCCTCTGCGTAACTACCTGAAGCGCAAGAAGCTGAGCGAAATCATCCTCACCTTCGACGAGGTCGAGCATATTATTCACGCGCCGCTACCAAAGAATGCCGCCACACCGCAATGGTGGGCGAACATCGTAAACCCGGACCATGGGCATGTTCAGCGGGAGGCCTGGCGGGCGGCGGGCTATGACGCTTTTCTGCTGCCGCCTTCGCGAGTCAGATTTCAGAAAGTGGCCCAGTTTGAAAAGCGGCTGTCCTAGTTGGACAGCACCGGAAGAATTGGGGTCAAAGTAGATTTTCTCCAGCCATGGCCGGCTCGCAAGGCCCGCTGGCAATGGGTCCGGTCGGGCCGGTGGTCAATCGCAAAAAAAAGGCCCCGCTCAGCAGGAGGAGCTGGCGGGGCTGGTAGGCGTGGGACTGCATTGGGCACGAGCTGGGTAAGCGGGGAGAGGACTGGTGCGTGCAGCTACACCCCAGTACTGAAGCGAATCGGGCGATCGCTTCCAATAGGAACTAGGTCCAATGGCACCCCGCCAAAGGCCCGCCGGAGCGCCTTGAGTCGGCCATGGGCAAACCGGGGGGCAGGCCGGGCTTTCCTCTCGAAATGATGAGCAGCAAGCGATTTGAAGCCCAGCCGGTCTTTACCGGTTTGGGTTACGCGTGATGAAATTCTGCACAAGCCAGTCGCCCACCAGGACGCTGGCCAGAGCTGCCAGGATCACGCACATCATCGCAGGCGGCAGAACCAGGCCCCTATACTCGGCCACCGCCATGTCGCCGAAAATGATGACTGACCCGGCCAGAGTGGAGCAATAGTAGAATTTGATGTCCGTGTCCGTCATGTCGAGCCCCGGCAGGCGTGGTGTTTATCTTGCCGGGCCAAACCTATTGGCCGCTCTCGCCACGGTGGAATGTCACAATGTGCCACCATTTTGGCTTTGTCTGCCAAACCGCCGGCGCCTTATCGCGCCCAGGGCGGTATCGGCTCACACGCGATGCCGTCGTGATCGGCGTCGAGCTCCGGGCGGTAGCCGGGTTCGCCGATACGAATGGACTCTCGCCCAAGGGCGCGGGCTGTCGCGCAGTTCGGATAGTAGACCTGCTGCTGTTTAATCCATTGCTCCAGGCCCCACTGTTTGTAGATGTGGGCCAGCTCCATGGATTGCGGCAGGTATTTCCATGCGACCAGATATGTCGCCGCGAACAATGCCAGGAACACGGTGGCTATGCCGAGCTTGTTGAGCACGCGCCGCAGCCGCTCCGAACGGCCGCGCTTCGACTTCCATTCCAGATAATCTGGCCATTGACTAAGCATGCCCAGCCCCCGTCGGACAGCGATGGTGAGCCTAGCAAAAAATCGGGGGTAGTAAAGGAATTGGGCCGGATGCCGTAGACGCCGGTCACCCGCGCGTTTATTCCCGCATCTCAAAAAAAGAAAACCGCGGGCGCCGCCGGGCTTGGCGATTGACAAGGCGCAGCCCTGGATATCCTCTTCGCCCGTCATGCGAGACAGCATCACCGGCGACACCAGGCTTCATCCGCTGCGGGCGATGCGCGCCTTCCGCCTGCTGCAGGCGACCGGCGACACGCGCCAGGTCTTTGTCATCCTGCGCGCCATGCGCGGTCATGCGCTGGCCAACACCTTCAGGCGCTTCGCGCAAAGCACTATCGGCAAGGCGGTTCTGGCCGAACGCCGCGACCTCTATCCCGCACTCGCCGACCGCGAAGGATTGCGCCTGCTGCCCGACGGTTCGCTGGGACGCGCCTATCTCGCCTTCATGGAGGAGGAGAAGCTGTCGGCCGAGGGTCTGGTCCAGGCCTCGGAAAATTGGGAGGACGATCCCGTGCCGCCCGATGTCGGCCTGTTCCGCTCCCGGATGCGTGAGCTGCACGATCTCAGTCATGTCGTCACCGGTTACGGCCGCGATCCGCTGGGCGAATTGTGTCTGCTCACCTTCACCTATCGCCAGTTCGGCAATCTGGGGCGGCTGTTGATCGTGGCGATGGCGTGGTCACAGATTCCCAGGCCGGGCAGGGCGGCAGTGTTCGAAGCCTGGCGCAACGGCAAAAGCTGCGGCTGGCTGGGGGATCGGGATTGGGAAGCGCTGCTCGCCCGTCCGCTGGACGAGGTGCGCCGTGCGCTGTCGCTGACGATGCCCCGGCGCTATCCGGCAATTCCCTAGCTCGTCACAACACAAAGAACTCAATCCACAGCGCCGCCAGCACGACATTGGACAGCGCAAACGCCGTCAGGCGGTGCATGACATTGTTGGTGCTGAGGTGGATCACCGAGTGGATCGCGCGCAGGGCCACATAGGCCCAGGCGGTGGCCAGCGCGGCCGGGGTGACGCGGTCCGCCACCGCGAACATCAGGCACACCGCATAGAACAGCGTCGGCAACTCCAGCAGGTTCATATAGTTGCGGTTGGGGATCGAGACATGGCCCGGCACGGCACCGGATTCCCCGCAACTGAAATCGCTGACCTGGACCTGGCCGCTTTTCACGGCGCGGACGCGGGTACGGTACATGGCCGCCATCACGACAAAGGTCAAAAGCGCCAGCGCGCCCATGGGCGCAAAGATCGACTGTTGCGGCATGGCATGTCCCCCTCAGCTCGGCCATGGAGAGTGGAGGTTTGCTCCGGCGTTCGCAATGTCCCGGCCTCGCGGCGCGCGTCTAACCGCGCGCCGCTGCGCCTTTGGCAAACGGCTGTCTACTTCGCCCAGTCGGTCTGGATGCGGGTGACGATCAGCATGGTGATGGCGACGACAGTCGATCCCACCAGGGCCGTGCCCACGGCCGCGAAAATGGCCGCCAGCGGCACGCCCACCGCGGGCAATGCTTCCAGCGTTTTGGCGCCCAGGATCAATACGATGGCCGCCAGCATCAGCCTGGTGTTTCTCTCCATGTCGTTGCCGAGCGCGACGATGCCGCCCAACACGATGAGTATGGCCGCGACATTCGGAATGGCGACGAATGCAGATGCGATAGCGACAATGACGGCGACTATCCTTGCTATGGCGTAGATCTTATCCATGTTTTTGCCTCCCAGCGTTTTTATTGGAATCAGAATACGCAACAGGAGATTCTAACGCCTGCAATCGTGCCCGCCTAATAATTGGGCAGCGATTCGGCAGGGCGGGATGAGTCGCGCCCGAGTCGCGTAGCGAGGGAGCTGGCCACCCTCAGCCCGGCGAGGTTTCCGTCTTGATCCGGCCTTTGGCTGCCGCGCGGCGGAAGTCCTCGTAATCCTGTTCCGTCCTGTCGGCATAGGCGCTCGCGTACCGGCCGATCGCGGCGTCGAACGACCCCGATTTTCCCATATAGCCGGCGATGCGGGGGGCGCGGCCCGCCTTGGCATGCGCCCGCGCCAGCGTCTGGCCGCAAAGGCTGGCATAAAGGTCGAGCACATGGGCGTTCATGGAGGCGATGTCCACCGACGCCTTCATGTCGCGCAGCTGGCGGACATAATAAAAGCGTTTGTCCGCGCCCCTGGCCCAGCCCAGAAAGATGTCGGAGGCGGTCTGCAGCAGGCGTTGGCCTACCACGACGCGTTCACCCTCGTCAGGCCAGAGTGAAGGGCCCGCATGGCCGGCGAGCACCGACTTGCGGGCCTCCTTGATCTGCAGGAACACAGGCTCGTTCTGCTCGCCCAGCATCAGCACGACATAGCAGCGCAGGCCGGCGCTGCCGACCCCCACCACCTTGAAGGCGGCATCGATCAGCCGCAAACGTGCGAAAAGAACCCGGTGGCTCCAGCGCAGCGTCTTGGTATAGCGCTTGAAAAAAAGCGCAGCGGTGGCCATCACATCAAGGCCCGGCGGGTGATAGAGAAGGGGCGGCTGATCATGCAGCTGGATATTCCTGCCCTTCAGCGCCGCCAGCTTGTGGAAGACATATTCGGACGTGTGATGCCGTGCCTCGACGCCGGCCTGGTGCAGGCGTTTGGAGACGGCGGGATCGTCCCGCACCTCGCCCAGAATGTCCTTCCAGGTGACGGCGGCATACCAGGTGTCGAGCGTGTTCTGCGACGCCGCCAGCGCCATTTCGCTGCGATAGCCGCGGCAGACTGTGGTGGCGATGTCGCGGGCGCGGGCCTCGGAAATGCCGCGCCAGCGCGCGGCCAGCACAAAGCTGGCGGCCAGTCTTTTGAGGTCCCATTCGAAAGGCGCGCGGAAGGTCTCGTCAAAATCGCTGATGTCGAACAGGAATTTGCGCTCGGGGGTGGCGAAGCCGCCGAAATTCATCAGATGCGCGTCGCCGCAGCATTGGGTGAGGATACCGGACGAGGGCGCGTGCGCCAGGTCGCTCGCCTGGATGGCCGCGGCGCCACGGAAGAAGGCGAGGGGCGATTCCAGCATGCGGGAATGGCGGATCGGCACCAGCTTTTCGACCCGCCCCTTGTCCGAGGCCACGATGATCGCCACCGCGTCGCGGCTTACGCGTCCGATTGCGGCGTGTCTCTTGCGGCGGGTGCGTTTGCGCAGGGCCCGGCCGGCGCGCTGCTCCTTGGCGGCGGGAGAGAGGCCGGGCAGGCGAAGCCCGGGCTTGGCGGCAACCGAGGAGACAAATCGCGGGGATTTTTTGCCGTCGCTGGCCATGGCTTGCTGGCGTAGGACGATCCCCTGGCGGCCTGCCATTGGACGTTGGGCCACCGGTCCTTACGGCATCTTCCGTCCGAACACGCGGCCCAGGAAATTCGGCTGGGCCGCCGCCGCATAGCGCGCGGGCAGTTCACGGGTGAGAAGGAATTGGTCGCCGCCGTCGATGGTTTCGGCGCCGCGATAACTGCAGCGCAGCGACCGGGCCAGGGGCACGATGTCCTTCAGCACCGCCAGGAAACCCGCGCCATCGATTGCGACGGGCTTTGACATATACAATTCACCCAGCACGGGTTGCAGATGCAGGAAGCGATAGCCGCGTTTCTCCATCCCGGCGCGGAGCTTTTCCAGCGAGGCTGCCGCGCCCCAGAATTCAAACCGCCTTGTCTGGATCCGGTCGCCCGCCGCCGGCTCCAAGCCCAGCTCGCCGATCGCCTCGGTCACCAGGATCAGTGGCGCCAGCTGTGTAAGGGAATGCTGTTCGATGGTCAGCGGATAGTCGGCAGCCTGGGCGGTGGCCTGCGCGATGCGTTCGAAACCAGCTGTGTCTTCGGTCACGAAATAGAAATCCCGCCGCCCCTCGCCATGCTGTTCGGCCAGGTAGCAGGCTGGGCAGGCCGCATCCGCCAGCGCCTCGCACAGGTTCTCCAGGAAGGTGTAGTTGCGGACGGAGCCCTGGGGTGTCAGCAGGTGATCGCGCGGCATCAATTCGTCACCGCGGGACACCGGCTTGACCAGCAGGATGGGCAGGGGCACCGCCGTCCGCAGCAGGGCCATGTTGATCCGGCTGTGGATGTAGAGCTCACCGCCGTCCGGGCGGTAGCGGATCAGGCTGCGGCTCGGATCGCCTTCGCGCAGAACCTTCTCGGTCTCTTCGTCCGAGACCTGGGCGCCACTGATATCAAATCGAGTCAGGGGCATACGCGGCGTTCCTCACATATCAGATGAGCGCGATGTCGATCTTGCCAATGTCGCCGATCCAAAGCCCGACGGCCTTGGCGTAATGCTCCCGGGCGTCCGGTGTGCGGCCCAGCCCGGCTTCCGCCTGGGACAGGATGCGCAAGGCCAGCGGGTCGCCCGGCCAGGCCACCAGGCTTTTTTCCGCGGCCTCGGCAGCCTGCTGGTACTGGCCTGCCGCCAGCCAGGCGGCGGCGGCGCTGCGGCGCACCGGATACCACCAGGGCGGCGGGTCCCAGGCATGGGGCGAATAGCCATCCTGCTCCGCCACCGCCTGCTCGAAGGCGTGCGCGGCGTCGGTGTAGCGGTGCCGCAGCATGGCCAGCCGCCCCGCCAGCACGGCGCGGGCGATCTTCCAGGTGCGGCCGTCGAGGGTGATCTTTTCCGCTTCCGCCGCCAGCGATTTGGCGTCGCCCAAAGCCGCGAAGGCTTCGCCGCGCGCATAATGGTAGAAGCCGCGCTTTTCCGGCGCGTCCGCCGCGGGTTCGGGCAGCGACAGCATGGCTTTCGGATCGTAGCGGGCATAGATGAGGAATCGCCGCCCTTCGTCATAATTCATGCCGTCCTTGGCGAAGTCCTTTTCCGGAAAGGCGCGGTGCAGGTGATCGGCGAATTTGATCGCCAGCGCCCGGTCGCCCGACATCAGGGCGCCGGCCATTCCGAAATCCAGATTGTGCCCGTAATAGACCGCGTCCTTGAGCCCGCCGGTGGCTTTGGTCTCTTCCAGGTGATCGGAGTCGGTGCGCATCGCCGCGGCGTTGACGATGGCCGCATCCTCATAGCGGCCCACATGGAAAAAGGTGTGTGCCGCCATATGGACCAGGTGGCTGGCATTGGGGGCGAGCGCTCCCAGCCTTTCCGCATAGGGCAAGGCGGTTTGCGCGTGGCCGGCCACTTCCGTCGCATGGATATAATAGTGAATGGCCGCGGTGTTGTTGGGCGCCTTGGCCAGCACCGGCTCGATCAGCCGGGCGCCCCGGTTGGCCAGTGCGTCGGCTTCGGGCGACGGTGTCTTGCCCCGCCGCCTTTCCGTCAGCACCACTTCGGCGGCCAGCAATTGCAGGTCGGCTGTGGGGCCGTTTACATCCGCCTTCAGCAGGTCGGCGGCAAAATCATGTTCCGCGACGGCATCCTGGTCGCGGGAATAGCGGCGCACCAGGGCGGCGGTGAGCAGCTTGTCGCGCGGCGGACGGGCTTTCGTCTGCGCGCGCTTGGCCATCTCCAGGGCCGCTTTGAAGTCCGCCTCTTCGGCGTCGAAATTCAGCACTGCGCCGCGCGACAGGGCCTGGCCCCACAGGCACATGGCGCAATCGGGATCGGCCGCAACCGCCTTGTCAAAGGCGCGGCGGGCATCGTCGTGATAAAAAGCGTGGAACATCTTCAGCCCGTAATTGAACCAGGCTTGCGCTTTGGGGTTTGTCGTGGCGATGGGAAAGCCGCCGCTGCCCATGCCGGATTCGATGAAGATGGTCTGGTTGCCCGCTTGCGGCTCCGCCCGCGCCTCGACCCGGCAGATGGCGAACACCGCGCCCAGCGACTTGGCGGCGTAGGACACATCAATGAGTTGAGGCGCCGCCGTGGTGGGCAGGGCGACCAGCCAGACGAGCGTCGCCCCGGCGACGGCGCATAGCGTGTCTGGCTTCATGACAGCGGCCCCAAAACATGTCAGGGGGCGGACGCTAGCATAAATTTGTGCTGGAGGCTCGCTGCTGACAACCGGTCAGAAGTGACTCGCTATGACCAAAATCAGGATGGCCCAGATCGCGACCGATACTGCCAGCGACGCCAGGGTATAGATCTGGCGCGGTATGTGCCTGGGCGAAGACGCGTAAAGCGGCCTTCCGGTGTGTTTTGCGTCGTCAATGAAAGCCATGCTCGGCTCCATATCGATCACCATAAGATAACGGGCCCGGCAGGAACGCGGTTCCGAACCGCAACCGGGGTTTTGCGGCAGGTCTGTGGCAATCGTGGCTTATTGGGGATGCGGATGCTTGCGGGCATGCAGCGCGCTTTCGGACAACAGCGACAGGATGCGACGGTACAGGTGTGGAAGGCGGCCGGCGGTCACACGCAACAAGGTGGTGATCCCGAAATTGGGCGGGGATTGCCGGGATGTAGAGACCAGATGACCAAGCATGCCAGTTCTCGCGGTGGAGACGCGAGAATCAGCCTGCATTCAAATGGTTAATCAGCGATTAAGAATTCGGCTGGGCTGTGTCTGCCCGGGCTCGTCATGCTCCATGCGCGGCGCGGTGCGATAGACCAGCGTTTCCTCGCGCCAGACTTCGACCGTCTCGCCTTTTCGCAGGAGATCGCGGGCCGCCATGATGGCCGCCACATCATGCGCATAGTGTGCCCGCGATATCAGGGACGTGCGGCGGCTTTTGAATGTCCGGATTTCGTAAAGAGTCACAGGCCCCCCACTGGAACGAGAAATCATGTTGGAGGCTTGCGGTCCAGAATCGGTGTGGGGTGTGGTTAATGCCGGAGGTATTTTCCTGCCTTGGCTCCGCCACAATACAATCACCGTAATGCGCCAATTGCGCCCGGCAACGGACGGAACTCGCCCCCAGCATGGACGTTTGTTAATCGGAAGGGCTTTGAACCCTGAGATCTGCGAGGGTCTCGGGGATTTCTGTAGCCTCATGGGAAAGGACAGAACATGAGAACGTCTTTCAAAATCCTGCTGGCAGCGGCTGCGTTGAGCACTGCCTCGCTGGCGGCCACTGCGCCGGCTGTGGCGCAGCCCACCCACTTCTCGTTCCGCGTGGGCGATGTCGCCTTCGGTTATAGCGACGGTTACTACGATCGCGATCGCCGCTGGCACAGCTGGCGCAATTACCGCGAGCGCAACTGGTATCGCGCCAACTATGCCGACAGCTATCGCCGCTATCACCATCGCGGCTGGCGCTATGACAGCGACCGGGACGGTATCCCCAACCGGTTCGACCGCGACCGCGACAATGACGGCGTGCCGAACAGGTATGATGACCGCCCGAACAACCCCTATCGCCGCTAACGCTTAGGGTTTGAATGGAAAAGCCCCGTGGGAGAAATCCTGCGGGGCTTTTTTCTTGGCGCGGTTACGGTCCGATCTAGAATTGCGAGGGCGGGTACTGGGGAAGAGACGGTTGCATATAACTACCTGAGTCAAGAGCAGCTCCGGGGACGGACCCGAACTTGCCCTGCGTAGAACCGCAATTGCATAACGAATAAAACCTGCGGAGAGCCTGGTTGGCCCTGAAGCTGGCCTGCTCGTCGGTGATGCGGTTGGCGTCCTGGAGAACTGCCAGCTTCTGGTAGTTGGCGGCATAGTCGTCGAACTTGTACATCGCCTTCAATTTGACGGCCGCATAATAGGCGCGGTCGGCTGCCAGGCTGCATGCCGCCATTTCGGAATGGGTTTTGAATTCATGTGCCGCCTCCCTGGCCTTGCAGTCTTGCGAAGCCTGCTCCCAGGCCACAGAAGCATCCGGCGCGGCGGACTTGTCATAATAGGTTGAGCAGCCTGCCAGCAGCGGTGCGGCCAGTAGAGGAGTGGATAGCGCGATTGTGAGGAGCAATCTCATGCCTGTGCCTCCTGTTCGATGCGCGGATTATACCAGCGAGCGCAAAGGCCGGCCATATCGGTGACGGTCTGTCAGGATTGGCGTTCTTTCCCGCAGGCCGGGGCCGGGAGTAGGATGGGCGAGTCATTTTGCGAAAGCTGACGCCATGAAAACTGCGCTGTTTATCCTGGCCCTGAGCCTGCCTTTCGCACCGCAAGCGCTTGCCGAAACCATCCCCGCCCAGGAGGCGCCCTACTATGTCGGCGAGACTGCCACCGTGGTGGGGCGGGCCAGCATTCAGAGAATGGCGTCGGGCGAAATCTATCTGGATCTGCAGGGCAGGGGCGATGGCGCGCCCATCTCGGCCTATGTCTCGCGCTGGAATGCGGGGCGGTTCGCCGACATCGCAGGTCTCGACGGCAAGATGGTGGCGGTGACCGGCGAAATCGGCGCCTTCCGCTACCGGCCGGAAATCTATCTCACGAGCGCGGACCAGATCGCGGTGGTCAAGCCGCCGCCTCGACCGCAAGCCCCGCCGCCTCAGCCGCTGTGGATTCACATCATGCCACGCGGCAAGTAGGCGCAACCCGTGCAAACGAAAAGCCCGCCGGTGGCGCCGGCGGGCTTTCTCATTTCAATCAGGCCGAGACGCCAGGGACGGGTGATCAGGGCCGGTGATAGATCTCGCGTTCGCGGCGCACCTCGTCGGCGGTAAAGACCGGCGCGTCCGGGTCATAGCCCTTCCAGCCTTCTTCCCGCCAGGCGCTGACGCGCGCGCTGACGTCGTAGCAGCGATGGTCCATGATGGCGGCATATTGCGGCTCGTCATCGTCGGAGACTTTGGCGGTGACGATGGCGCCGCCGCGGCGCACGGCTTCGGCATAAAGCTGGGCATTCTCCTTGCTAGTGCCGGACTCGACCAGCGCGCCGATCAATCCGCCGGCCACGCCGCCGCCCACCGCACCGGCAGCCAGGGCCGCAAGCCATCCTGCCGCCACCACCGGACCGATGCCGGGAATGGCGATCATGCCGAGGCCCGCCGCCGCGCCGGCCGCGCCGCCCAGGATCGCACCCAGCCCGCCACCCGTGGCGGCGCCTTCGGCGCGGTCGTCCTTGCCGTCGCGGTCCTTGTCATGGATGGGGCTGACGGATTTGGCCCCGGGCCGGTGCCAGCCGTCGGCGTTGCTGGCCACCAGTCCGATATGGCTGGAGCCAAGCCCCGCGCCGACCAGCTCGCGCACGGTCTGTTCCGCGGATGTGATGTCTTCATATACCCGGGTGATGGTTTTGGTCATGGCGTTTCCTTTTCGTGTTGTGGGATGGGCGAATTGGGTCAGTTCACATTGCCCTGATAGTCGACGCTGACCGGCCCGGAGGCGCCGTTCTTGTCGGCGGTTCCGCGCCAGATGCCGTCCTTGTCCTTGGTCAGGCCCGCAACATGGGTGTAGCCCTTGGCCTCGATCTGCTTCTGCGCTTCCAGGCGCGTGAAGCTGTTGGCGCCCTTGACGGGGCTCATGGAATTGTTCTCGTGCATGCCTTTGACCGCCGGATTTTGCGGACCGTTGCGGCTTGTGTCGGTTGCGGCGTTTTGGGCGAAAGCGAGTGGCGCCGCGAGCATCAGCGCCGCGGCCGTGATGATGATACGCATGATGGAATCTCCTGCTGTCCTACACGCCTAACTCGCAGATCAGGGGGATGTTCCTGTTCCCAGGCGCATTATGTTTACAGGAGCGGGCGGGAGTGTTTGCTGTTCTCGGGAAACAATTGTTCCAGGTCGTGCAACTCGCTGTCCTCGTCGTACAGCAACTGGACGCGGCGGGTTTTGAGATTGATCAGGACGAAACCGTTTTCCGCCGCCTGAACCTGGAAGTCTTCCAGCCGGGCGCGTTTGTCCCAGGCCTTTGCGGCGCGGATGCGCGCCAGTATCTCTTCGTCGATGACCATGGGTGCTGCAATGATGACCTAGATAACTCCGCAGCCGGAACGTTTATGGCGCGAAGATGATCCATGTGTTCCACACTTATCACGCGGCTGTGCCCTGGCGGCTACAGGCTCGGCCGTCATCGCCCCCGGCTGAAGGCGGGGCCGCGACTGGTCCCGAAGGCCGGCGGATTGGATGTGAAGGGCGTGGGCAGCGCCGCGCTGGGCGTGCCGCGTCCCGGAGGCGTGACGAAAGGATTGGCGAGACTGTTGGGGTTCACATTCCCGAGCGTCGGTTGATAGCGCCCATACGGATAATTGATGACCGGATCGCCGGAGGTGCCGGTCACCTGGCCGCGAATGATGCGCTGGGCGCTGGAAGGCTGCTTGGGCGCGGCGGCATCCGGCGAGGTATAGAGGCTGTTTATGCCGTTGGCGGCGGCATCGCGAACCTCGTTGGCATTGGCAGCGGCGCGGCCGGCCATTTGCGAGGCCGCAGAACCGTCCGTGCTCTGGGCCTGGTGCTCGGACACAGGCTGGGCGTAGGCGGTGGCTAGCGAAGCGAGAAAAAGGGCGGTGGTGAGGCGGAGCAGCATGAAGCCTTCCTTGGCCCCCAGTATACAGCAGATATGGTGGTGGGGAACCGCCGATTCAACTTCGCCAAGGCGCAGCTGCATGCAGCGGCTTTTGAAGTTGGCGCTGCGCAATGAATCAAGTCTTCTTGTAATTTCGCGCCGGGCCCGCCAGGCGATTGAAGCGCGCTCCTGCGATCGCGATCCTTGGATCGCAACAGAGCAAGGAGCCTTCATGGAACTCTTTCCCACCACCACCGCGTTACTCGCCGCCTATCCCGCGTCTCCGCCCCTGGCCGACGGCACCATGGCGGCGACGGCGGGCCGCAGCACGGCGGGTGACGGCGGCGGCGGCCATTTCTTCTACAAACAGTCCGACACCACCTCTGCCGACAATGGCGGCAACATCCGTGTCGATGGTGCGGGCCGGCGCTGGTATTACGTGCCCGAGGCCGATGCCATTCCGGTGGCATTGTTCGGGGCGACACCGTCGCTGAGCGATTGCACATCCATCTTCAACACGGCTTTCATCGCCGCAGGGGCTGCCAACCTGCCGGTCAGCCTGTCGGGCAGCACCTATCGCTGCACCGGCACCATCACCATGGACATGGCCAAGACCTCCATCATCGGGCCGGGCACACTGGACTTCACCGGCCTGACGGCGAGCAAGGCCATCGTGCCGACCACCAGCTGGGGCGATCCCAACAGCATGATGGGACAGCACAGCACGCACCCCTTCAAGAACTTCCGGATCGTCGGCCCCAATAGCGGTCCGGGCAAATTGTGTTTCGCGCCCACCCCCAACATGATCCTGGGTACGCCCTGGATTGTCGGCATGGTGTTCCAGGACATCTCGGCAGCCGGCTTCGATGTGTTCTTCGATATCTGCGACGGTATCGTGCTGCCGGTATTCCGCAATGTGGTCTATGGCGCCGACAGCGGCGGTCATGGCTCGGGCTGGATGTTCCGCAACATGGGTTTCACCAACAGCGGCGAGAACATCTATCTCGACCATTGCGACTGCGTGAATGCCCTGGGCTTCCTGATCGAGGAGGTGCGCAACCCCAACCTGGACATGTTCCTCAATTGCTGCTCGCTGGACGGGCTTGATCTCATCATGGGCGCGGGCAATCTGGGCGCACCGATCACTGCCGGCGTGCTGGGCAATTACACCTTCCTGGGCGGTCACTGGGAGGTTTTCCACAACAACACCTCTTTTCCGGCGGTGTGGTGCGGCGCGTCGGGTGTTGTGCGGCTCAACATGGTCAATCTGGTGCCGAACAGCTCGCCTTACTATCCCTTCCGTTCGGATGCCACAGTGGTGGGCGCCGGCATCCTCTTGCGGGATGTGAACGTCAACTGGACCGGTATCTGGTTCAACGACACGATCTGCGCCGGCAACGGCAATTTCGAGATCACCGCCAAGGGCAACGGCAACACCTTCATGTTGCACTATGCCTATGCCAACAACCGCCAGCCCGACTATGTGTTCGGTTCCAGCGGCTGGCAGGTGTGGAGCGGCATCAGCACCACCGATGCCAGCGACAAGCCGTCGGGCGCCACCAGGTCCGCCGTCATCCCGGCAAACACGCTGTGTTCCTTCACCACGCCGTGCCAGCCGGGACAGCGGGTCGCGGCCGGCTTCCAGTATAAATTCACCTCGCCGGGATCGGGCGATGTGCTGTACCTGGCAGCGGATTACCTCGACAAGAACGGCACCCTCATCAGCGCCCAGAACACGCTGGGCCTTGGCGGCGCCAGCGGCTGGACGGCAGTGAATTGCGAGCCGCAATTCCTGGCGCCGCCGGGGACCGAAAGGGCGCGGCTGATCTGGAATTACGTCACGGGCACGGGCGGCGGCACCGCCAAATTCGCCCTGCCGCGGGTGATCGTGTCCTAGCTTTCAAGAGACGGTTCAAAGCGGCTGCCCCGGTAGAGCGGGGCAGCCGACTTTTGAGTTCACGCTTTGCGGGTCCACTGGACCCGCTCACGCGCTGCGCGCGCCGCAGCTCACCCTAGGAGATACGGCTTGGCGATCATCCAGGCGAGGGCGAAAGCCAGCACGACATAGCCGATGGAGAGCAGCGGCATCCGGACTTCGGGCTTGGCAGCCTCGGGGGGATTGTAGGCGAAATTCATCTTGGACATTTGTGGCCTCTCGGGACCTGACCCGACTTATCAGTGTTGCGTGGAGTATTGTGGCAAGGAAAAATAAACAGTCTATCCCCAGCATTTCCCGCATTTTTAGCGATTTCGATAAGGGCAGGCGCGCGCCGGTGCGCGAGGCGGCGGGAAAGTGCAAGGCCGTACAACCCCCTGGCTGAGTTCCCTATCTGAACGCCGTCCCGCATTCGAACGGAGAGGGAAACGGCCCGTTAAGCAAGACCGATGGGAGTTTGGGCGGGAGTGTTGGCGGGCGTTTGTCTGCAGCGGGTGAGGGGGCGGGGCGGGTGGCGAAGAAGCCGGGAAATTGCCCCCAACCCCGGCTTCTTCTACAGCCCCCGGCCACACGCCTCTGGCGCGCGGCGCTCGTACAACCCACCTAAGGGATACTGCGGTGACACGCTCCCATAACGGGGGCAGCCCCGCCATCCGCAGTTATACTTATGGACATCCGGTCGAATACTTACGGATAGGCCGCGAGTCGCCAGGCGCGCGCGCGAAGATTCATGACGCGATTCAACGTGTTCCCTGCCTTTTGCGCGGGCGAACCGCGCGCGCACACGGGAACTCCGGTTAACCGTCCGGTGAGAACCGAAGCGCAGGCTTTGCGGGTGAATTTTTCCGGAGTGAAGACATGGATGGCGCAGCCGTTTTGCCCCTTGCTTCTTCGTCTGCGCCAGCGGACTTGGTCGCTGACTCCGGCACAGATCTTTTGGTGCGTTACAACAGTTATTTCCGCAGCCAGCTCGCCGACACGCCTGAACTGCTGCGCACGGCGCTGGCGATCCGCTATCAGGTCTATTGCCTGGAGCGGAAGTTCGAGAAGGCGGACGAACATGGCGACTGCCTGGAAAGCGACGATTTCGATGCCGCCGCTATTCACAGCCTGGTCATTCACAAGCCCTCTTGCGAAGCGATCGGCACCGCAAGGCTGATCCTGCCCCGCTATGCGGAAGGCGAGTTGCCGATTGAGCATCTTCTGCGCCAGAACGGTTTTCGCGCCGGCGATCATTTTCCGGTCGCCACCTCGGCGGAGGTTTCGCGCTTTTCGATTTCCAACCAGTTCCGCCGCCGCCGCGGCGACAATGGTATAAGCGAGGGGGGCGTGGGCGAGGCGCGCTACAGCGAGTGCCGCGGCGCCTTGC
>Ga0310811_10003017_pt1 | contig 21158 bp, 17 predicted proteins | sample YCmetagenome_FD_207642 | JGI IMG/M metagenome (GOLD analysis project Ga0310811, IMG submission 207642) | Soil microbial communities from experimental microcosm in Duke University, North Carolina, United States - YC | ecosystem: Engineered > Artificial ecosystem > Soil microcosm > Unclassified ...
GCAAGATCCCGCGTCGGTTGATGAGGCCACTCGTGCTTTTTTTATGTCATGGCCTCCAGATGTGCCTGCATTACAAAGACCATCCGTACTGGCATCGTCAATAGAAAGTCAAGAGCCTGCTTTTTCATCAACGCAGGTTATGCATATAGTTGCTGCCTCACATCTAGCTCATGCTATTCGTGAGCGTGGACATCTTGGGGCGCACCTTGACCCTCTGGGGGGGGAGCCGTTAGGCGATCCTGCACTCTTACCAGAGACATATGGTATCACGAATGAAGATCTGAGACAGCTTTCACCAGATGTTGTTGGCGGTCATGCTGCGGAAGACGCTGAAAACGCTTTTGAGGCCATCTCGGCTCTACGTGCCATGTACTCTGGTACGATAAGCTATGAATTCGATCAGGTCAAAAGTGCAGATGAACGTCGCTGGTTACGTGATGCTGTTGGATTACGCCTCTATCATCGTGATCCTGGTCCGGCTGAGTCCCGCAAATTGTTGAAACGGCTCACGCAAGTAGAGGCACTTGAACGCTATCTGCATCGAACCTTTACGGGGCAAAAGAGATTTTCAATCGAAGGTCTGGATATGCTGGTTCCTATGATCGATGAGATTATCTCTGGCGCGGTTGACTCAGAAACAAAAGAAATTGTGATTGGGATGGCTCATCGTGGGCGACTGAATATGCTGGCTCATGTATTGGGAAAACCATATGCGGCGATTCTGGCTGAATTTACTCATTCAAGAAGTGAAAAAGGGATACCCCCGATTGATAGTTTTAGCTCCGGTTGGACAGGGGATGTGAAATATCATCTGGGAGCAGAACAGATCTTTGGAGCAGATGCCGCTGTCGAGCTGAAAGTATTGCTGGCCCCAAATCCAAGCCATCTGGAATATGTCAATCCAGTGATTGACGGTTTTACGCGTGCGGCGCAGGAGATTCGTACTGTGGCGGGTGCTCCGTTACAGGATGTGGATAAGACATTGCCAATTCTGATTCATGGTGACGCTGCCTTCCCTGGTGAAGGGGTTGTTGCTGAAACCATGAATTTATGGCATTTGCATGGCTATTGGGTTGGAGGCGCTATCCATATTATCGCGAATAATCAATTAGGCTTTACAACAGATCCTGTTGATAGTCGCTCGACGCCATTTGCCAGTGATCTTGCGAAAGGATTTAGCCTGCCTATCATTCATGTGAATGCCGATGATCCCTATGCCTGTCTGACGGGTGTGCGGATTGCACATGCATACCGCGATCAATTTCATAAAGATGTTGTGATTGATCTGGTTGGTTATCGGCGTTGGGGGCATAATGAAGGCGATGAGCCTGCGTTTACTCAGCCCCATATGTATGACATTATTCATCAGCATCCAACGGTCCGAGCTTTGTACGCGCAGCGTCTGGAACGTGATCGCATCATTGCTCCTGGCGATGCAGATGTCCTGCTTGAAGAAACATTCAGTATCTTAGACCAGGCAAAAGTGGAAGCTGATAGTGGCGCATACACGCTTATGATGGAAACGACCGACAGTGATGATACGCAGAAATGGTTGCAGGAACCAGTATTGCAGAAACCACCACAGGTGACTGCTGAAAAGTTAATGGCCTTGAATGAGGAATTGTTGAACTGGCCGAAGAGTTTTTCGCCACATCCTAAACTGGCTCGTATTGTGCAGCGTCGTGCTGGTACCCTTAGCCCTGATGGTGGTATTGATTGGGGTCAGGCGGAGGCATTAGCTTTTGCTTCCCTGTTGACAGAAGGCGTTCCAATTCGTTTGACCGGGCAAGATGCTGAAAGAGGAACCTTCAGTCACCGTAACGCAGTGCTTCATAGCAGCGAGAGCAATGATGTGTATATCCCACTGCAACATCTTTCTGCAGCTCAGGCCTCTTTCTCCATTTACAATAGTCCACTGAGTGAAGTTGGTCCACTTGGTTTTGAGTATGGTTATAGTGTGCATGCACCTGAAGCACTTGTGCTCTGGGAAGCACAATATGGCGATTTCTCAAATGTTGCTCAAGTTATTATTGATCAGTTCATTTCGTCAGGACGAGCCAAGTGGAAACAGGACTCTTCACTGGTTTTACTATTGCCACATGGATATGAAGGGCCAGATCCCGAACATTCAAGTGCGCGTCTGGAACGCTATCTACAACTGGCGGCACAGGATAACTGGCGTGTTGTGAATTGCACGACTTCCGCTCAGTATTATCATCTATTGCGGTTGCAAGCACATAATTTACAAGATTACCCGCGTCCTCTTGTTGTAATGACTCCGAAGGCATTGCTACGACACCCATTCTCAGCCTCCCGTTTGCAGGATCTTGTGGATGGCACATTTTACCCTGTTATTGACGATCAGCAGGCAGCAACGCGGACAAAACAGATCCGGCGTGTCATTCTGTGCTCTGGCAGAATTGCTGTGGACTTGCTTACACACGAGTCACGCGCTCATAATGAAGATATCGCAATTGTTCGGATTGAGATGCTGTATCCGTTTCCTGAGAGTGAATTGACCAGAGTACTGGCGCAGTATCCTCATGCAAATGAGATTGTCTGGGTACAAGAGGAACCACGGAATATGGGGGCCTGGAATTATATGTACCCGCGCCTGAAAGCAATTGCGCATAACGAGATTACAATCAATGTTATCTCACGTCCTGAACGTTCAAGTCCTGCGACTGGCTTCTGGAATTTGTATATTGCTGAGCAAGAGCGTATTATTGCCGAAGCATGTAGCTTGCCTCAGTCGCAGAAACAACCTGGAGGGAACTATGTCCACTGAAGTTCATGTCCCTGAGTTAGGTGAGTCGATTGTTGATGCCACGGTTGCATCATGGCTCAAACATGAAGGAGATCCTGTACGCCGTGGGGATACCCTGGCTGAACTGGAAACAGATAAAATCAATGTTGAAGTAAATGCAGACCAGGATGGTGTGCTACAAAAAGTGTTAAAGCAAGTCGGCGATGTTGTTGCGGTTGGTGAGACAATCTGTGTGATTGGTGAAGGGGTCGCGTCGGCTGGTGCGCCTGGGGCAACATCAGCTCAGGCATCTTTAAATGGTGCAACGACATCAGCACCAGCACGCGCAAGTACTGATGTGAAATCTGTCCCTGCTGACGATGTGCAGCGACAGAATGTGAGTGCTGCGATGGCAGAGGCCCAACGACCTCCCTCCCCGCTGGCACGACGCATTGCGGCTGAACATAACGTTGACATTTCGCAGGTGAAGGGGAGCAGCCCCCATGGACGTGTGACCAAAGATGATGTGATTCAGTTTTTAGAGCAAAAGGTTCAGCCATCTTCCAGTGCGCAATCTATTGCTACCCCTGCTTCAGCAGGACAGACCACAGGAGCAACTGGCTTGAGCGCAATGGCGTCCATTATGATCCAACCAGATCGGCGCGAAGAGCGTGTACGTATGACGCGTCGTCGTCAGACCATCGCACAGCGACTGGTTGAAGCACAACAGACGGCTGCTATGCTCACAACGTTCAATGAGATTGATATGAGCGCTGTTATGGATATCCGGAAACGGCGGAAAGATGCTTTTAAAGAGCGCCATAATATCTCACTGGGTTTTATGTCTTTCTTTACCAAAGCTGTGGTCGCCGCTCTCAAGACACAGCCGTTGCTCAATGCTGAAATTCAGGGCAACGAGATTGTGATCAAACATTATTACGATATTGGCATCGCCGTCTCAACCAATGAAGGATTGGTCGTGCCTGTGGTCCGCGATGCGGATAGCAAAAGTTTCGCTGCCATCGAACGCGATATTGCTGATCTTGCCAGTCGCGCACGTTCAAATACATTGTCATTGAAGGATTTGCAAGGCGGAACGTTTACCATTACTAATGGTGGAGTTTTCGGCTCGCTGCTTTCGACACCAATTTTAAATGGTCCTCAAGTTGGTATCCTGGGGATGCATAAGATTGAAGAGCGTCCTATCGCGTTGAATGGTCAGGTCGTTATTCGCCCGATGATGTATGTTGCAATGTCTTATGACCATCGTATTGTTGATGGCAGTGAGGCTGTACGTTTCCTGGTAAAAGTCAAAGAATTGCTCGAAGATCCAGAGTCGCTCCTTCTTGAAGGATAATTATGGCAGGAGCAGTTCTCTCGACAGGCTACACGGATACCTGTATAATCACAGAGTTAAGTATTTCCGCAGAAGCCGGGGGTTTGGCTATTTGTGGATGTAAACGCCTGAGTGCGTAGACGCTGTTCTGTAGATTATAATCTTATCATGTTATCAATCTCTACATCGGTAACCGATCGGTTGCGCAGATGAATAGAGATGTTCGTGTCATGAGAAAGTGTCAGCGCAGAGCGTTGTCGATGCGCAACTGGGATGGAGCATGAGGAGAAATCACATGCTCTCATCCAATAAACTTCTCGCGAGTGGCAACAACGAGAGAACGGTATAAAGCCTTCTTTCTTGCATTGAACTGCGGGGAGCTGCCTTACCTTCTGTGAAAACAGAAAGCCATTTTTATGACCATTTCAGATAATCGGTTGTATTGTTTGAAGTGGTCCCCACTGTATGCCATGAGGTCACACGACAGGAATAGAAGGAGTCGTCAGGGATATGCAATCAGACAAAATCTCTCCTCCAGGAAACAGCGACGAGCTGGACTCTCTCATCGGTAAATCGTTGGGGCAGTTTCGTATCGTTGAACGTATAGGCTCTGGTGGTATGGCGACCGTCTTCAAGGCATATCAACCTACGCTTGATCGCTATGTAGCAATCAAAGTGTTACCTGCTTACCATGCACAAGATCCTGTTTTTGTGAAAAGATTTGTGCAGGAAGCACGTTCTGTAGCGAAACTTGCTCATCCCAATATTGTACAAATACATGATTTTGGTCCTGGCGAAGATGATTTTACCTTTATTGTGATGGAATATGTCGATGGAGGAACGTTAAAGGATCGCTTAAACACAGCTCTCCCTGTCCCTGAAGCGGTCGATTATGTTGTCCAGGCGGCAGAAGGTTTAAATTGTGCCCACCTCAATGGTATTGTCCATCGTGATGTGAAGCCAGCAAATATGTTGTTGCGTAAGGATAGACATCTTTTGCTTTCTGATTTTGGTATTGCGAAGATCCTTGAAGGGTCAATGCAATTGACACATGTCGGGACGGGTATTGGTACCCCGCAGTATATGTCACCGGAACAGGGAACTGGTCAGGCGGTTGATCGACGCAGCGATCTCTATTCATTAGGGATTGTCTTATTTCATTGTTTGACGGGTCGTGTTCCTTTTGCTGCTGATAATCCTTTGTCTATTACCATCAAACATGTGAATGAACCCCTGCCTGTTGCTATGCTGACTGCCGAGGGGGTCCCGGTTCCAATTATTCAGGTTGTGCAGAAGATGACCGAGAAGAAGGCGTCAGATCGTTACCAATCAGCGGAAGAAGTAATTGATGCTTTGACCAGTGCTCTGGTGGCCTCCCACCTCTCTATGCCACGTTTGTATCGGGCCAGTATTTCTCCTGTGGCTCCTCCAGCCGAGACCAGACCCAGATCGAGCAAAGATACGCCCTATGTTGATGTGCCATATAGTAATCCTCCGGGCCAGTCTGATCCTTCATCTTTTGGTTATGATGATAAGGTGACATGTTTTCGTTGTGGCGCTTTAAATGTTCGCTCACGTCGTTACTGTATGTCATGTGGTGAGGAACTTTCTAATCGACGATCTGCCAGAGATATGTATCTTGTGAATGGACGTCCTGTGCTGGCTCGTTTGACATTACAAAGTGGTCCTCTTAAAGGGCGCTCTTATCGTTTTCATCAGGATATGACGACCATTGGCCGTACGAATGGGAACGATTTTATTCTTTCTGGACGTTCGGTTTCACGTCGTCATGCACGATTGTGGTTTGCTGATGGTAAATGGTATTTAGAAGATGTTGGCAGCTCTAACGGAACCCTGGTTAATGGCGCTCGTATTTTGCAACCAACAGCGTTAAATGATGGGGATGTGATTAACTTCGGTGATGAGATCGTTGTATTTGGTGTAACGTATGGGGCTTAGTCACCGTATGTAAGGTAAAACGTCTGATCTCAGTTCACTTGACGCTTGTCGTTCCCCGATGGAAGGATAAACTTCTATGAGTTCAATAAATCCAATTACACAGATCGCCCAGCAGGTATTACTGGGGGGTGCTGTCAAACAAAATCATGCGCTTGAACATGCAACCATTGTGTTGCTTTCGCGCAAATTTCCAGAAGTGCGTTTTTCGGGTATTTCTTTTGCCGCTGGCTTTTTTGTCTTTGGTGATGTAGCAACAGAGGCGATTTTACCGGCTGCTGAAGAGGCACTCTATCTGTTACGTACTTCACAACCAGAATTGGCTGTACATGAGCGTTGTGGTACCAATCTGGCTGTTGCTGGTATGTTGACTGGACTGTCTGCGATGGCTGTCGCGAAATTACGTCGGCCTTATAGTACTGCGAATAATGTAATTCTGGCCTCTACTGCGGCACTTGTTCTTGCTCGTCCGTTGGGTCTGACTGTTCAGCGTTATGTGACGACGCAGACCCCCAATGAAACAATGCGTATTCTTGAAGTGAAGCCGATGACGATCTTTAATTCACCCGCACATTTTGTGAGTACCGATAATCCTGGTGCGGCTGGATTATTTTCTTAGGAGGTGTAGGTATGACAGTGGCGCGTGATCATTTTTTGGTAGAGACATCCTGGTTAGAGGAGCATTTGCACGATCCGGCAATTCGTATTGTGGATATGCGTGGGTATGTACGCTCTGTTGCTCGTGAAGGTACGACTCACATTCAGGATGCTGTCTATATTGGTGCGCGTGATGAGTATGAGCAGGCGCATATTCCAGGGGCGGTCTATCTGGACTGGTCAAGTGATATTGTCGATCCTGCTGATGAGGTAGAAGCTCAGATAGCTCCGCCAGCGCGTTTCAAGGAGGCAATGGAACGTGTTGGTATTGGTGATCAACAGCTCGTTGTTGCCTACGATAGTCATCCTGCTTCCCAATTTGCCACCCGTCTCTGGTGGGCGTTACAGTATTATGGTCATACACGTGTTGTTGTGTTGAATGGTGGTTTACCGAAATGGCAGCGCGAGCAGCGACCAATGGAACAGAGCCTACCTGAATATCCCCATGCTGTTTTTACGCCAGAAGTGAAACCGCAATTGCGTGCGACTTTTGATCAAGTATTGAACAGTATAGGGAAACCAGGGATGATCCTGATTGATGCTCGCGATGAAGGCCAGTATACAGGGACGATTGTGCGTGGAGAAGGACGGCGCGGGCATATTCCAGGCGCGATTAGCCTGCCACGCGAAGCATTGATAAATCTGCAAGATGGGACGTTCCGCAGCAATGAGGAGCTTAAACACATATTCGCTGCGGCTCATGTGGTGCCGGATCAACAGGTCGTTGCCTATTGCAACGGTGGTGTGGCGGCAACAACAGTGTTGTTTAGTCTGGCGATGCTTGGCTATACCCGGTTGACGAACTATGATGGTTCCTGGAATGAATGGGGTGTACGTCAGGATCTTCCTATTGAAGTCTGATAGATGAGTTTTTTATGAGCGATTTTGAGAGCGAACATGATGCTGGTCAACAGGTATCTGAGGAGGTGCATGATCTGAACAGGATCATGCAGGCATTTGGCATCTCCCAATGGGAGAATCTTGGCCCAACCGAAGCTTCTCACGCTAACAGTTTGAGTGTGCTGGTTGATGTGTCCGGGCAGCACTATGTTTTGCGTGAAAGGCCAGAGGGGCTGATCGGAGAGGATATCAACTTTCGTTACGATTTTCAGGGCCATTTGCTCAAAGCTGGTATTCCTCTCCCTGCGTTTTATCTGACTCCGCAAGGTGATGCTGCCGTCCAGATGGGCGAAGATTTCTTTGAATTGCAGCAACAGATTGGGGGGGAGATGTTCAGCACCTCCAGTCATAGAAATCTTGATTGGGTGGAGTCCGCCGGATCGATGCTTGGACGTATTCATGCGGCATCCAGGCAGTATACTGGTACGATCCATCGCTGGCCGCCAGAAGCTCATCTTGGTAGTGTGGTGCAGAGTTATCTTCAACTGGCCCGGTCGCGGGCAGAGCAGAGTAGTATTCAAGCAATTGCCTCGGCTCTATCTGAATGGGCGGACCAGTGGGATGCGGTATTGCCATCTACAATGATGGCTATTGGTGCGAAGCATACGTTACCAGAATTACATATTCATGGAGATTATCATGCGTTGAATTTGCGCTTTGGTCCATTTGGTGTCAGTGTGGTTACCGGTTTAGAGGCGTCACGATGGGAAAAGCGTATTTTTGAAATTGCGTATGGTTTGTTCTATTTCAGTGCGCTGGCATGGCTCCCTGGTAGTACTGCTACGCCACCATTGGTCAAACGGGGACTAGAACCTGAGCGTGCAAGTCGTTTTCTACAGGGCTACGCAGAGTTTTGTCCACCGGTTCAGGATGAAGCATCATCACTTGTTGACGCATTGATGTTGATTGCTCCTGTTGTGAGTATCAATGGCCCTTTAGAGGACCTTTTTTATGCATCAGATGCAGAATTAGATGCCACACTGATTGATGATGTGTTGGAGCGCCTCTCCTGGGCAATCTCATTGCCTGGTTGGCTGCAACGTGTTCGTCGTTCTCTTCCGGAGATGTGGGGCTAGGATAACTGGTTTCTTGAGGATAAAGATCGTGGCATAGTTCTTGCACATAATTGTTGGAGCTATGCCACTTTTATAAAATAACCACTGATAGTTCATCCACCCGTTCTGTGAAATATCAGCAAGTAATGGCAGACATTCTGACAGTTATAGAGAAATCTTGTTCACGTTTTTGTTCATGGAACCTTTCACAGAAATGTCAGAAATGTCAGATGTATCTCCTGGTTATGAGAGTGGATGCGTGTAGAAGGAATAAAATAGTGTTGCGGTTGTCCCACTGTGGTGACTGATGATGATAAATATGATAATTGCCAGTACAATCAGGATGCCAAGTATGAGCAGAAGATGTTTGGGTTTTAGATTGGCAAAAGTCGGACCTGAGCTTTGATTTTGCATGGTTGCGGCTGGCTGAGCATGGTAAGCATTGGCTCCTGGCATACCGGGATTTTGGAACGATTGCATCTGATTTTGTGCTGATGATGGATGTGGAACGGAACTGTTCAGTCCAGCATTGTGGGCAGAAGCGGCAGCAGGATAGGCCGCCTGTACTTGTTGCCTCATCTGAGGATGTACCTGCGCCATATTTGGATTGGAGTATGATTGAGCTGCTGCAGTTGCGACAGGAGGTTGTGTATAAGCTTGACCACAGCGTGGGCAGAACGTGGCTTGTACGACCGTTGATGTGCCGCAGCGTGGGCAACTTTTCAGTGCTTTATTGTTCTCCATCGGCTGCGTTGACGATGGAGATGATGGATTTTGCTGGGCACTCTCAGTGCCTGTTGGCGCTGCATGGGGATGATTTGGATTCTGGGGTCTGTTATTTCCCTGCGGTGGACCGGGTGGGTTGGGAAGCGCGGCAATCACCGTTTTGAGGTCACGTGCAAACTCCGCAACATACTGGTAACGTTCCTGGGGTTTGAGTGCCAGAGAGCGCTGAATAATGTAGTTAAGCTGATTGAGCACCTGAGGGGGGATCATGCCTAATTGAGCAATATGGCGGGAATGACGAGGTGCTGGTTTCGCTGGTTTCGAAACGCCGAGACGAAACTGGCGTGCGGCAATTTCCTCCGGACTTTCCTCGGGGGGATTATTGGCTAGATGTTCCTGTAATGTAGGTAAATTGGGACGTCCTTGTTGAATGGACTGATTTCTGGCGGAGACACTGGGGGGTTCCTGTGCCGTTAAAGCGAAATAGAGGGTTCCACCAATAGCATAGACATCCGAACGCGCATCTGTTCCCGTTCCACCTGGATATTGCTCAGGTGGCGCGTAACCAGGAGTCCCCTGGTGACGAATGAAGAAGAGCGTTCGAGCACCATCAGCAACCGCTTTGGCATTGCCTAAATCTACAAGGACAGCGGTGCCATCTGACTTGATACGAATATTGTCTGGTTTAATATCACGGTGGATCACGATTGGGCGTTGACTATGCATGAACATAACCGCGTCACAGATCGAAAGCACCCAGTAGAGTACCTGAGGAAGAGAAATAACCGTATTTTGTTGGCGTGCCAAACGGACGAGATCGGTGAGATCGTGCCCCTCGATATAGTTTAGTACAACATAATAGCGCCCTTGCTCGATAAAAGCATCCTGGAATGCCGGAAGGTTAGGATGGTGCAATTGGCTGAGCACTCTGGCCTCGTGTTTCAATTGTTCTTGACCACTAGCACCCGTTACCAGATATTCCTTCACGGCGTATTGCTGATTCGTTGTCTGATCTAAACCAAGATAGACATGCCCAAATCCGCCACTGCCCAGTACACGCTCGATACGATATCGTCCGTGTAATATCGTACCCGACGGGACTGTCTCTATCATTCAATCCTCCAGTAAAAACCCCTGCCTGATAAGTTGAGAGAAGACGTTACGTTGAGGGTACACGTCTCCTTCTTATTCGCCTTTTGTTTCTGCTAGCGGGAGAGCATTTTGATGGGAATACTCAAACCCAGGTTGCTTAAGACTATTTTTCCAGATGTTTGCAAGGGAATACTATGTTTGTTCTCCGACAATTATGAAATTTGTTTGTGTTTTTTCTGTCCCTTATAGAGGACGAAAGGATTCGGTATTCCTGGCTGTTTTCGCCTTGCATTCGCATTATACACTAGTTCAAGGGACATGTATACGTAACATACCGTATTGACTAGGACCGCTGTTCTGCTTGATACTTGCTCTGTTTGCATATACCAGAATATGAGAATATCTCTAGCTTTATATGGCGCAGAATGATAATTTTACGCGGAATTTAGCAGGTGCCGAGAACAATATATGTTATAAAAGGAGGATGCTTGAGTGTCTAGCTGTTTCTTTGTCGCTATTTCTTACGATGTGGGGAAGGGGTCCTTATTATGATTGCTCGTCGAACTGGTCTTGTTTTTGATCAACGTTTCCTTGCTCATAATACTGGCGTTGAAGCGAAAGTTGTGTTGCAGAATTCTGAATTTCTGTTAACACCAGAAACACATCCTTCATCTTTATTTATTACGCAGAGAATCAAAGAATTTCTTGATGGGTCGGGATTGACGTCTCATATGTATGCCATTGCTACACGCGCCGCCACTGAAGATGAGTTGGCACGCTATCATTCACGTGACTATATCGCTGGTATTGCTGCCTGCTCTCAGGGAGAGGTGCCTGCTGGCGTATGGGGAGAAGTAGATGAAGATACTATTCTGAGTCCTGGATCATTTGAAGCGGCATTGTATGCCGCTGGTGGGGCTATGAATGCCGTGGATGCTGTGTTGCGGGGCCAGGTTACGAATGCCTATGCGCTCTTACGTCCACCGGGTCATCATGCAACACGCAATCAGGCGTTAGGTTTTTGTGTCTTTAATAATGCAGTGATGGCGGCATATCATGCGAAGCAGGTCTATGGGCTGGAACGTATCCTCATTGTCGATTGGGATGTACATCATGGCAATGGGATACAGGATGCATTCTATGAAGATCCCGAAGTGTTGTTTATTTCGCTGCATCAACAGAACTGGTTTCCCAAAGAAAGTGGCGAATTGGCACAGGTAGGTGTTGATGCGGGACGTGGTTATACTATTAATATTCCGTTACCTCCTGGTACTGGTGATAGAGGATATCTGGCTGCATTTGATCAGATTATTATTCCTGTTGCCGAGTCATATCGTCCGCAACTTATCATCATTGCGTCGGGGCAAGATGCAAACTGGCTGGATCCTCTTGCTCATATGATGATGACCATGCAAGGATTTTATACCCTCTCACAGCGCATGGTAGCACTGGCTGAACGTATGTGTCAGGGACATCTTGTGATGTTACAGGAAGGTGGCTATAGCGCCTCGTATGTGCCCTACTGTGCGGCGGCGACAGTGGAACCGTTGCTGGGAGTGGATCTGGGAATTGTCGATCTCTATGCAACCGCTCACGAATTAACACAGTGTCAAACTATTTTTAGTTATGATACCCGGCAGGCCCTTGATGCAGCGAGGCAGTGGCATCAGCAATGGTGGCAACTCTAAACAATGTCGGAGATTATTGGCACGTTTATCTGTTGCTGGAAAATGTATAGAATTTCATAATTTGTCTGTTTGTTTTCCTGCTTTTACGGAAAAATGCATCATTATTCATAATGATGCCTGTTATATTGCGTTTTTTTATTCATTCATGCATAATGCAAAGACAAATTGATATGATTTGATTTGATGAGGAGGAACCGATGCATGCTGGCAATGGCTCGTAGTTGTGCGGTTGTAGGGTTAGAAGGGGCATTAGTTGAGGTGGAAGTTGACCTTGCTAGTGGACTTCCTGCTTTTATGATAGTTGGATTGCCTGATGCCGCTGTAAACGAAGCAAAAGAGCGTGTACGCTCTGCGATAAAAAATAGTGGTTGTCTTTTTCCTCATAAACGTATTACTGTCAATCTGGCTCCTGCCGACATACGGAAAGAAGGCCCTGTCTATGATTTGCCGATGGCGATCGGTATTTTATTGGCAAATGGGAATATAACGAATACAGAAGTTGTCGATGAGGCCCTTTTCCTTGGCGAATTATCGCTCGATGGGAGTGTTCGTCATACGAATGGTGTATTGCCAATGGTTGCGATGGCACGAGAAAAGCAAATAAAGAAAGTATTTGTGCCTGCCGTTGATGCATTGGAGGCAACGCTTGTGGAAGGTGTTGAAGTATTCCCCGTGTCTACATTACAGCAACTGGTTGCCCATCTGAATGGCGAAGCGTTTATAGCTCCTTATGCACCCGATCTATCGTTGCTCGATCATAGCGTTGATGCTTTGTATAATTATGATATGGCGGCGATTCGTGGACAAGAGCATGTGAAGAGGGCTTTGGAAGTGGCTGTAAGCGGTGGACATAATATCCTGTTAAGTGGCCCTCCAGGATCTGGTAAGACACTGCTCGCGCGAGCAACACCTTCTATTCTGCCACGCATGACTATTGAAGAGGCATTGGATGTCACAAAGATTTATAGTGTCAGTGGTATGCTTCCTCCTGATGTTCCTCTTGTGCGTCGTCGGCCATTTCGTTCTCCTCATCATACGATCAGTCATGCTGGTCTGGCCGGAGGCGGGCGTCTTCCTCACCCGGGCGAAATCAGTTTAGCGCATCGTGGTGTGCTTTTTCTTGATGAAATGTTGGAGTTCAGTCAGAATGTCTTAGAGGTGTTGAGGCAGCCGTTAGAAGATAAGATTGTCACAATATCGCGTGCGCAGGGAACGGTAACATTTCCTGCGAATTTCATGCTGGTGGCGGCGATGAATCCATGCCCTTGTGGCTATTATGGTGACCCGGTGCGCGAGTGTACCTGTTCTGCTACTGCTATTGCACGTTATCAGAAACGTATCAGTGGGCCATTGCTGGATCGGATCGATATTCATGTTGAAGTGCCGCGTGTAGATTATGAGAAACTGGCAGATAAACGGAATATCGAGACATCCGCACAGATCCGTGTGCGGGTGGAAGCGGCTCGTGCGCGACAGTTACAAAGATTAAAAGGTACGAATTTAACCTCAAATGCAGAGATGGGGCCAGCGGAGGTGCGTGATTTTTGCATCGTTGATGAAGCAGGTGAAAAATTGCTCAAAGCGGCTATGCAGCAACTTCATCTCTCTGCTCGTGCCTACCATCGGGTGTTGAAACTGGCTCGTACGATTGCTGATCTTGCTGACAGCGATATTATTTCGGCGAATCATGTGGCTGAGGCCATTCAATATCGACCCAGAATTGGCTTTTAAGAAGATATTGTGTAAGGTTTGCCGTTCTTACTATCGCATGTGTCAGTGCGTTTCATTCATTTGCGCTGTTTTCTCTTGTTGTACCAGAGATGAATTGTTTGCTTTGAAGGAACATGCTACAATTGGTCTGAAAAACTCATCTCTGGAGCTGGTTTATATGACATCACCTGCTTTGTATGGAAGCCCTCTGGTTATCTTAAATCCCGCTGCGAATCGTGGCAACATGAGCCTATATCGTACTGTGATTGAACAACGTCTGCGCCTGGAAACATCCACCCGGTACGTCGAAACGCAGCGGGCTGGTGAGGCGACTGAGTTAGCTCGACAGGCAGCATTACGTAATCAGGCTGTTATTGTGGTGGGGGGTGATGGATCTGTCAATGAAGTCATCAATGGGATCTTGCGTGCTGGTCGATGTGTGCCATTAGGTGTTGTTCCTGCGGGTTCTGGAAATGATTTTGCTCGCAATGTCTTACTGATGTCTGGAACGGTGAATGAAGTGGTAGAGCGGGCATTTAACGGACCTCTGAAACATGTTGATGCTGGTATGGTAAATGGGCAGTATTTTGCCAATGGTTGTAGTGTGGGTCTGGATGCTGATGTTGCCAGCGTGGCGGCTACTTTGAGAAAAATGCCGTTTATGAGTGGGACACGTTTGTATTATGTGGCTGCGTTGTACCAATTGCTTTTCAGATATCAGGATTGCCCATGGCTCAAGTTCTCCATCAATGATCTGTCGGCAGATGATCATTCCAAACGCTATGTATTAATTGCTGTTACCATTGGACCCGCGTATGGTGCGGGTTTTCGCATCAATCCGACGGCTGATCCTGGTGATGGCCTCTTTGACATCTGTGCAGTCGATTATCTTCCATTGTTGAGAACATTGCAGTTATTTCCCGGCGTAAAAGAAGGAAAACATATTGGTGTGCCAGGAGTTTCGTTTCATCGTGCGCAATCAGTGATGATTGAGAGCAACCGTCCGATGATTATTCAAATAGACGGTGAAATAACTCAGTCGACTACCTTTCGAGCCAGTATCCTGCCCAGGGCGTTACTGGTCAGGTCATAGTTTGATTGCTCTCATAGAGAGATTATGCTTTGCCTTTTTTTATGTTCGATGAGGTGTTGAATGCCGAAGGGCAAAGATGTGCCAGTGTGCATTGTTCGCATTGTGGCCTGCGAGCATCGCAGATTGCTCTGCCATGAAAGATAAATAGATGAGAAAGGTCCAGCCAATCTTTTTGTGGCACGATTTTCATCAGCTCTTGTTCAATTTTGACTGGATTATCGTTGACTGTCCAGCCAAAACGTCGTGAGAGGCGACCGACATGGGTATCAACCACAAATCCAACGACGACTTCAAAAGCGTTCCCCAGCACAACATTCGCTGTTTTGCGGGCAACCCCGGGGAGTGTGAGTAACTCTTCCATGCTGGTTGGAACTTCTCCGTTGTAAGTACTCAGGAGACGCTGGCACGTTGCGCGGATGTTTTTTGCTTTATTGCGATAAAATCCGGTTGGTTTGATGTCCTGTTCGAATTCTTCCTGACTGACAGCTGCATACTCTTCTACTGTGTGGTATTTCTGAAATAGCTGTGCTGTCACTTTATTTACGCGTTCATCTGTACATTGTGCTGAGAGTTGTGTGGCAATTAATAATTCCAGTGGATTGGAAAAATTGAGTGAACAGGCAGCGTCAGGGTAAAGATGGCGTAGTTCTGTGATGATCGCATATACTTGTTCCGGTGAGCCGGGCTGTGGACCTGTGTAGATTGGATGTGATGCTGCGTTCATGATGTTTCTGGCATGATTGTCCATGCCTTCGTTTGGGCATGGGCTATATGCTGCCTCTCCTTTTCCTTGTTCGTAGCCATAGTCGTTCGTTGTGTGCTCTGGTCTGGTGACCATTGTAGCTGTTGTTTTCTGGAGATGCAAGCTATAACAGGGAACGTGTAGAGAGAGAGGGACCAATTCACCGTTGTACTATTGGCCCTTCTCTCTTATTGGATGGGCTTTAAGAGCGTTTCTACTGACCAGAAGTGCAAGGTGTTGTATGTGTTCTCAACGGCCAGGGCGGCCGCAAAATCATCATCTAACGCTATATTATAGAGGGACCATTGTTGGTTGGCTTGATCTGGCTCACGGCTCTGAAGAAATTGTGCAGGTTTTCCAGGCTGTAATGTGACATCGAATTGATTCAACGGAATGGAAAGGCCTTTCCCTCGTGCTTTAATATAAGCTTCTTTTCGAGTCCAACCGTAATAAAATGCAATCTTCTGTTTCTCTGCGGGTAATGATGCCAGCGTTTCCTGCTCATAAGGAGAAAAGTAGTGTTGCGCGATAGATGCGTAGTCAATGTCAGCTTTCATATATTCAATATCGATGCCTAGCTGTTTTGTATGGGTAAAAGCATAGAGGGCGTAGCCCTGGGAGTGGGAGAGGTTAAATGTGATTGATGAGGCATGATGAAGGGCGAGTGAGGGTTTTCCATATTGATTGGAATGGAATTGCACTCTGGATGGAGCTATATTGAGATACATTCCCAGTAATATGCGCAAAATAGCACGTGCCGCAGTCCAATGTTGACGATCTTTTTCAAAATAGAATTTTTGCGCTTTTGTTTGTTCCTCAGGTATCAGAATATCTCGCAGACGCCGGGTTAACGGCTCATTGAAGGATAATGGAGTTCTCCAAATGTGAACTTCATCCTCTGACAATGCCAGAGATGAAGGTGGGGTATTCCAGAGAAGGCTATTTTCCGTCATAGCGTTGTTTTCTTTCTTGCGAGATTGGTAATCAGTAATCTCTTCTCTTGCTTAGGATACACGCTGTTTGCGCAGAAGAGTTCGTAACGCATCTGCCTGACCATGATTCCATGCGGCTGAATGTATCTCTGGCCCAAGAATCGGAAGGGTGCTTTTCTCGCGGATTCTCGCGGCTCTTTCTCTTTGCAGAATTTCATGTACGAGTTGTCGATCACTGAAGCGCCAGCCTCGTAGTTTTGCCTGTTCTGAGAACCACATAACGCGGGCATATCCCGCCTTGTAGTCGCGTTCAATTGTCTCATCTTGAATAGGAGTATCTTGCATGCTTGGCCTTCTTTGTACATTATAGAAAAGATGCGAATGATGTATATATGACTGCTGACTTCATAGGTATCCAGAAATGTTGCCGTGAGCATCACTAATGGCATATCTGAATGTAAAGAAGTAAAGGAATAAAAAATACACTTCGATTATGTCAAAAAATGTGTAGAGATGTCAAGAAAAGCAGCGTGGACAGCCGAATTTGTGCTCAGTGGTGAATGTTTCTCTATGATTACACTATAAGGCCTATAGTCTGTCAGGTGCGTACTATTAAGTGTGTTATGATTTATATTAGAAGAGAGAGTCGTTGTGGCGACGTATATTTGATAAATAATTTGCTGTATTAGTACTTTCTTTTTTTTATGAAACGTGGCTACACGAGTCCTCGTAATACTGGTATAATGTTCTATCGTTATCCAGAGATAGCTATAATTATACTCTTGTAGTTGTATATATTGCGTGCAAAATCTCATGATACTGATAAAAAAAGAAGGAAATCAAGCGTGGCTAATTCAAACAAAAAATATACCAGCCCGGATGATGAGCGGCAGCAGAAATTAAAAAAAGATGTGTTTGCGAGCCTGTTTCGTCAGAGAGCAACCCCCAAAAGCCTACGAGATTTAGGTATTACTACATTGAAACACTTGCCTGCAAATATTGGTATGGTGCAGGGATTCATGCGAGCTGTGAACTGGAAGTATGCGCAGCAAGAAGTTCTTGAGGGACTGAATAACACAGTTGTTCTTGTTGGTCGACCAAATACAGGTAAAAGTACATTGTTCAATATGCTTAAAGGCCAGAATCTTTCTCCGGCCTCTCCTCAAGCCGGAACAACAAAAGATCTGGTTCGTACCGACTTTGGTCCCTTTACGTTGTTGGATACCCCAGGACATCTACAGGACGTGATGGAAAGTGGTATGGCACAGGCAAGTGTTATTGTTTTTCTGATAGATGCTTCTGAGGGATTGCGTAGTGATGATCGCGAACTTTATAAGGTGATCAAATCACTTGAAAAGCCGACAATTGTTGTAGTGAATAAAGTAGATACTTTAAAAGGTAACATGTCAGGCGATCAATTCGCGACAGAGGTTGCTGTTGCCCTGGAATCGCCAGGGGTGATACCTATATCCGCAAAAACTGGCGAAAATGTGGCGGAAGAGTTGATTCCTATTGTTATTGAAGCTAGCCCGGAGGCCGCACTTGCTATTGGTCGTGAATTGCCAGAATACAGACGCCGCGCTGCTCAGCGTATCATTCGTAATGCTGCGCTGGTAAGTGTCGCCGCTGGTCTGGAGCCAATTCCATTTGTAGATATTCCAATATTACTTGGTACGCAGATACGACTTGTGCTGCGATTGGCTGCTCTATACGGAGAAAAGCTTGATAGCGCAGATGCGAAACGTCATGCGCGGGAATTGATTACGACGATTGCAGGCGGTCTGGGTTTTCGTTATCTTGCTGAGCAGGCGGCCAAAGCTGTTCCATTTGGCGGCGATTTCATTGCCGGTGCGATTGCAGGAGCCGCAACATGGTCTATTGGTGAGGTAGCTCTGGAGTATTATGAGGGGAATAAACAGATTAATCCACGTCAGTTGCAGCAATTGTATCGTAAATTCTATTATAAGTTTCGCCGGGAGAATAAAATAAAAGATCTTCAGGAACAGTCGGTTCGAGAAGTGGAAGGCAGTACAGTTTCAACATCGTTGGCAGCGCCACATTATGAAGTGCTGGAGGAAGGGAAGGCTTAAAGATTGTCCATGTTGTTTCCGTATGATCGGTATCAGACTCTGACTGCACCACTTGCAGTGTATTACCCAACAGGCGAGGAAGAACTTGCCCGTTGGGTGCTTCAGGTGGTAGAAAAAGCTACGACACAGCTTATGCAATTGTTACAGGTTGCTAAGCCTGAGCTTGAAATTTTACTGGTAGAAATGGCTGATTGGCACCTTGCACCACATAGTGAATCCGAGGAGCTGGATACACCACATCCGTATATTTCAGATGTAACAACTCCTCCGACGTTGGTGGTGCCAGTTGAGATTGACCCGATATTTGGTGACGTTATACCCGAAAAATTCGCCTACATGTTGTATCACGAATTGGTTGTGATTTTTCTGGAAGCGGATCGCCGTCCCTGGCCGCAGGAAAATCCTTTGTGGGCTGATGAATGGCAGTTTAAATTTATCGCTTTATGGTTAGCCCAACAGCTCGATAATGTGAAGGGGATTGTTAGCAAAGATCTCCGTGAAGAGCACGAGGATGCTTTTGAGCCGGAAGCTGATGGTAAAACACCAGTGACGATTCGTGGTTTCGATTGGTTTGAAGATACGGATGTTGAGGATTATTTGATTTTTGAGTTGCTATTGGAGCAATTTGCCGCTGATCTTCTTGAAACATATTCTATTGATATTCTGCCTCGCTTTCTCGCTAAATATCGTGTAGAGCAAGCGGAGTTATTAAGCGAGGATGTTTCAAAGATGTTCATCGAGGTACTTGGTTCCAATGGTGAGGAATGGTTGGAAAACCTGGTATATTTTTAGTCCGCTCTTTTCCCTGAATTGAAGCTATGTAAACTTATGAAAGGTGTCTGAGTATTGAGGCACCTTTTAAATTTATTTTCTATTCTCTATCGTTTAGAATAATTTTACTTCGTTTTGCTTGTAAATGTATATGAGTGAATCTAGGTAGGGCTGTTGTTCCTCTGCGTAGTATTAAGTCTCATCCTTAGAATGCATTTTGTGCTAGAAATATTGAAAGAGTGAAATTAAAGGCAGTATAATTGTTTTATTCATACGATGGGGTAATACGAAAGAATGTTTTATAAAGGGAGTTGTTTCTATGTTTAATCGCATAGCAATTATTGGGTTAGGACTCATTGGCGGTTCGCTTGGTTTAGCTCTTAAAAATGCTCAGGCTGCTAAAGAAGTAACTGGTTATGATTTAGGTCGAGGAGTATGTGATCGTGCAAAGAAAATAGGCGCGATTGATCAAGCATATCAGAGCCTTGCTGATGCTGTACGAGGAGCCGATTTAGTGGTACTTGCGACACCTGTTGGGGCTATGTGTGCACTGTTACAGACGCTCTCGCCACTGCTTACACCAGGGACTGTGGTTACTGATGTCGCTAGTACCAAGGTTCAGGTAATTAATTGGGCAGAAGAGTTTTTGCCACAGTCGGTGGCGTTTGTTGGTGGGCATCCGATGGCTGGCAGAGAGATGAGTGGTGTCGAAGCCGCTGATGCTCATTTATTTCAGAATAGGATCTATTGTCTTACTCCTACTGTGCATACACGTCCGGCGGCTGTAGATAAGGTATTGGCACTTATCGAAGTTTTAGGAGCCAGGGTTCGTTTTTTAGAGCCAGCCGAACATGATGGGCAGGTTGCTGTTGTGAGTCATTTACCATTTTTAGCATCTATCGCTACTATGTTGACTGCGACTGATGATGCGGCCTGGGGTGATGCATCATTGCTGGCATCTAGTGGTTTTCGTGATATGACTCGTCTCGCTGCTGGTAACCCTGAGATGTATCGTGATATTTGTTTCACAAATAGCTCTGCTATTGCTCGGCGTATGGATGAATATATCGTAATTCTGAGCCGTATTCGCCAGCATATCGTTGATCATGATACTGATTTAAGTGAGATTTTTACGAATGCGCAACAGATGCGCTTGCAATGGCAATCGATATTTGAACAGGGGGAGCGGAAATAAAAGTCCTGTCGTTAAACAGAGTGCTTGACAATGCTGCATGCATGTAGCATAATAGCCCTTGCTGTTGTAAGAAGACAATCACTATATATAGTGCTCCTGTCGATGACATCTATTATATCTTCTTGATATCCTTTTGTTTTTCCTATCTGTCTTGTCTGCTTACGGGCTTGTTTTGTCCTGTTGTCAGGTGCGTTCGGAGAGGAGAAGAAGGTGGAGCGCTCCGGGGCAAACGAATTTTTCGGACGCGAAAAAACTGGCAGCAAAAGCGCTTGACAAAGCGCAACGGATGTGTGATACTACAGCTACGATGAACGAGCGAACGAAACACACGAAGTGCTCGAACATCGAGAAAGCAGTGGTCGGGCCCGACGAAAAGAACGGCTTGACAAACCGCCAGGGCTGTGCGATACTACGGCAGCTACAGCGGACACGCGAAACGCGTGAAAAGAACCTTGACAACTGAAGAGTG
>Ga0310811_10003019_pt1 | contig 21150 bp, 29 predicted proteins | sample YCmetagenome_FD_207642 | JGI IMG/M metagenome (GOLD analysis project Ga0310811, IMG submission 207642) | Soil microbial communities from experimental microcosm in Duke University, North Carolina, United States - YC | ecosystem: Engineered > Artificial ecosystem > Soil microcosm > Unclassified ...
GCGGGGATCAACGAGTGCTCGATGCGTCGGGGTGCTTTATACACACCCCACTGCTAGTAATGCTGATGCTCTTGCACTCGCCCCAAGTGCTGCCGGCCACCTGCTGTTGCAATCACTGTCCGATATCCCCCAACTCATGGCCACCTCACCCCACACCTCACTGGCCCATCCAGCCATTGCTCAATAATGTTTGGCACCCGCCGGCATGTGATACTTGGGACGTCCAAGTGTGTAGGCCATGACACGTTCATAAAAGATTGTGCTTCAGTCCCTCGAAATAATGTGGGATAAGTAATACGACCAGGTCTGATCTTATTGTCACTCCAAAACTATATTTCCAGTTCTAACTGTTATTCTAAGCATCCAGTGTGTTTGGATCAATGGATGATGCCTTAGCTCTGCTATCTTCAAAATCCGAAGTCCTAAAGGTTTTCGGATCCGTACCTGCTACGGCTTCCAACCACCTCAACAGCAAAACTTCAGCTTTCGCATGTGTCACAGGATCGTTGCAGCAGCCTCTGTGACCTTCCCAGTCGTCAACACCCTCCAACTCCAATGCGCTGCCCTCGATAGCCATAACATCAACCGCATCTACATCTAAACCGTCCAGAGCAGGCATTGCAAAGCTCTTCCAGATTCTCTCGTCATCATCTTCTCAGTCGACTTCTGATACATCCTCCCCATCCATCCGGCCCTCTAATTTACCCTCACATCGGACTTTTGGGACTGAAACTTGGCGATCTTGTCAGCATCCAATAATATCCAGATATTGAGCCTTCTCCTCCCCCACACAAGTTGCCTGTGCTCACTATGAGCGTGGGCGTCTAGCAATGGATCTCAGCCAATGTACATGTCTTCAGCGCGTCAGATGTCTGGCATTACACATGGCACCCCTTTTGCCACTTACCCCCTTATATTCCGCCATCTGATACCCCTGGTGTTGCTGGTGATCGGACCTGAGACAAGGGCGTCTCAGACGCACTCCCAGATGAGGAAATGAGTGAAGTAAAGTCATCCGTTCGCGACTATGTTTCTGACCCCTCCAATTGCGGCCTCTCAAGTATGTGATATCACATCACCCCACTCCCTACTCGCACAGTTGTCTCTCCGCTTGATGACGGAGAATACGGAAAGCACGGCTCTCTTTAATGTGTGCTGGGAACCGGAAAGAATATGCAGGGTCTCAGCCATGGATGACTTGAGTTGCGAAGCGAACCAATACCCAAGGTTCTTCATGGATCATAAGCTGTGAAGCTGCTCAAAATCTGGCTGATTAACCAAATGTGATGGAAGTACCTCGTCCACGGTTGTACTAAAGGCCTAGACGTCGGACGTAGCCCATAATGTCCTCGAGCTATATTGCTCGGATAAGTCAGAGCACAGTGATCGACATGAGAAGAGACATCTTGTAGAACCGAAGTTGGAAAGCAGTGGCCTGCCGTCTAGGCTGATGGCGATATTGAACTATGATAAAGTGAGGATCCTAGTTATTGGTGATTGTCGTCATGACTCACCGCTTTGATGTCACCGTGAACCACAGACATGCTGTGCAATAATTTGATGCCCGAGGACGATACCTTTCAACTATGAAATCAGGTCAAAACGCTACTTTCCTCAATAAAAAGTGAGGTACGTACGATATTTCAGTAGTTAACTTTGGGACATTCATTGACATAGTCTTTCAAGGTCCCATTGGACATCCAGGGGCTTACGGTGTAACAGCTATGTTGTCCGGAACAGACATGAGTTCCTGAGGCAGGCAAGACCCACAGATATGCCCTGCGGTCAAAACCTTGACGGGTGGTCCGCGATTGGGAACTGGCATAACTTGCAGTGGGGCTCCACTTCCAGTGCAAGGGTTTATCCCATGGGGCACGGCTGCAGCTAGTGATATAACGAATGATGTCATGGCATTGGAACAATGACGTCGACTGTCAGATTCGCTATCGCTCCTCGAAGCGCTGAAAGTGCGAAAGAGTCCGATTTACCCTTGCGCTCGCTACTAGAGCCAAATAGGTTTCCTAGACGTGATATCAGACCTGCTGGTTGAGCCAGCATGTTTTCCACGTGTTCGACATTCAAGCTTTGGGAGTTCCTATAAAACTTGACGTTATGGGGTAGTTTCCCATATGTCTCTAGGAGGGGATTTTCTCCACGTTGCCATTTGTATGGGAAGGACCATTGGTGCCTACATGGTACATCACTCAAATAAGGCTCAGGCATAGAAATAGGGCTATCAGCCGGCTGGTAGAAACGAGATAACGAGTTAGCTGCACGCTGTGCGTCAGTTATGACGGGGGGAGAAACAACCGGATCTCGTTGACTGGTCATATCAGGGATGACAGGGCCTGGAGTTGCCCGGTGATTGTCTACGTGTGGCCCAGGTGCGCGCAGTGGGTTGTGATTGAGACAAGTAAGGCGTGTCATTTATGATAGGAGGAGGAAAAGCTGTGTCTCGCATGGGGTGTACGTTAGTCATAACAGGGGGTGGAGGAACAACGAGATCTTGTCGACCAGTTACAGCAGGCATCACGGGGCCTTGATTGTTCGGAGGTATAGATGGCTCTGGCATGTGTACTTGTGGCACTGCAGATGGAACAACTAGTGCAGGTGGCTGATGAGCTGTGTTTTGACAAGCAGCGACCAGAACATATGGTTGCGGCATAACCAGAGGCTACTGCACAGGAACCACGGCCACTGGGCCCACTGATTTGCAGATACGCAGATTAATATTGTACCTGTGGGTCTTTTCATCTGCCACTGTCAGGAAACGGCTACTCTCCAGAGACTGTCACGCACAATGCTGGACCCATAGGCTGTAGTGGGAAATCCATTGGGATCTGAACTCCAGCTGGTATGCATTCTGTTTGAGCTAACGGTTGGAGCTTGAAAAGGATAGGGTCTATGTTTTGAGGGTCCAGCACCCATATTGGTGGCGATGTCGCTAATATGTGATTGTGTGTGAACGAGTTCGAAGGAATGCCCGAAGTAAACTAGGACAACGAATACAATTTCAAAGTGGTTCATAGTCGCATCTGGATCTCAAATTGCATGTCATGGTCGTCCAGCACAGCTATTGACTATGCTACACTCCAAGCCAAGGATTAAGATTGCAGTAATGTCCGGCAGTGAACATCCTTAATTCAGTATATCCACGGTAAACTATTGAAGATGAAGACAAACTTCGATCCCCTGAGTCCATCATGTCCCATTTGTCAGGCTTTGTCCAGTAAAGTCCAGCGCACCACTTCTTGCTGATGAGAAGATACGGGTAATAGACTTGTCTTGAATTCGAGCTTTGATATGTCTAACAAATTTTGCCATCACAAAATCTGCCGCCTCCACTCCTGTAGAATAGTTAAATTGCATGCAAGTTAGGTTGCTGTTTGGTACGAACCGAGAGTCATGACTTTTTCCAGCGCCACATGAGCTGGTTCGATAGCTGCATAATGTCCTTGTTCATGCGATATTGGTATGTGAGATCAATCACTGTGGATGGGTGCGCTTCAGAGAGGTGATGGAAGAGAGACGTTTCCAGACCACCCTTCAATGCAGCAGGATTGCAAACCTGGAAACACAGGGGAGACCATGATGTGCGACACAAGAAACTTACTAGTAGGGGAAGCTGGAAATGATCTCCAACCAAGATAGCTCTCTGAATGAATACTGCAAAGATATATAGATGTCATTGTCGACATCAACACAGTCTAGCGAGATGATGGTAGCAACACCCACCCCGGAAGTTTTCACCGGTATCTCACATGCCAGCGGGTGCACCTCTTCATTCTGAAAGGCTTTACAGATATGCGATTCTGAGCGACTCGTGAGCAGAATGTGGATCACGGGAAAATCAGGCTCACGAAGAACCCGCGCAAAGGAAAGGATGAGTTCGGTGAGCTCGGATTCAGACGTGCATTCATCAAGCACATTGACAATAAACGACAAAGGTGGACATCTGCGTATGTCTGGGGCAGGATTGATGTGGATCGCTCTGTTCACATCCTGCCAGATGCTTGGAAAATTGGTGGCAAGATGGTAAACAAGTGTCGCAAAGAAATATCCAGCTGTGCAGTGTTTGGTGTGCTTGCGCGAGAAAAAAAATGTTCCCCCGCTAGCCGCTTTTCGACGTTCATCTCTTCAGCCACCTTTAGACTTGTAAATGCAAAGGCAGACTTTCCGACACCAGCCGTGCCATCATGATGCAGCCAAATGAATTGATTGTTCTTTGGGTCGTCCAGTAAGTCGTGTATATAATTGAGGAGATCAACCCAGGTCCCATCCAAACATTTCGGGTGGGGCTGACGTACCTGGGCCAGCCTCGCCCAAGTTCCTTCAAGAACTGTCAAAGAGGTTAGAGAGCATGTGAAAGATAATAGATGGAAGTTCCGACGTTGATCATCACACATCAACGAAAGTTGTGATATGGGGCGAGATGCAATGAACCAACTGAGTCTGAAAGTACTAGCTGGGTTCGAGGGCGAGTTTAGAAATAATGTGGGCTGTAGTATCTGGAGGGACGACGTATGAAGATTTCAATTTAAAATTGTCAGCTGTGACAAGACTTGCATCGCAGAACGATCAAGCTGTCAATTGATGGAAAGCCCAAGCCAGGCCAGAACATCACTACGGCGGCCAGGCCGAACACCATTTTCTGTGGACTGTATTAGCGACATGAAGCTACTGGACAGCACTCGAGGAGAGATGATGAATACTATGCCGCATATATCCATTTAGTTCAAGGAGGATGTAGCATGGATGAGTGGCTTACTCTTTCCACCATTCCGATTATGCCTGATGGGCCTAGTTTGTGTTTGTCATAATTGATTTCTGGTCTTCGGCTCCATAACCAAATTCACCTAGTAGCTGCCTGACTGCCTTGCCAGCCTATCAGTAATTTCACCAATTACCTGGGATAACAGTGGGTGCGAGATCTTTTTTTAGCCATCCAATGGTAGACTTACATTTTGTAGATTATGTTGGACCATGAAAATACCTTCCTGTTACAGTCATTAAAGCGACGTAGGGAGTCTCTTCTAAATGACAAACCTGAAACTGCAGATGCTAAGCGTTTCAAATATCTTTCTAATGGTACAGAGTTCCTGCCCATTCAGAACATTTCTTCATTTACCAGAAATAACTACTCCTCACCAGCGTCTAACCCAAGCTCAGCGTCCAGTTTGGATCTGTCAGGTCATCTAGACATGAATGTAGATGCGGAGAGACCACGTTTTCCAAAGGATAGTTTGGCAGGAGATGATGAAGAACCCGAATCCACGGTGCTTTTCTCTGGTTCAGATTCTGAAGAGTACAGAGCGGAGCGGGGCATTCTAGATGATGGTTCCAACTCGCTGTTCTCGCAGTCCGATTCTGAAAGCAACAACGACCGTACCAAGTCACTGTTCTCTCAGTCTGATTCTGAAAGCAACCACAGCCATGATGGCCATACCAAGTCACTGTTCTCTCAGTCTGATTCTGAAAGCAACAACGACCATACCAAGTCACTGTTCTCTCAGTCTGATTCTGAAAGCAACCACAGCCATGATGGCCATACCAAGTCACTGTTCTCTCAGTCTGATTCCGAATGCAATCAAATCACAAATTCCGACAGCAATCATTCAAACCCGCTATCTTTGCAGTGGGATTCTGGGTGAGGTCATAGAGGTGACAAATCGCTATTGGCTCAGTTTGATGACGAGGATGATATGGTATGTGACCGTCCACACCAAAGACATAACTTACTTTTTCTCAGCCCATAATGGAGTTGGGAAAAGGTGCCAATATAGAGCATAGCGAGGAAGAGGTCGTAGATGGTGGTGCTGAAGGCAGAGCAGAAAATGAGGAAGTTGACTTCACAGCGGAAGCTGGCGATGAAGCTGATGATGAAGCTGAGAATGACGAAGCTGATGATGAAGAGGCCGGAGAAAAAGAGGATCATATGCGAGAGCGTAGCTTTTCTGGTACTGGACCTATTAACAGGAAGTCTGCACATAGGTTTGTTGTTGTTGCTAAGGTATGCGGCGCGTCCAATGGTGAAGATTGTGACTTACCATTTTCTTAGTCTGACGATGAATGGGAGGAAAGCAAAGAATCAGAAGGCCAATGCGGCAGTGATGGTGAAGAATCTGACGATGCAGTGGAATCAGCTAGTAGAAAGCCTGGTAGTCCCTGCCGTCACAATGCCATCGCTAAAGACAGAATACTGGCGTCCAAGACAGGCTACACACCTAGCACGTCCTCGACATTCAAGAACACCACTACTACGTTCCAAGGATTTTCATGCACTCATGATTCTCATATCGACTCAGCCCAGGGATCATTTCCTTGGACCAAAATCAGTTCATGCTCCATCCTAGCTGGCTTTCATATCCAGTATACTCTCTTTGGTTTCGTCTGTTCAGAGCACAGTACCATTATCCATCCACGTCACATAATCCGACATCTGAAAGGCAAGCACAAACGCTCTGGAAAGCAGTTTAGATTGGCGGAAGTGGCCGTACTGCACGATCATGTGTTCAAGACTCATGGCATCTCCAATGAGACGATCGAGTTTCCCCTTCCCACCACCCCCTTACAAGATGATATACCTGGGCTTAGCCCCCATCTTGCACTTGCCTGTCCTGTTCAAGGCTGCGGTGCTTTCCTAAAGTTGAGTGACCCCAGGGAACATAATCTGTCTGCAAGACGTTTTGAAAGGAATGTTTGGGAGCATGTTGAAAAACATCATGACAAAACGCTTATCCCTGATCTCAAGAACAACGTTCTCAAACGTCGCTATGTTATCCAACCATTTAAGCACTCTCTAGCTGGCATTGATAAGGACTGGAATCTAACTCTTCCATATGAAGAAGACTATCATCCTCGAGCGACCTTACAACAACCCTATATTGAGGCGAATGTCAACACCTCACAGCCGCCAGCCCCAATCTCAGCTGACTGGCTGGATGAACTGGGCTGGCATACTTGGATTGAGAAAACTGGGGCCGATGCAGAAGCATTACGAACTTTAGTCAGTATGCCGCGAGAATCATATCTCAAATCATATCTGCCTCGGGAAAGTCCTCGCCATACCCTGGAGGTTGGCATTCTAGCCATATACCGCCTTCTAGAAGGTTATCTTAGAGATGCAAATGAATTCGTTGACGAAAAGCACGGAAATTTAAGGGCTGAAGTGACAGCTGGGTAAGTCCTATACTGCAGTCGCTGGTGCTTATTGTATTCACTCTTGAACAGATCACACGCTCACTATCGTCCTCTACAAAGGCAGTCGTACCTAGCTTACAGGCGACCCACAATGGCGATGATCCTACTTCTTCTGCGGGTGATTCATCTTCAAACTTCACATGACCGCGTCCTGCTCCCGCAGCTGGGAAAATTTCCTGAGATGCTCTGGAAGAATCTTGATGCCAATCAGATCAAATCAGCTTTTGATCTATTTGATTATATTACAACTGGCAGTCAACGGTCTTTCGATCCTGAGATTATCCTTCGCCATACTCATGATCTCCTCTCTCTCCTTGTACGACACAGCATCAAGTCTTTGGAAAAGATTGGCTGCGCCAGTGACATAACCCTCCTGCTAGGCTCTCTACTTCCTGATGGCCGCTACCAAAGTGCCAACTGCCTCACGAAGGACTGCGCTATGTTCTGCCATGGAATGGTAGCTACCATAATTCATTTCGTTCGGTTGCAAGAGTTGGATGCCCCCCATTTTTCACCTCACAATGCAGCTCTTTTCCAGGCACAATTTGAGGGCATCCTTTCCCTTCAAGTTCCTGTTCGTAATGTAATCAATCAGGACGCTATGGTCAGTGGGGAAGATATGGCCGATGGAGATGATGGAGCCGATAGAGATGACGCAGTCAATGATGTCGAAGAAGAAGTAGAGGAGGATCTTGGAAAAGACTTGGAGATCGAGAGCTCGCAAGACCTTTCTGATAAAAATGGTGATGTCGAGACTGACCAGTTGACAAGATGTAGGTGTTGCTTTTGATATTTCACAATAGTGCCAACTTATTCTGCATTAGCTAAACAGTATCGTGATTTACTTATTGCTGATAAAGACGGGGAGTCCTTGGAGACTACTTCGCAGTTGAGAATCTTCAGGTGAGTCTTGTATCCTTAAAATGTCAGTAGAAATTGGACTCAAGAATATCCAGTCTCCTGGCAGATGAAAGAAATTCTTTCTTGAGTCCTCTGAAGCCAACGCCTTATGGCCACTGCAAATTTGTGTGGTTCAAGGTAGCCAAAGCAGCACGTCTCGAATCTCGTGCATCTGGCTTTACTTTCATGGAGGACGGTCAGGGCATCATTATAAATGATGCTTCAAAATGCCCCCACCCGATTGCCTTTTCACTCCTGGGTTCTTCAGCAAGAGATGCCATTTTCAGAACAGAAGAAAACATCATCAAATGTCTTCCGAACAGCTGCGTTCAAGACTTTCTCAATTTTGGATGGGAATCAATCACAGATGACGTCATGTCATATCAGTCCATGTTTTGCCAGCCTCAGAACCAAGATTTTCTTCAGCCAATTCGCAACAAGCTTCTTAATTTGCTGCTAGCCAAACAGAGTCGGAATCAGAGGCATGAACCTCTGCCTCTCACATCTTCTACTGGTCAGCTGGATATTCCGAAGGCACGAACGTGGTTACAAAGTCATGACTCTATTCTATCCTCTATAACTGCCGCTTTCATCCTTACCTGCGGCGTTCCTCCTCGCGACTTCCAGTTCAAATCTTTTCAGGTGGACCACGATGAGGACAAAGGATACAAGCGTAGCTTTTTCATTATTGACAAACTTCCAGCATTTGCCAATCCAAAAGCGAAGCAAGTAGGCCAGCATTTTAAGCAGTGCTTATGGGGAGCAACATCAGCACAGGCGCGCTCTCTGCTATTTTTCCTAGGGATTCTCAAGCCAATATACGCAGAAATCATGCGTCTGATGAAGGTCCATGACCGGATCTTCGATATCTACATTTTTGTTCGCACTGCACCCCTAGCTCAAAGTCAGTTGACGTCACACCCTCTTCTCCTAAGCGGCACTACCATCAACTACTATCTCTACAAGCACACGCGCTCAATAGGGATAAGGCTTACCTGTGGAATTATGCGCAACAAAATCACTGCCGTTTATCATCAGTTCTTTCCATGGCTATCAACTTTGGCAGATAGCAATCCAGTAGAACGTTCTGCAGTGGACTGGCAGGGACAGCATGAATCTTTAACTGGAAATGTTCACTATGGTCGAATTCTTGATATTCCTCTTGCGCTCAATATGTCTAGGAACAAGGCTATCATGTTTATCGAAGTCAGCCGAGCTCTACAGTCCATCTATGGTCTGGCACCTTCCAATGAGGACTGGAGCCACCGTCATGAAATCCAACAATCACCTTATGTCCTTGCAAAGGTCCGGGAAGCTGCCGCATTTGCTAAGGCTCAATACCTTATCTGTGTTCACTATGGTTTAGGCGGGGATTGTAATAGTGCTGAAGTCCGTAGCAGGAATCTTAAAGTGGTGAACTGTGTATTGAACACAGCCCCTTACTTGCAACGCCCTTCGTCAGAGGTTTGTAGTTCATATTGATTTTCATCATCTTGTAATCTGATTACTTCATTTTCAACAGACTTCAACCTTCATTGGTGATGATGTGCTAATTCAAGTTGTGCGCATTCTAGCCTACGGCATCCATGGACCTCGCCCATTCACCTATCCTCCTGCTGGTGGTCACTCTGTCATACTCCCTAGCGTCGCAGTTAAGCTGGTGAGTCCTGTTGTGAACTTCAAAATGACAGCTAAACGTCCTTGTCAGATTGTTAAAGCTCTGGAAGAGTGGAGAGATGGACGCTATAAATCATTAGACCTCCCAAATGATCTCAAACTTGCTGGATATTTTGATAGTATCCAAGCTAAGGCGCATAAGTGGTTTAGTTCTATTAAATCTGCTGATATCGACTTATGGCTGGCTACCAGCCATGCCATTCACTCTAATCCTTGTCTTCAAGACTGCAGTATTATAGATAGTTGGGTTCCAAGAGGGGTACCCTGTATACCGTCTCCTTAGCCATCGCCCAGTAGTGCTAACATTAGTAGTAACAGAGTATTATCTACGATACATATTATTTCTCCTGTGCTTGGGATAAGGGAGCCATAACGGTGTACATGATCGCCACCCTGACAGCAGTCGCATCTGAAGCAATCCAGAGAGATAAGCTATTTTTGTTGTAAGGATCGGTTCTCAAGTCGTAAGCATCGTGGAAACCGTCGCATCGACGGCAACACTAACAGACAGAATGATAATGTGGAAGAGCGTATGATTGACAAAGCGGTAAGGAGATGATCTCCAAGTACAGTGTATCATGCGTGGTGTCCAATCAGCGATGTAGGTAAGATGCGTCATTGAAATGTGCTGCGTCATAGGCTGTGTCAGCAATGTGGTAAGCATCAGGCTTACACATCGAAATTTAAGGGTGCGTGCAAACCTGGCACCAGTATGTACTATCTGGTACCTATTTTATCGATTCTACGTCGTGGTATGCTATGATATGATAACGTCACTTTCGGCACAGTAGAATCCGAGATTTGTTTGTAAAACTCCTCTAGGCCAGATCATCGGCACCAACAGTTTATGCACGTGGATGACGCAGCTTCATGCCGTGGGAATATGAACTTGTAGGACATGTACACATTGTCAGTCGAAGGGCTTCCAAGCCAAGGAAGCTCCCTAACAAGTTGTACTGGCAGTCATAGCAGAATAAATCATTCCGATACTAAATCTCAGCCTCCCGCAGCACCTGTTTACTCTTATCTCCCAGTTAATGGCATCAACTTAATCTGTGGTTTATGCAGAAATGTCGCTACATTATAAGTTAGTAACCTCTGCAGGCGCTCTAACATCTGGTTCCGCGTTGCTTGAATTAATGGAGAAAGATAATGAAGAAGCTTGACCTAGACATGAGGCTAGCAGAGGCGGTGACGCAAGAAGGAGAATCTGAGATATCATGATCAGACGCTTTGAGAGCCAGAGCCAATCACATCTAACTCGCTTTGGTGACAAGGTGCGCCTTCCCTATACTAATACATACAGACACTGAATATTATGGGATGCACAGTCACAGTGCAAAAACTTGCGCTTAAGAAAACACGTGGCCTTTGCCTGAGGATAAATATTGCACTCACACTCATCTGACTGGGATTTTTCTTCAGTGACACTGGCCTCATCGTTGAGAGGCAGAAAGGTATGCTATTGCCAAGCACAAAGCTTTCCTGCAACCTTGGATTAACATATCATCCAGATTTATCGAGGAGGGAAATGACTAGAATAGGTGGAATCGTCTCAAGGTATGCCGTGGGTTCCGCATGATATTCATCCACCAGCTTAAGGCTGGCGGTGCACTTCTCCTCGATGCACGATGGGCATTCACTACCGCTGAACTCACAACATACAACAACTTCGTCACTCTCACCATCACTATAAATGCTCTTACCCTCGAACAAGCAGATCTCAAGGAATAGGTACGTCTGTTATCCTAGGATTTCCCACTGCTGATCATATTTCCTGTAGCTCAAGGCTGCACCAGAGGTCATCTCCATTAGCCCAAATTCCTGATCCTCCGAGACCTCTTAAAGACTACCACTACGCAAAATTCTTCATTGCATTCAGTGCGTTTCCTCACACCTACATAGTACTTCCGAGGCCCCTGTCTAGCCTTATTATATTTGGCTGATGTGATTGATAATGGCTGATTAGCCGTGTCCATGCCCACAGCAACCCTTAAGCAGATGTATCTCCTGCCCTCAAGACTTCTCTTACCTCACTCGCTACTATGACCGAGAGATGAGCAATTTGGCATACATCCAACTTCTGGAGTCCTACCGCAGTCTCACTCTTGAAAATATTAGCGATGTATTCGACGTCAGTGTCGAGTTTGTTGACAGGCATATATTACCTGCGCTTGTATTTTGCCGGTCTCTGAGCATCTCTTCTAATGAGCTCTCACGATTTATTTCTAACTGGTGTTTGCTTCTAGTGATCCTGCACTAATATCTCTTTCATTATACCTTTCGGTACATAATCAATCTTGTTTCTTCGGGGTGAGACTCACAAGCGTGATCGACCTCGAGAATCCTAATTGTAGCGAGCAAAGGACGGTGCATTTCTGGGTAACAGTTTTATACAAGAATCCATCAACATTCCCCCTGCGTTCACTGACAGTAGCACCAGTGACTCTAGTATTGAACTTAATCATCCTTTAGAATTGATGTGCGAAGGCAATGAGTGAAAGATGAGAATGGTACATCATGATTTGCAACTATCAGGCCGAAGATAGTACCCTTATTAATCAGCGTGCAATCAGGGACCAGCGGTGCGGCCGAGCAATGTTACGCGAATTGTATGATATATCCAACTAGGTTTTCAATGAGCAACCATACACGACTTACCCTCAGCGTCCAGTGTTCACTCAGCAGCTCATCATGAAGACCTACCACTGCTCAAACTGTAACTTGGCAATGTTTGAAAGCAAAAACAAGCTTGCAAACCACAAGAAGGGCTGCACAAAAGACGTTGTGACTACCAAATTTGGTGACAAGCTGATTACCCTCACAAAAAATGCTAGCGGTCGTTTTGTATGTTACTGTTCTCATGCACACTGTCTAGGTGCTGATAAAACCTACAAAACTGCTGAGAGCCTGAAGAAACATATGAAAGACATTGGTTCTGAATGGGTTGGTCCTCCAAATCCACCGCAGTCCGTTGATTTTCATCAGGTATGAAGCTCCCGTAGCATAAATATGCACACCAAATAAATATACTAATAATTCAGACCTTCACTCCAGTTACTCCAAGTAATCCTCCATTGTCGTGGTCTCCAAGTGTATCCCTCACCGGTAGCACTCGAGCACGGCTACATGAATTTGATATCGAAGTTGGAATCAATTCTCCGGATACAGACGACAATTCTGCAAATGTAGATGAGAACAGGGACTGTAGCACAGGGGGGGCATTCATACCTTTGTCGCCATTTTCTTGCCACATGTCGATTGCACAGTACGGGCTACAAGACGCACCAGTTGATGTGAACAGCAATCCATTGCAAGGAGGGCATAGTAGCGTCAATGACTCAGAAGCAGTAGGTATTATTTTAGGCCGACTTTAAGCTGATGATCATTATCCTCTTTACGTCTAGGCTGGCGCCTTTGAAGCAGAGCCAACTCGGTGGCAGCAGCGCTTTGAAGCCAAGCAAGCTCAGTGGCGGCAGCATGTGGAAGCAAGTATGGCAGCAGAGCGTGCTTCATGGGCAACCAAGCAAGATGCACTCACATTGATGGCATCTAAGCTGACAGACCTAGAGGTCAGATGGGATCAAGAGCGCAAGGCTTGGGAGACGGCGCTCCGTAGGTGTGAAGAGAAGCTTGCCAGGCGAACTATGGAGCGGGAGGATGTCTGTCTCAAAGTTACAGAAATCCCTGATGGAGATGTTATCGAACCTGGCGAAGTTTTAAATGTAAACAGCCTGTTCCATGCTTCAGAAGCTGACATTGGCTTGGAGGAGGGAGAGTTGGACGAGTACTAACTAGTACTATGCCTGGCGACCTAGATAGGTTTGGTTACACCGCAATATAAGTTAGTATAGTAAGCAGTCGCCAGTGGCGTTTATGGCGGTTCTAGTTCTATTCATGAATTTTGCATATAATGTGTCCCTCCTTTTTGGACGGCCTATGATCTGAAAACAATGTCACTAGGACTACAAATCAACCTTGGAATCCACGACTTCGACTTGGTACCCAAAAACAACAATATTCGGAGAATTGTGAACAAACGCATGTAACCTTTGGCATCGGCGGTAGTGCGACTTCCTGGATTCTTCTTAGCCTGCGGCTTAACGTCCTCTTCTTCTTCCTTGCCGAGGCTGGATAGCGCACCATTGCATGAAGCATGTACATGTAAGACTGAGGGGGACAAGCTGTATATATGCATAGAATGTATACAGGAGAATTGAGCTTTTGCATCTGTGACACCCCGCTTTCGTTAACATCAAGGTGCGTAGAAGAGCAAACGGCACAGATGTTACAGATCATCCCAGTCTACCAGAACCATCTTTGAGTGCATCCAGGATAACTATGCGTTGTCATCATCTTGAGTGATGTCTACTGCATCAGCCAGGCTTCCATTGCTGGAGCAATCTGACCAGCCTAGACTGCGTACGTCGCGAATGACGACCTGTTGGTGTTTGCTGTTTCCGCTTGATAGGCAGAAAGGAGTCACTGCGTAGATATAGTACTCCATTATGAAGTTATCTTACTTCTTGATGACAGTCATTGACATGAAGCTTGCGACTCAAGGACCGGTATGTGACCTTACCTATGATAAAGATCATTACGTCGACATTACTTCAAGTTAGCACACATTCAAGACTGTTGGTATGCCTCGCACCGCATTTTTCTTAATAAACAACTTTTCATGATTCATTCATAATATTGCCTAATCTCATCAGGCAATCCTAAGAGAGGTAGCAAACGATTCACAGAGATCTGGGCTGGCACCCAATCAGAAGCTTCACCATACGTTACCGCCAAACTTCCCTTACAGACAGTGAGTTGAACGCAAAAACACGAACACCTGCTGATCAAATTCCAGATTTCCTATACTCCCTCTCCTTCTCTCCCAATGAAACTTGCCTTCTATACGCCGCTGAAGCGTCTGTCAACACTGATGGTGACTCATACTTGAATTTTAGATACATGCCCCACTTTGGCGGCACTTCTTGTGCAAAGAAATGCGCTACCATCTAGACTAGATCCGCCGCCTTCACAAGGGCACCTCACCAAATCTCCCATCCAATTTGCCCAAGCCACATTCGCAACAGAAGACACATTCTTTGCAGCCGGACGCAAATACACCAAAGATGGTCATCTCCTCGGCACAAAAGGATGCTTCAACTATCCCATGGGCATATGGTAATTCACTTTCCCCAAAGTCTCACTTAACTCCCCATCTGGATCAAGACTCACTCCTCTGGGCGGATCCTGTCGCTCCCCTCGTGTCTTATACCATGACCGCCAGCCCATAAAACTCATATAGCTCTGAAATCTCATATGCATTCCTCGTGCATCATGCGTCTCTCGAATCCCGCAATCTCCTCACAGGCACTAGCGCCAGCCTCGTGCACTCCACATTCGAACCTATACCCCCAAATGACTTTCCAGGTTTCTACACTGAGTACAAACCATTTCTGCAGTGCGCAGACCGTATATACATTGTTCTCCAGTTCACATGGTGCAACGCACAACCCAATGAGGAGCCATCACAGATGCAACTAAATTAGCTGATGGACCGCTGCAGCTGGACTGTACACGCTGATCATGAGTGTCAGTTTATTTGCTCGAGGAGTACGCCTACTACCCCATGGGAGGTCTTGTTAAGTTCTCAATATTTTCCATCCGTCTTCACAGCTGCTAACATTGATCCTTCTAGCTCCACGTCATGATGATTTTATTGCTGTAATATCGAGTGTATTGTTTGATTGTTTGATTCCTTGTCAATTTTATACCTAGCACTAAGCCTGAATTTATGGTTGTCCGACTGAATAATATGCTGATTCAAAGTAGACCAGGTAAACCTCAAAGTGCTCTTGCTGATTCGTTGGAACACCTACCGAAAACCAATTCCTCAGAAATGTGGTTGCGTGCAGATGTTGAGTAGGTGTCACGGGCGCTTCAACGTTCCTGCTTTGAGATGTCATCACCTTCAGCGCCGAGATGATTGCTTTCAAACTCGAAGTTCTCATGCCAGTCAGTCTTTCGTTTGAAGGATACGTGATTCAATAGCGCACGTACAGAGGTGGAAGGACATGCTGTCTAATGTCACAAATCTGACGAGACCATCCGCAGTGAAGAAACTCTGGTGCACTGCACGCTTGTATCATGATTCATGCATCATGACAGACTAAGGATGTCTATCACATTCTCCGAACGTGTTCTTTGACTGATTCAGACTCCTGTGTACCACATGTACTGTATCGTACCAGCGCTCCAGCCCCCAGCGTCCAATCAGCTCGCTATTGAAGGCCAGACTCATGTTACCCAGGTTCTGTGAGGAAGTCATTCGATCAATATGTAAGCATGATATGCATCCCTGGACCTTTCGTTGCACCCTGGAGCCAGGTATGTATTGATAGTAATGCAATGTGTTAATAATACAAGTAGTATGTATTCTACAGGAGGGGAACTCAATCGTCGACATCCACTTCGGAATCGGCAACCTAGGAAGCAGTTTCCTCCATCCAGCGACTGCCTCAGAAACGGCAGGAAGATCCTTTATGATCATTGACTGACCCGGTTTGTAGTTGCGTGAAGCACTCGAGCTATTGGGGATGGAGCCTCATGAGTCAGATTTCTACCTCAATAGCGCTTGGGTGTGAAAGTTGAGGGGAGCATCGCTCGTCCGATCGCAGGGAGTTTTTTAGAGCATCAATCAAGAAGGATGGAGGCAAAAGAGAAGGAGCTGGTGAAGGCCCCAATGAGTAGAAAAATCTCCCAGTCGGACACTGTCGGAATCCATCAGTAAGAGCACAACTAACCATACATAAGTGATGCGCATTGTGCACCTTTGGACTGCACTAGACACTTGACTGATTCTTGGGAAATGGCGGGCGCTTCACCTTTAAATGCAAACGGTCAAGGCGACGGAACTTGATTGGAGTTTAGTTAAGTATTTTTTCTTCAATGACAGATGCATCGCCAAAAGCAGTGAGCGTGTGATTGTCTTCTGAGTCGGAGGTATTGTGGGCGGCATCCGACTCGACGTAAATGTCTTCAAGGGATGAGAGGTCATGAGGAAGGTGCAAGCTCACTGGCACGTGCGGGAGGTCCGGTAGATTTAGGCGAGACCACGGAGAAGGCGGTCAATGAAGATTGAGCCGGGGTGGCGATGCCTTCATAGGTGCCGTGTGCGATGAGGAGGATGTTGTTCAGTTCATTGGGTATGCCTATCTAAATGTTCTAGCTATGAACAGCTTACTGTAGCGCTATTAAGAATAATCCTTGCAGACAGCTCTGGTGATATAGATTTGTGCGCTGATCGGTTGTGGAAATAAATGTTGTTTTGATCGATAGCTGCCACCTCACCGCAGGGGCATATAAATGCATTTGGAATCACACTCCCCCGCGTCAACTTATATCTAGTACCTATAGTAAGACAGATATTGTTTAAAATGACTGACAGCATACAACAACTTTACATACCATGATGTTCCATTGAAAATTGATCCCAATGCATTATTCGTCGGTGTGACTCTACACTTTTCTTACTTTTGTACAAAGCACCGCATGAGTGACATTTGCAGCTGCCCTTTGGAAATCCAACCATATCAGAGGCGGATGGCTGAATTACCGATACCTGAACCTTTTTCCCATCCCACAGTTCAACCATATAGACATTATCGTTCGTAGATATCCCACCAGTGGTAGAAGCTGCTACAGCTGTAGCACTCTCCCAGTCACTCATGAACCCTTCATTTTGCACTGCGCTGCCCTCATTGGCTAAGGTTCCCTCTGCAGATATTGGACCAGCAGTGGCAGCAGCAGCACCCTCCAAGCTGTGGTCATTCGGCACTGTGCTGCCCTCGTTAACTAAGGTTCCCTTGGCAGATATACCGGGAGTAGCTGCTGCAGCATCAGCACCCTCTAAGCGGCTGCTATCATTTGTAATGGCAGGGCGACTGTGGTTATTGAACCATTGTGTAACAGCTTTTCTGATCTTATATGCCGCAAGGTCAGTCGCAGATTATCAAATAAAGCACTAACTTACTTTAAGCTTGTCCTGATCACTGCAAACTGGCCATATGTTCACAAATTGGGTCCAGACTGAGGCTCCAAGCGCCTTATTAGACTTCTTCACCGCTTGGTTTGCTTTCCATTCTGAGAGAAATGTATGAAGGAATTTCCGCTGCTCTTGTGAGAGCCTTGTAGAAGGTTGCCCAGGTGAGTTTGGCATAGTAAACCAGTCAAATATGCAGCTGCAGTTGATGGTTCAAATAGGTGAAGGAGCCGAAGCTGCCCACGTTTATTGAGTGTCAGATCACATGCTCACTAACGTGCAATCGCAATTGCAGGGTAACACCGGATACCTTAAGGTGCATTATCCACTGCAATGGATGTACGGAGATTTATCCAACTCTCCAGCGTCCTCATCTTGCACAGCACACCTCATTTCTACGTATCAGCACTGCCGTTCACACCCGTCAACTCTGCGCTATCCAGAACATTTTCTGCATGGTTGCCGAACACTCTTTGTGACATTCGTGTGGCATCTGGACGCAATATCAACTGGACGGCTATTCAGACCGTGATCGCTGGGCACGCTGGTGATATTAACTCATCGCCGTGCTGCAACCTACCAGTGAGTTCGCCCACTTCACTCGTCGCTACCAACTCTAACATCCCCCACAAGAAATACGACCATATATATACAAGGCGTTCATGGGCCTCGTTGAGATCCACACGCAAATTGTGACCAACCGGGCATAAAGCCATTGTTTCCCTCTGAGATGCGATAGCTCGGTCCAAGTCTTCGACGTTGCCTCGACATTCAAAGCGAGTGATCAACATTACACTCAGATTATTCAGCAATGACCCTCGGCAAGCATGCCCAGTGTCATAGTATCCCAGTGCATCATAATGAAGGGATATGACTTCATCTAAGACACAGGGTTCATCTCTCTGCAAACACCACACCACTTGCTGAGTAAGTTGATTCGGCGACAACGGGAGCATGGATGTATGGGGCCGCCCCTGCCCAAGATCATTTGCATCAATGCTTCCAGCAGGATGCAGGACGGATGTTTCGATTGCAATCAAAGCTGCTCTGTAAATGTGGCTGTCGGAGAGGACTTCGCTCAGTAACTCTTGAGCTGCAACAGCGTCCGTTTGAAATCCCCATGGGGCGAAGCGAGAGGGCAGAGAAATGGCAAGATGAAGTTGAGAGACGGTTCAGTCCGGATGATCAGTGGGACGCAAATAAAGGGCGTCTTGAAACAGATTGACAGGGATGTCGAGATCGAGGTGTCTTCCGTCAGCTTGGCAACTGATAAACTTTGCGGTAGGGACAGTCCATGGGGCAGAGATCCGAGGCGCGTTCAAAGTGGTTTATGGATTGGTCGAGATCCCTACTGTTCTGCGCCCTGCGGCATCGCGCGAGAAGACGATGTCCGTCATCCGACTTTAGTATTAATGCATCCATATCGCGGGATGTAAGCTACACATTACAAGCTCTCAGGATCAGAATGCTAGACTACATTGGTCACTCACAGTAGTCACGGGGCAAAGAACTGCGGCGATGTTTTCATCAGAAAGTCGCAGCTCCAATGTCATGAACAGTGTAGTACATGGGGATACGACTTCCCCCAGCTGGGGCTGAAAGAGTATGACTATGACCCTTGTTAACATCTGTTAGATATTTTTTGCGAAAGACGTTACTGACGATGTGACTTTTCACTGTGATCCAGCAATTCTCGAACGGAGATCTCGAATGTGTGGAGGACTTCTCCACGACCGAGCATCGTATCCAATTCAAATGAGGCATACACGCTGACCCAGACTTTAGATGATGGATCGCATGGCCTAGAGTCCTCAATACATGCAGGAAAGATGAGATTAGGGACAACATACAGTAGTATGGGCTCAGTCCATTCGACGACAACCTGATCTACATGTACAGGTTGTTGCTCATCTGGCATTCAGCACCGTCAGTCTTTATCACCCCATGGAAGCCAGCGGGGATACGTCGGAGACCAAGAGTGAGATCACTTGCATGAATGGCTTGAGGGAAATTGTCAATACGAACTGAGCAGAGATAGATGTCACATACCAGTAATGACGACTTGCGGCACTTCACCTTTGGCTCGATACCTAGATGTTATTGGACGTTGACAAGATTGCCAAGTTTCAGGTGCAAAAGTCCGATGTGAGGGTAAATTAGAGGGCCGAATAGATGGGGAGGATGTATCAGGAGTCGACTGAGAAGACGATGACGAGAGATTCTGGAAGAGCTTTGCAATGTCTGCTCTGGACGGTCTAGACGTAGATGCGGTTGATGTTCCGGCCATCGAGGACAGCACATTGGAGTTGGGGGGTGTTGACAACAAGGAAGATCATGGAGGCTGCTTCAACGATCCTGTGACCCGTGCGAAAGCTGAAGTTTTGCCATTGAGGTGGTTGGAAGCCGTAGCAGGTACGGATCCGAAAACCTTTAGGACTTCGGATTTTGAAGATAGCGGAGCTAAGGCATCATCCATTGATCCAAACACACTGGATGCTTAGAATAACAGTTAGAACTGGAAATATAGTTCTGGAGTGACAATAAGATCAAACCTGGTCGTATTACTTATCCCACATTATTTCGAGGGACTGAAGCACAATCTTTTATGAACGTGTCATGGCCTACACTTGGATGTCCCAAGTATCACATGCCGGCGAGTGCCAAACATTATTGAGCAATGGCTGGATGGGCCAGCGAGGTGTGGGGTGAGGTGGCCATGAGTTGGGGGATATCGGACAGTGATTGCAACAGCAGGTGGCCAGCAGCACTTGGGGCGAGTGCAAGAGCATCAGCATTACTAGCAGTGGGGTGTGTATAAAGCACCCCGACGCATCGAGCACTCGTTGATCCCCGCGTGAAGCCAGTACCCAAAATAAAATAAAATTTGAGCTTTCCCGGGGCGCCTGGTGGTGCTCAGGGACCTAAGAAGCGCAAGTTAACGGCTGACGGTCATGGATCAGAGCCTAGGCGTCTGAAAGTGTCCCTCTGAGGGGAGCCATGCGTAGTGCTCGTATCGGCCATCTGGAATGAGCGGGCGCCCCATGGTACTAACTGAAGAAACAACAAGAAGTTTGAAAATTTTATTCCGATGATCACGTGACGGCTGAAAGATACGACGCTACTCATGCCACATGGGTTCCACCTGGGTACCCTATCATCATACAATGTGCAGCGAACTACATAGACATCATTGATGGACCGGCTCCACTCCGAATCGGAATTCTCGCTGTGAAGAGTAATCTGATAGCACAGGCTTGGCATCAACGAGCTTCCACCTATCTCTCTCAATGAACAACACTTCCCCGGTTCTTTTCACTAATATCACCGTCGAAAGG
>Ga0310811_10003020_pt1 | contig 21148 bp, 21 predicted proteins | sample YCmetagenome_FD_207642 | JGI IMG/M metagenome (GOLD analysis project Ga0310811, IMG submission 207642) | Soil microbial communities from experimental microcosm in Duke University, North Carolina, United States - YC | ecosystem: Engineered > Artificial ecosystem > Soil microcosm > Unclassified ...
GGATGCGGGACCAGTATGTCAAAGCTAACCTGGAGGTCAGCTCGTTCTCCCATGACCTCTACCGGCGCTACCGGAAGAGCCTTGGGCCCGTCCGCTACGCATTGCTGATCCACGCACAGGTGCTGCTTGTGCCGGGACGGGTGCGGCGTCTCCTCGATCTGCCGTCGATCCATTGGCTGTATCCCGTGGTGCAGGTATACAAATTCTTCCGGTGGCTGCGGATGGACAGGGGGATCAAGCGGGTCCTGCTGCCGCCGCGTTACCGGGAACAGGTGTTTGGGCTGGATCAGAAAATGGGCTAAATTAGTGGCCGGAACCGCTGGAAGCGGTTCGACCGAAGGTCAGACATTAGCCTCGTGCGCGAATGGGCTATTTTTGGCTGGTAGACCATTCGCGCACTAATACCTTCCACTGCCATGCAAACACGCCGCGATTTCCTTCAGAAAATGACCGGTTCGGTCCTTGCGCTTTCCGCTTTGTCCTCTTCGTCCGCTTCCGCTGCTGCCGTTATGGAGAACCGATACGACGGTCCCCTGCTGCGCGTGGCCATCATGGGCCTTGGCAGCTATGGGACCCGGGTGGCCGAGGCCATGAAGTCATGTACAAAGGCAAAGCTGGTCGGGGTGATCAGCGGCACGCCGGCGAAAATAAAAGCCTGGCAGACCAAATACGGCATCCCCGAGAAGAACTGCTATAACTACGAGAATTTCGACCGGATCAGGGATAATCCCGACATCGACGCGGTCTATGTCATCACACCCAATGGCTTGCATCATAACCAGGTCATTCGTGTCGCCCAGGCTAAAAAGCATGTCATTTGCGAAAAACCTATGGCCGTTAACGCCAAAGAAGGGCAGGAGATGGTCGATGCCTGTCAGAATGCTGGGGTGAGGCTGCTGGTCGGCTACCGGATGCACTTTGAACCCCATACCCTCGAGATCATTCGAATGAGAAAAGCAAATGAGTTCGGCCGCATCCTTTTCTTCCAGGGGCTGTCGGGGTTTATCATCGGGGATCCCACCCAATGGCGGCTGAACAAGGCCCTCTCCGGCGGTGGAGCGATGATGGATATCGGCATCTACTCGATCAACGGTTCCCGATATATGATCGGCGAGGACCCCATCTGGGTCACCGCGCAGGAGACCAAGACCAACCCGGTGAAGTTCAAAGAGGGCGTAGACGAGACCATCCAGTTCCAGCTGGGCTTCCCCGGCGGCGCGACGGCGTCCTGCCTGTCGACTTACAGTTTGAACAACCTGGATCGCTTTTTCCTCGACGGCACCCAGGGTTTTGCGGAACTGCTGCCGGCTACAGGGTATGGACCCATTGCCGGGCGGACGCATAAGGGGGAGATCAACCAGCCGGTGACCACGCATCAAACCGTCCAGATGGATGAGATGGCCGGCATCCTCCTAGAAGGACATCAGCCGGTGGTGGCGGTGGATGGACACGAAGCGGTAAAAGACCTCAAGATCATCGACGCCATTTATGAGGCCGTGAAAAGCGGCCAGAAGGTGGACCTGCACCTATAGCTTTCCACCTGGAAAGAGATCGGTAGCTCCAGCTGGGTCTTCACCTTCTTCCCATGCAAGGTTCCGGGTTTCCATTCCGGCATCGTCTTGACGACGCGCAGGGCCTCTTCATCCAGACCCTGACCGACCCTTTGCGGGTTCAGCAGCTTCACCTTGGTGATCCTTCCATTCTCATCGACAATGAACGAAACGCGTACAACCCCGGAGATATCATTGTCGATCGCGTCCTGCGGGTATTTAATATGGTTGTTGACGTAGTTATCCAGCCCTTGCTGACCGCCGGGGAATTCCGGGGCAATGGCGCCGGCCATCGGTGCGGTCACGACGATCCTGGCGGTTGCTTTCTTATGGTGCATACGCGCGGTGTGGGTCATCGTGGTATCCATATCGGTAGAGGCGGGCCGGCTCGCGGTGGATGGGTTGGCAGGGTTCAATTTTGTCGTGCTGCTGTCCGCAGCCGCGGTATCGCTCGTTCTATAATCGCTGTTATTGCAGGCTACCGAGCTGAGAGCCAGGATGGCTGCCGCCACGGGCAGTGCGTAGAACGGATGTTTTTGTTTCATCTTCATAAAGTCCTTTTTTAGTGATCGGATACTCCTAGGGATTCAAAGAAGATGCCAGCGGGCCCGCAAAGGCGCGCGCCACCGCTCCTGGGGAAGGTTTTGCCCATCGGCGCCTGGAATTTTTTGGGTTTTGTTTTCGATGCATCGGATTTTTATGTATATTAGCCCATGGTCTATTCAACCGAATTATTAAAGGGTACGCTGAAAACGATCGTGCTGAAGCTGCTGGCCGACAATAAAAAGATGTATGGCTATGAGATCACGCAGAAGGTAAAGGAGATCACCTCGGAGAAGATCCAGATCACCGAGGGGGCGCTCTATCCGACCTTGCATGCGCTGGAAGCAGACAAACTGGTGACCACCGAGGTGGAGTATATCGGCAAGCGGGTGCGGAAATATTATAGCCTGAGCCCGGCGGGGAAGGCGAAGACAAAGGAGAAGATCAACGAGCTGACGTCCTTTATCCAGACGATGACCTTGCTTCTGGAACTCAAACCAAAACCTATTTAAATGGCAACGCTGACGGACGAGCAGGTGGACTTTATTGCGAGGGCGATCCTGGCGCATGGCATCCGGCTGGAGGACCTGCAGGACAACCTGCTGGACCACATCTGCATCCTTGTCGAGCAGGGGCTGGAGCAGGGTGGGAGCTTCGAGGAGGTGCTGGCGAAGGTCTTCCGCAGTTTCTACCGGAAGGAATTATATGAGCTGGAAGAGGAAGCGTTGTTCCTGTCTTCCGTCAGGGGGCCCCGGCTCGTGCTGAGCCGTGGGCAGTTCTTCCGGATCGCATTTGGGGTGCTATTAGGCCCGTATGTCCTGTACGTTTTGCTTGCGCTGTTGCACTGGTTGCCGGTCGCCTATGATGTCTTCCCAAACATCTTGTTCCGCTGGACCCTGATCGGCAGCTTCTGGCCGCTTGTTTCCCTCGCGGTGATCTATTTTACACCGGAGCGGTTCGATCCCCTGATCCCGCGGCATGCGAAGGTCATGCTGGGAGGCGGGTCGTTGATCCGGGTATTCCGGTTCGAAGCCTCTTTAGCCGACTAATTTCTCTGTGGGTGTGATTTTTCTCTTCATCCGGCGTATCATTATCCTGGATATGCAGGAAACTTTCCTTCAACAGATAGAAGCCAACAAGGGGATCATCTTTAAGATCAGCCGTTCGTTCTGCCGTAGCAAGGCAGACCAGGAGGACTTGCGCCAGGAGATCCTGTTAAGGCTTTGGAAGGGACTACCCCGGTATGACCCGGCCTATGTCTTTACCACCTGGATGTACCGGGTGGCGCTGAATGTGGCCATCTCCTGGCAGCGGCAGGCAAAGAAGAGCTCCGGCACGATCCCGTTCACGGAAACACACGAACACGCGGCAGAAGGCGAATTCCCCCTGGAAGATATCCACTCACCTACGTATCTGTTGCAAAAGCATGTCGCCGCGCTGAAGGAGCTCGAGAAGGCGCTGATGCTGCTGTATTTCGAGGAGAAGAGCTACCGCGAGATCGCGGAGATCATGGGCATCACGGAGACGAATGTGGCCACCAAGGTAAGCCGCATCAAGGAGAAGCTGAAACAAGCCATTTTAAACGATAAACATTGGGTGTATGAAAGATCTTGAGCTCAACGAGTTGTGGAAGGAATATGACCGGAAGCTGGAGGAAAGCCGCGTGCTGAACCTACAGAGCTGGGCGGTGAACCGCCAGACCTTTGAATGGATGCAAACGCAAAAGGTCAGGTCGAGACTAAGGCCAATGGGCGTCTTCAAGGGCTGGGCGGTATTCCTTGGCGGCATCTGGGTGCTGTTCCTCGGCCTGCTGGCCGTGGGTGATCATGGGAGACACGGATGGTTTACTTTTTCGATCACCATTCTCTTCCTCTTCAACGTCTACGCCATTATCGCTTACCTGCGCCAGATGGCGCTTATCCGGCAGATCGATTACACCGACCATATCCTGCAGACCCAGCAACAGCTGGCTGCCTTGCAGGCCTCGACGCTGCGGACGACGCGCATCCTGTTCCTCCAGGCGCCGTTCTATTCCACCTGGTTTTGGAGCGGCCGGCTGATCGCCGGTAACGCCCTGGCATTTTGGGCCATCGCCGTGCCTGTCGTCGGGTTACTGTCCCTTGGGGCGCTCTGGCTATACCGCAATATCTCGCTGGCCAACGCGGACAAGAAATGGTTCCGGCTGCTATTCAACGGGATCGAATGGTCGCCGATACTCCGGGCGATGGAATACCTGAAGGAGATCGACGAGTTCAGAGACCGCTAGACGGGCCGCGGCTAAAGACCACCCGCAGTGGCGGCTGTCGCCAGATCCTTCTTCGCCTTGCCCAGGCCGACCTTGTAGTCGTCGGGCGTTCCACTGATCTTCAGGTTGATAAAATGCACACGCCTGTCCTTGTCGCGGTATTCGATGGCGTCCACCTGACTGGGGTCCACCTCCTCCTGTTTCTTCCCGAACAGCTTTTTGAACCCGATCGAGGTCACCATCTTCAGCGGGACCCGGATATAGTATTCCATCTGCATGTTGAGGGATTGCTTGCCGGCGATCTCCATAAAGCCAAGCGAGGAATTGATATTCATATCGGGAATGATCACCGCGCCGTTGCGGAAGGCAAGCGTGTTGCGGAGCGTGTCGAAGCGCACCATCATCAGATTCTTATCCGTGAAGTAGGCGGACATGGCCTTCATAGGAGCGAAATTGATCAGCACCCCGTTGAGGATCTCCAGGTCCATTTGGGCGGTGGACTGATCGACGATGGGCGTCAGATCAGGATGGATCAGGAGGGTGCTGCGGATCTGCCCGCTGATGATCCCTTTTATGTTCTTGTTGATCAGGATGTCCTCGCCGAAATTATCCAGCTTCAGCATCAGCTTCTCGATGTTCATGTCCTCTACGCTGAGCTTGCTGTCGAGGGTGATCTTTTGGGAGTTGGTGCCGTCGAAATGGGCGTTGGCCGTCATCCGGCCCCCCGCCATCTCCGCATAGAAGGTGTCGAGATAAATATGCTGGGTGGCCAGCATCCGCCCGGTGGTGGAGAGGTTCTTGATGCCGATCTTATGATAGCGGATGCGGCCGATATTGATGCGGGCGTTGAAGTCGATAAAGGGGATGCTGAAGAGGTTGAACCCGGTGGTATGCGCAGCGGGTAGGCTCTTCGCCGCAACGGTCGTGACCATGGGTGCGGCAGCGGTGTCCGTCGTTTCCGGCGCATCCTGGCCCGCGGCGGCGACATAGTTTGACAGCTGGTCGACATCAAGGAGGCGGGAGCTGAACTGGAGGTAGTTCTCCTTCTTACGGCGAAGCGTGTCGCTGCCGGTATAAAGCCGCATGCTGCAATTGAAATCCGTATTGCCGATCTTCCCGCGAAAGGTGTCGAGCTTGATGAAATTATCGGCGAACTTGATATTTCCACTGATGCTATCCAGCTGGTAGTGGTGTTTTTGCAGCGTGCCGGAGATGTTGGCGATATGGATATTCGCAAATTTGAAAACGGAGTCATAGCGCAGCTCGGTCTTGCTCCGCAGCCAGATATTGGAGCCGACCTCCTGCCGGTAGTCCTGGGGCACCAGCAGACGGCTCTTCCGGCCGAGCAGGTCGCGCATGGCCAGGCGCTGGGACTTAAGATCAAAAGCAAGCAGGGTCTTTCCTTTCTTCACCTTTTCAAACCAGAGGGCATAGTTGTTGATCCGGCCCCGGAACTGGATATCGCTGCTATCGATGCTGCCGGCAAAATTGCGGAGCAGCACGGAGGTATCACCGATGGTGAGGTCGGCGCCAAAATTTTTGAAGGCGTGCGGATAGTTCTTGAATGCGGCGGAGAGACCGGCGATGCTGAACTTGCCCTTTGGCAGGGGATTGGGATGCTGGAGCTCCATGACCGAGGTCTCGAGGGTAAGACCGATGTTGAAGCCATAGATCTCTTCTCTTGCTTTACGATTCTTTGTCGTGTCGGCATTGAACAGCTCGCGGAGGACCATCCTGTTGCTGTTGGCGTGCAGCTTGAGCACCACGGGTTTCTCCTGGTGATGGAACAGGGCCGGCAGGTCGGTAAGCGTTCCGTCGAGGTGGAAATCGGAATTTCCCACGTTGCAGCTCAGCGTATCCAGATCGACAAAGCCATTCTTCATACTGGCGTGGAGATTCAGATGGTCGATGAGATAGGGATAGTTGGGCACTCGGAAGGCGAGATTGGTCACTTTCAGCTCACTCTGAATACCCTCGGTGAGCTGGCTCATCGTCTTGTCGTCGGTGAGGTCGACCAGCTCCTTGAAATTCATTTTCAGATCGATGTGGCCGGAGATGCGTTCCAGGTCCCTGATGCCGAGAAAGGCGCCGATAAAGCCGAGCTCCAGCTCACTGTGGATCTGCATAAAGATCTTGGGATCGGTAAAATCGCGCATCACGAAGTTCCCTTTGAAGATGCCTTTGTCGGGGCGGGCACTCATATCCATCAGGCGAAGCTCGGACGTCTTTAGCGACCGATCCGCCCCATTTGTATAGAATCCCTTGAAGGAAAGGGAGTCCAGTTTTTTCTTCGCCTCCGTGTTGTGGAGATACGCATTTTTACAGGCGAAGTTGAGGGTGATCAGCGGCTGCTGACCGGTTTTGATGACTCCTTTCACGGTGCCGTCAAAGCTCAGCTCGCCATCGTATTTGAAATGTTTCAACTCCTTGGCAACGGATACGGGCGCGAAGGCGAAGAGCTGGCGGAAATCGGGTTTATCCCCCTTGATCCGCAGGTCGACGACCGGGTCGTGGAGAAGGTCTACGGTGCCGGTGATGTTGAAGGCCGCGTCCTCGAGCTTTAGCTTGCCCAGGGGCAGGCGGAGGAATTTTGTCTTTTCATCATAAGAGAGGCTGATATCGGTCTCGAGATGTTTGTGCCGGAGGAGCGTCGTATCGCCGGGGCGGGTGAAGTCGAGGATGAAGCTGCCCTTGCTGTCGACGGCGATCTTGCCGTCGTCGTCGCGGAGGGACGTTTGGATCCGGGCGATGTCCGCCTCGATCCGCTGACCGGTTTTCGGATTGCGGTAGGTGACGCGCATGCCTTTCAGGACGAACTTTTTGATATCGAGGTCCAGGGGTTGAGAGGAGGCGGTCGTCTTCGTGGTGGTATCGGGGGCGATGCTGACGGCTTCGACGATATTCAGCTGGCCGGTGCTGTCCTGCACGAGATCGAGGTGGCCGTTCTTGAGCAGGATCACTTTTACATGATATTGCTGGTTGAGGATGTCCTTTATGCTGAACCCGATGAACATTCGTTCGGCTTCATAGATCGGGGTTACGCCGGAGATCTTGGTAGGCAGCAGCTTCACATTCTTCAGGCCGATGGAGATATAGGGAAAGTTCTGGACGAGGGAGAGATCGCTGCCGCCGACGAGCAGTTCGCCGGGGAGTTTTTTGTTCAGCTCGGTTACGGCCAGGCGGACGAGGCGTTCCTGTTGGGTATAAAGGATGCCGGCGGCGATTCCGACCAGCAGGATCAGGATGAAAATAGGGATCAAGGTCCAGCGAAGAATCCGTTTGCGCGTTTTGGGTGTCATAGGTATAATGGATACGATGTAAAAACGAAAGAACGCAAGATAAATTATCCTGTTGAAATAGGGATTTTAGCGGGTTATTTAGCCGGGGCGTCTGCGGCCGGAACCAGCCGCGCGTGGAGGTCGGGGGCCGCTTTTATGGCATCGAGGGGGAACATGGGCCGTTGGATGCGTTTATAAGGCAGGCGGGAAAGGTCCTGGTCGACGCCGCCAGGGGTGAGGGCCATCAGCCAGGCAGAGCGCATGGCATAGAGCTCCGGTTCGAGATAGCCGATCTTGACGACGACGATCGCCGCCTGGCGGGGTTGGAGGCCGAGGCGGGTGAAATCGATCTCCTTGTGATAGGGTTTTCGCTTTTGCGTGACGATGACATGCACGCTGCCGACGCGGATGACCGTTTCCACCTCGGCATCCTTATCGCCTTTTACGATGGATTCGACAGTGCCTTGCAGACGAACCGGCGGGGCATAGCGATGATCGACCGCGGCGCCGGCGGTGGCGTCTATTTTCCCACCGATACCCGCCTTGATGGCCGCTTTTACCGCATCGGGGCCGGGAATGGAGGCATAGATCAGCGTAGGGCCATCGGCGGTCTTGAACTCGGGGCGCGCGAGGATCTGCTGGAGGGTCCAGCTGACATCGCCGGCGCCGCCCGCGGTGGGATTGTCGCCGCAGTCGCTGATGAAAAAGGGATGGAGCGGACTTTTCGCAGCGCTGTCGAGACATTGTTTCAGCGTGCCCGTTGGTGCGACGAAAACGAATTGCGATCGTGCATTCCAAAACGTCTGCGCCAGCTGCTCGGCCGTGCGGCTGACGGTCGCTTTGTCGTCACCGGTGACCATGACGACGGCGTGGTTGCGGGGTTCGTCGGCCCAGGCATAGCCGATCCAGATCGCGGCGTCGACGATCCCCGGCTGAGCGGCAGCGGGTGCGACGGCCTTGTAGATGGACTTGCCCGGTTCGATCCGCGTGCTGGTCTTTTCCCCGGGCAGGAGGATGGGGATGGGTATCCACGCCTTATACGCCGGACGGCCCTTGCCGGTCCCGAGACGGGTGAGAAGATTGGTCACGGCGCGGCGTTTGGTCTCCATGGCATCTTCGTGCGGCGCCATCCGATAGCAGGTGATGAGATCGGTATTCTGGGCCAGGCGCCAGGAGACGTTGCCATGCAGGTCCATCGAGGTGGAGATCAGGGTCTTTGTTCCTACCAATTTGCGGATGCGGATGATGAAGTCGCCTTCGGGGTCGTCGAGACCGACGACGCTCATCGCGCCATGGATATCGAAGAAGATGCCGTCGTAAGGGAGATGGGCCTTCAGGGAGTCGAGCGTCTTTTGGACGAGCGATTCATACGCGGCACGCGTGACTGCGCCACCAGGCAGGGAGTGTCCCGTGATGGTCGGTATCCAAATGGCGCTATGGCGTAGGATAGAGTCGGGCGCAAGAAAAGGGTAGGTGTCGAAGACGGCCGGACCGTATTGGGCGTGGAAGGCGGCCTCTTCGGTGAGGGCCGGGGAAAAGGTGCTGGACTCGATCCCAAGGCCGCAGATCGCGATCCGTGGGAGGGGTGCCGCTTTAAGAGTCAACGAAGAAAGGACAACAAAGGAAAGGATGATTGCTCTCATACGCGGAATTTACACAATTTTTGTTAAGCGGGCGCCAGGGGCGGCAACCCTGCCTTTTTTTACCGCGTTTATTCTTTATCCTGTCCGAAGCCTCGCCTGCTAATCTCGCAATATCAATCACTAACGAAACCCGATCGACATGCCACTCACCAATCGGATGGGTGCGGCGTTGCTATGGCTGGTGATTGCCGTATTACCCCTGGGTGCGATGGCCCAATACGAGCTGGGCATCGCCAACAGCCAATATTCCGGCATCCGGGGGACCCTGCTCAATCCCGCGGCCGGCGCCGATCCGAAATTCAAATGGGACCTGAACATCGCTTCGGCCGGCGTTCTCTTTGACAACAATTTCCTCTACATCCCCAAAGGAGCCGTGCCCGCCTTTGGTTTTAAATCGATCATCAAAGGGATCATCCATACCAATAAGTTCGTGACGTATTATGACGCGGCCCAGCCGGGGAAGCTGTACAATGTCACCCTGTCCGCCGAGCTGCTGGGTCCATCTTTTCAGCTGGCCCTACCTTACGGCCAGTCCGTAGGTTTTCATATCGCCAGCCGCATCTCGGCCAATGTCAAAAATATCCCGGGCGCCACGGCCCAGAACGCCTTTGACTACCTGCGGAGCTCCGCCCTTTGGGATACGACATTTTCGGATCAAAGCACGAGGGTGAATGGGATGAACTGGCTGGAATATGGATTTCACTATTCCGCCGTGCTTTTCGACGACGGCACCGACCGATGGAACGCCGGCATCACCCTCAAATACCTGCAGGGCGTCGCCGCAGGGTATGCCACCAACACCCACCTGGCCTACCGGATCGAGGACAGCACGAACCTGCGTTTTTCGGGGAGTGTGGACTACGGACGCACCGACTACGACTCGTACCGCCATTTCGGGGGTTATGGCGATCTCAACCATGGTCATGGGTTTGGCATGGATATCGGCGTACGGTACGAGCATTCGGATCAGTATAAAATAGGACTTTCGGTGATGGATATAGGTGGCATCCGTTTCGACCGGAATGCGGCGGCCTTTCATCTGCAAACCACAGAGGCCAATTTTGCGAATTGGGGCCAGCTGGAGCTCCACAGCAATGTAGCGGTGGACCGGACGCTCAGCGCGGTGTTCTACAACGGCGACTCTTCCCGCTCACAAATAGCCAACGAGTTCACGATGAAGCTGCCTACGGTCCTAAGCCTGCAGGGCGACTGGAAGCTGCAGGATCATTTTTATCTCAACGCCACGATCGTAAAAGGTCTCGGACATGGCGACAGACCGGGCGCGGTAGCGCCCGACATTTATTCGATCACGCCGCGCTATCAGAGTGAGTGGTGGGATGTGAGCATACCGCTTTCGCTTTTATATTATGGCGTATGGCGGCCCAGGATCGGCCTGGCCGTGCGGGCGGGTTATGTCTTCTTTGGCGGTGATGCGCCGGCAAGTCTGCTCGCGCTAGGCCGGCTAAGAGGAACCGATTTCTATGCCGGGGTTCGCTTCTTTGTATTCAAGAAAAAAAATCAATAGTATGAGAAGGATGTGGATCGCGTTGCTCCCGCTGATGGCGGCGGCTGCCTTTTGGGCGCCGGAATGGAAGGCAGATACGGAAAAGGCAAAGATCGGGTTCAGCGTGAAAGGGCTCTTGGGCACCGTGCATGGTCATTTCACCGGGCTGAAAGCTACGATCCGGTGGGATGAGCATGACCTGGCGGGCAGCTCGGTGAACGCCAGCGTGGATGCGAGTACGGTAAGCACGGGCATCGGGTTGCGGAATCGTCACGTGCGGGAGGAGGAACAGTTCCTCAATGCGAGCAAGTATCCGACGATCACTTTCTCGTCGAAGAAGATCGTGAAGACGGCCGGCGGTTTCACCGCGGAGGGCGAATTGAAATTAAAAGAGGTGACAAAAGCGGTGCTGATACCTTTTACGTTTCAGCCCGGGGATGACCATTCGGGTGTCTTCAAGGGAAGCTTCAATATTAAAAGAGAAGATTATAACATCGGCAAACCCGGTGGCTCCATCGGCGATGAGATCAAGATCGATCTCGAAGTGCCGGTGACGAAGTAACGGAATTCATCCTTTGACAATTTGCAATTATTTTGCAAACCCAACGCTCATTTATGAGAATTGGCTATATTTAGTGCAAATTAATTGCAACTATGGAAAAGCAAAGAAGAAGCGCATTAAAGAAATTATTGTTGGCCATCGGCGGCACCGTTGGCATCGGCACATTGGCAAGGGCAGAAGGGGCCGCTGCCGCACCGGCTGCGACTCCCGCTGTACGGACAGAGAAAGAGGTTTTCAATGTCGTCATGGACCAGGAAGTTCCCCTATTCTCCCAGGTGACCAAGTTCAACGGAATGGTATTCATCGCGGGCCAGGGCGCGCATGTCGAGCCTTTCGAGATCAAGGCGCACACCGAGATCGTGCTGAAGGGACTGGAGAAACAGCTGATCGCCGCGGGTTCTTCGATGGAGAAAGTGCTGAAGGTGCATGTATACCTCAACGACATCGCCGATTACGCCGGGATGAACGAGGTATTCAAAGGCCGGTTTGGAGCCAAGCCGCCTGTTCGTACAACCGTTGCCGTTGCCAAGGGCGGCGTTCCGGGGAATTCGTTGGTCGAAATGGATTGTATCGCTTATGTATAGGTTTCTCCGGGTGCTTGTGCTGCTCTGCGCTGTCTCCTCCGTACGGGCGCAGAGTTATACCCTTGTCATAAAGGGGGGGACGGTCATCGATCCAAAGAACAATCTCAATGCCGTGATGGATGTCGCGGTAAGCGATGGCAAGATCGTTCGCGTCGCAAAGGATATCGATGCCCGTGGAGCCCTGCAGGTAGTGGACGCCCATGGATTGCTCGTGGTTCCCGGGCTTGTCGACCTGCATACACATGTGTTCTTTGGCACCGATCCGTCGAGGGCCTATGACGGTGGCAACGCCGCGATCCCGCCGGACGTCTTCAGCTTCCGGACGGGTGTAACGACCGTCGTCGACGCCGGCTGTTCGGGCTGGAAGGATTTTCCGGCCTTCAAGCGCGAAGTGATCGATGTGGCCAGGACAAGGGTGCTGGCCTTTTTGAACATCAATGGCGCCGGGATGCGCGGGAGCCCCTTTGAACAGGATCTGCGCGAGATGGACGGGAAAATGGCCGGGATCACGGCCCGTCAATACAAGGACATTATCGTCGGTATCAAGGTTGCCCATTATACCGGTCCGGAATGGACGCCGGTGGATGAGGCCGTAAAAGCCGGGAACATCGCGAATATCCCGGTGATGATCGATTTTGGCGGTAACAGACCGCCGTTGTCGATAAAGGAGCTCTTCTTCGATCATTTACGTCCCGGGGACATCTTCACGCATTGCTTTGGCCAGCTGGCCACGCGGGAATTCATCGTCGATACGCTTACGCATACCGTAAAACCCTTTGTGCGCGAGGCGCAGCAGAAGGGGATCGTCTTTGACGTCGGATACGGTGAGATCAGCTTTGCCTTTTCACAGGCTATCCCCGCGGTAAAGAGCGGTTTCTATCCCAATTCGATCAGCACGGATATCCATGCGCACAGCATGAACAATTCGATGCGGGACATCCTCAATTGCATGTCGAAATTCGTGGCCATGGGAATGCCCGTGCCCGATGTCATCCGGGCCGTGACCTGGAACCCTGCGAAGGAGATCAAACACGAGGACCTCGGGAGCCTGTCGGAGGGGTCTGTCGCAGACATTGCAATCCTCGATCTCGAAAAGGGCAAGTTCGGACTGTACGACTATACCGGTTACCGGATCGAAGCGACGCAACGATTCGCCTGCGAAATGACGGTCAGGGCCGGGAGGATCGTTTATGATCTCAACGGGATTGCGCAGCCGCTGGTGCCACCGAGACCGATGCCGGTCAACGGCGCGACACATTGATCCTTTGGCGCGCTCGCCGGAGGAACGTCCTTTGGCGCGGGCCGACTAGTACTCCAACTTGGGAGTCACCCGGTTGACCGACCACTTGGTGGAAGGCGTAGCGGTGAGCCGGACGATCTGATCGGGGTTCTCGACGGTGATGTGATACGAGGTGCGTCCGTTCAGCTCGGCTTTGTACAAACCTGTGATCCAGTAGTTGCCATACTCTTTTTTGATGGACTTCTGGAGCCGGCTGGGCAATTTGTCGGAGAGAATATTATGAATGACGGGAGAGCTCTTGCGGGCGGGCATCCCTCCTTCTGCGGCGTGGGCCTTGACGGTCGATACGGCGAAGCAGACGAGAACAGGAAGAATGAACTTTTTCATAAGGTATTGTTTTTACTTTTTTGCGCGCTTAAAACGGCCGGTGGCATCGATCTAGTATGCCGCCGGCCATTTTATTTCGGGAAAACCCCATTTACCCCTAGTCGATTTTTCAGCTATTCCGATGATTAACAGTCTTTTACCAAATGGCAGGAATTTTGCGACAAAAAATTTAGTATTTTTATTTTATTTCATCTTATGAAGCATGTATCCATATTAGTTCCCGATGGGGAATGCAGTATCTCCACTATCGAGGGCACGTACCAGATCCTGTTGCGCGTGAATGACTGGCTGGTGGAAGCAGGGGAGGAGCCGATGTTCGACGTTCAGCTGGTAGGGCAGAGCGACGAGGTGCGGATGAAGGAAGGCCGTTTTCGGATATGCCCCGACATTTGCTTTTCGGATGTGCGGGTAACCGACCTGATCATCATCCCTTCGGTGCATGGGAACAAGATGCGGATCAACGAGGAGAACCGGCTCCTGCTCGAGTGGGTCGCGGACCAGTACCGGCAGGGCGCGGCGGTGGCCTCGCTTTGTATCGGCGCCTTCCTGCTGGCGGCGACGGGACTGCTCAATGGGCGGAGCTGCACCACGCATTGGGACTTTGCGCACGATTTCCGGGCGATGTATCCGGATGTGAACCTGGTGGAGGACAAGATCATCACCGATGAGAATAATATCTACACCAGCGGGGGCGCGTATTCCTGGCTCAACCTCATCGTCTACCTCGTAGAGAAATACTGTGGCCGGGAGATGGCCGTCACCTGTTCGAAGGGCTTCCAGGTGGATTACCAGCGGGTAAGCCAGTCGCCCTTCATCATCTTCAGCGGTCAGAAGGATCATGAGGACGAGGCCGTGCGGACTGCGCAGGACTATATCGAGAAGAACTGTCATTGCAAGATCACGGTCGACGAGCTGGCGGAGCGGCTGATCCTGGGGCGCCGTAATTTGGAAAGGCGGTTTAAAAAAGCGACGGGCAATACCGTGATGGAATACATCCAGCGGGTGAAGATGGAGGCGGTGAAGAAGAGTCTCGAGACTTCCCGGTTGGGCGTGAATGAGGTGATGGATCGGGTAGGGTATACGGACCCCAAGGCCTTCCGGATGACGTTCAAGAAGGTAACGGGGCTTTCGCCATTGCAATACCGGAATCGGTATAACCGCGAATACGTGTAGTTACTCCTGCCGGAGGCTTTTGATCACCGGCAGGATCGCGGCCTTCAGGCTATTGACCAACACGGTTGCCAAAGCCAGCCCGATGGCAATGCCGCCAACCCCACCAAACATCCACCATTCGACGGAAATGCGATAGGTGAAGTCTTGCAGCCAGCGATGCGTTGCCCACCCCGCGACAGGCACGGCGATCAGCAACGCCAATGCAACCAATTTTACAAAATCCCCCGACAGCAGCGTGAGAATGTTCATTACCGAGGCGCCCAGTACCTTGCGGATGCCGATCTCTTTTGTCCGCTGGCCGATCGTGAACGTCGCGAGCCCGAAGAGCCCGAGACAGGACACGAAAATGGCGAGGAGCGAGAAGGCCGTAGTGATCTTGCCGGTGATCTGCTCCGGACGATAGAGGGCGTCGAGGTCCTGGTCGACAAAGCCGAAATCGAGCGAATAGAGAGGGTCGTAGCGTTTGTAGCTTTCGGCGAGTTTGTTGACCACCTCAAGGGTCTGACCGGGCCGGACGCGGGCATAAAGGCGGTACCAGGGGTCGCGGCTGTTGGGGACGCAGTAGAGGACAATGGGCGAGATCGCCACCTGCATCGGCCGGAAATGAAAATCCTTGACGACGCCGATGACGAAGCCGGCCAGCCCGTTCTGGCTCACCTTTTTGCCGATGGCGCTAGCCGGCGTATAACCCATGCGTTTCGCCGCGGTCTCATTGATGATGTATTCAACCGGCGCAGTGGAAGTGTCTCCTTCCGGACGCGGCAGGAAATTCCGCCCGCTCGCGAGTGTCATCCCCATGGCTTTAAAGTAATCCGCGTCCACGTTCGTCTGCGTAACCAGAAAACGGTCCTTGGGCTGCTGGCCCTGCCAACTGATATTCGTCGTCGAGTTCATATCGTCGGTGATGATCCCCGAAGAACCGGAGACCGCCGCAATACCGGGAAGCGAAAGGAGGTCCTGCTTTAGCGAGGGGGCATGGGTCCTGGCGTCGCCTTTGAGCTGGACGTACAGTAGCTGGGATTTGTCGAAGCCCAGTTTTTTGCGCTGGATATATTGCAGCTGTTGCCAGACGACGGCCGCACCGATGCCCAGGATCATCGACAGGGCGAACTGGCCAACTACGAGCGACTGCCAGAACATCCGGCCGGAGCGCGCGTCCACGATGCCTTTGAGCACCTTTACCGGTCGGAAGGAGCTTAGATAAAAAGCGGGGTAGAGACCGCTGACGGTGCCGATCGTCACAGTAAAGGCTGAGATCAGGCCCCAGAAAGCGGGGCGGGTGACCGGGATGCGCAAGCTCTTACCGGCGATGCCGTTGAGGGCGGCCAGCAGCGGCAGCAGCAGCAAGAGACCGAGGATCACGGCGAGAGCGGTCAGCAGCAACGACTCAGTGAGGAATTGGCCGATAAGCAGGCTCCTTTTCGCGCCGATGGTCTTACGGACACCGACTTCTTTCGCACGGTTAGCGGCACGGGCGGTGGACAGGTTGACAAAATTGACGATCGCGATAAAGAGGATGATGAATCCAACGGCGGTGAAGATGCGGACATAGAGGATATCGCTTCGGCGGCCCCAGTCGGTGCCCCAGTCGAATTTCGAATACAGATAGAGTTCGCTGAACGGCTGGACGTGAACGGTGGCGGTGATCACATCCATATACATGTGTAGCATCGGGCGGACCTTGTTGTTGAAGGCGGCGATGTCCGTGCCAGGCTTGAGGCGGATAAAAGTTTGGCGCATGTTGTTCCCCCAGTCGTTCTGATCCACATTCCGATAGGGTTTATATAGGAGGATATCAAAATAAATGCTTGATCGGGTGGGGGCGTCGGCGGCGATCCCGGCCAGGGTATAGGTTTCGTCGTTGAAGGTAAAGGTCTTGCCGGGAGTGGCTTTTTTCCGCCAGTCGGGGCCGAAATACACCTCGGCGGTGGTTGCGCTGAGGACGATCGAATTGGGCTGGGCGAAAACCGTGCTTTTGTTCCCGACCAGCAATGGGAAGCTGAAGAACCGAAAGAAGTTGGAGTCGGGAAAAAGGGCCCCCTTTATCTCCGTAGCTTTTTCGCCGAAGACCAACAAGCCACTGCCGTGACGGAAGCCCGTTGCCGCCTCTACTTCCTTGTAGTCCTTTTGGAGTTGAGCGGCCATAGGGTCAGGGGTAGAGGCGATCTGGAAAATGCCGTCTGCCTGCTTCTGGGTCTGAACGACACGGTAGATGTGTTCATAGTGCTGCTGGAAGCGGTCATAGCTGAGCTCGTCATGGATGAACAGACCGATGGCCATGCAGCAGGCCAGGCCGATAGCGAGACCGGAAAGGTTGATCGCCGAATAGAGCGGGTTCCTGCGCCCGTTGCGCCAGGCGATAAGGAGGGAATTCCTGAGCATAGTGGAAGGTCGGGGCGGGGGAGGGGAATGTTGCATGTGTGGCCCGGTTTACTTAATTTGGATACGCCTTAACTAATCAATATGTCCTGGCTAAGACTTATGGAAGAACGCATGAAAGAAATGGAAAAGAAGGAAGCGGCTGCCGATCCGGCAGCGGCTAATCCGGCCGCCGAATCGCCGGCCTTCCCGGTCGATGAGGCAGCCCCGGTGCCGATTGCAAAGCCGCCGAAAAGAAAGAACCGGGTCTTGCACTTGCTGAGCGAAATGTGGCCGGCCTACCTGATCGAGGTGGTGGTCATCATCCTCGGCATCTCCATTACGCTGGTGCTGGAGGAATGGCGGGATAACGGTAAGGAGGAGCGGCTGGCAGCGATATACAAGGAGAATCTTGCAACAGACATCGAGGCGGACGAGAAATCGCTTCAATACGCCATAGACGGGACCGCCGAGATCCTGAAAGCCGGAAAGGAGATCGACCAGTTCGTCCGCGACCCGGATGGTCACCCCCTCTCCGTTGGGCGACTGAATATGGACGTGCGTGGCCTTCTTTCACGGCCAAAGTTCCTGTCGCAAGAAGCAACCTTCTCGGATCTGAAAAGCTCGGGAAACCTTCACCTGATAAAAGATATCGACCTCAAGAATATGCTGTTCACTTACTACAGTAAGACGGCTAACATCCGGGAGACGCAGGAAGCCGAGCAGCAAGCAACCATAATGTTGAGCGGACGTTATTTTCTTCAATGGTTCTCGATGGATGACTCGACGGCTGTTCCCGGCATCCATGACCCGGGAGGACTCAAGGCGCTTGGCAGGAATATCGAATTTCGCAATCATGTGCTCATCCGGATCAGCAACCGGGCCGAGCTGCTAACCCTGTACAAGGAGGCCGACCAGCTGGCTTTTCGCTTGCGGGCGATCCTGCGCAATTACAAGGAGTGATCCTCTATTGATAGAGGCGATAGAGCGAATAGAGCACTTTCTCGTCGGTCATCCCCCAGGTCTTCGTGGTATCCGATTCAAAATGCCGTTTAAAGGCCATGGCCGCAGCGGAGCTATCCTTTGTATCATAGCCGATGAGGCGGAGGGCCGTCAAGGTGCTGAAGCCGCCGGGGACGCCAATCCCGGTGGTATCGCTGTACCAGAGCCCGAACCCTTTGTCGGCAAGATCCTTCCAGGGAAAGAAGCTGCTGGGGTCGTTTTTGCGGGTGGGGGCGATATCGCCGTGGCCGATGAAATTCGCGGGCGGGATAGTATAGGTTGTCTTCAGCCGGGTCAACAGGCGGAGGAGGCTGTTGATCTGCTCGGGCGGGAAGGGTTCAAAGCCGTTGTTGTCCAGCTCGATGCCGATGGAGATGGAATTGACATCGGTGATATTTCCCCATTTGCTGAGGCCGGCCTGCCAGGCGCGGAGATAGTCATTGAGCATGTGGTAGACCGTGCCGTCGCGGCAGATGACATAGTGCGCGCTCACCTGGGTGCGCGGGACGGTGAAGGTCTGGAGGGTCTGTGGGCAGCTGTTCTGCGCGGTATGGTGGATGATGACGAAGTTCGGCTTACGGAGGTTGAAGTTGGTCGTGCCGACCCAGTAGGGAGCGGGCGGGACGGAGTCGACGCCGGGGGGCAGGGGGCGTTCGCTGATCGTCCGGGCATAACCCCTTGCTTGCTGCTTATATGACTTGTTGGCGGCCTTATAAGGGTTGGGCGTACAGGCGGCGAGTACGAGAATGCCGCCAAACGGCAGCAGGGTCTTGCGGATGCGATAGAGCTTGGACATGAACAAATGTAAATAATTGTAACAAATCGCAGCGATTCTCCGTAAATTCCAATACCAAAACCTACATGATGAAACACCTCTTTCTCGCTTTCTCTTTCCTGCTGATTGCTGCGCTGCTCACACGGGCGGATGCTCAATCCCTTGTCAATACGAATTGGAAGGCCTATATCGGCGAGCCGGTGAATGATACGCTGGTCCTGCATATCAAGGCCGATTCTTCCTCTGTTACAGATCGCACCGGAACAGCCGTCGTTCGGTCCGTCTGTAAGATATCCGGCGATACCCTTTCCCTTACCGATTTCGACGGCGAGTATGCCTGTCCAAGTATGACCGGGAAATATAAAGTCGCCCAGACTGGTGAGCAGCTGGTCTTCACGTTGATCGATGACCCCTGTGACGGTAGGGCGGGGGCGTTGCCGGCAACAAAGTGGATGAAGGCGCCGGACAGTGGGAAGAAATAGCGCCGGCTTTTAGACCCTAAAGATCTTATTGAGAAGATGGGCAGTCTGACGGATCGAATCCGTCAGGGCTTCTACATTCTCTTTATACACCGGCGAACCATTGTGCGAGGGCGGGGTGGGGGCCTCCTCGGGACGGACGGGTTTCCTTCGCCATTCCAGCAGGCCGTAGCAGCAAAAGATAAGGGTCTCGGTAAGGAGGCCGGCAGTGAGAGCGATATTGCCGAATTCCAGGGTTTCGATCTTGGCCCAGGCGCCGAAGATGACGACGGCTGCTCCGAAGGAGAAGACGGTGTTGAGGATCTTGTCGAGAAGCATAGGATCATTTTGTTCAAATATACATAAGATTTAGATGCATCTAAGATCGATATTGTTAAAATTTCTTCGCCGGCCCCATAGGAACCCTAAATTTGTCCAAACACTCCTTTTATGATCACAGGCGCTCACACCATCATTTACAGCGAGAACGCGGAAGCCGATATCGCTTTCTTCCGGGATGTGCTGAAGTTGACCAACGTCGACGTCGGCAACGGCTGGCTTATTTTTGGCCTTCCGCCGGCGGAGCTGGCCTTTCATCCGGCCGAAGAGAATGGGAAGCATGAACTCTACCTGATGTGCGAGGATATCCAGGTCTTTGTCCAGGAGATGGCGGAGGCGGGTGTGGCTTGCAGTGAGGTCCGGGATCTGCGCTGGGGGCTAATGAGCTCGCTGGCGCTGCCGGGTGGCGGAGTGATAGGGGTCTATGAGCCGCGGCATGCAAGGCCCGAGGCGATGAAATAGCCGCGATCCGTCGGGCCGCAAAATAAAATTTGGCAAACCGAATGGTTAAGTATACTTTTACTTAACCATTCGGTTTTGTATTTTAAAACGATCGTATGAAAGCAAGAAGAGATGTTTTCCAGGCTATCGCCGATCCGACACGGCGGGCCATTATCGGGTTGCTGGCAGGGCAGACCCTTACCCTGAATACCGTCGCCGAGAACTTTCAAATGAGCCAGCCGGCGGTGTCCAAACACATGCGCATCCTGACGGAATGCGGACTGGTAGAAGTCGTTAAGCTCGGCCGCGAGCGGCATTGCCACGCCCGGCTCGGGGCCCTGGAGGACGTTGCACGATGGGCGGAACAGTACCGGCTGTTCTGGAACGATCGGCTGGATTCCTTACAGAACTTATTGAATGAGGAGGATTAATACCGATTATTTTTAATAAAACTTCAAATTCATTTATCATGGAATCATTGGGAAGAATGATCGCACCGGACACGCTTCGGTTTGAACGCAAGCTGAAAGGCCCTATCGAACGGGTATGGGCGTATCTGACCGAGTCGGAAAAACGCGGGAAATGGCTGGCAAAAGGCGAGATGGAACTGGTAGCGGGCGGCAAGGTCAGCCTGAATTTCCTGCACAGCGAGCTGAGTCCCGAAGCCGGGTCGCCGCCGGAGAAATACAAGGCCATGGAGAACGGGCATTCTTTCACGGGGACCGTCCTGCGGGTCGAGGCGCCCAGGCTGCTGTCGTTCACCTGGGAGGGTGGTACGCTCGTGACGTTTGAGCTCGAACCGCTCGGCGACGAGGTGTTGCTGATCGTCACTCACCGGAAGCTGCCCGCCAGTGCCGGCGCGCGCATCAGCGTGCTTGGCGGCTGGCATACGCATCTTCATATCCTGCAGGCCGATCTTGAGGGGAGGACGCCGCCCAATTTCTGGAAGTTCGATTCGCAGATGGAAGAGCGCTATGGAAAGCGGCAGAACCCCGTAGCCGAGACGGGCATGCTTATCCGTAAGCCGGCCGCCGAGGTCTACGAGGCCTTTGTCGATCCCAACGCC
>Ga0310811_10003021_pt1 | contig 21145 bp, 17 predicted proteins | sample YCmetagenome_FD_207642 | JGI IMG/M metagenome (GOLD analysis project Ga0310811, IMG submission 207642) | Soil microbial communities from experimental microcosm in Duke University, North Carolina, United States - YC | ecosystem: Engineered > Artificial ecosystem > Soil microcosm > Unclassified ...
GGACGGCGAGTGCAGCCAGGTTGAGTACGCGCGTTTGCACGGCAGCTCTGGTGGAGGAATGAGGAGCCCGCGGCGCCGATCGCGCCGCGGGCTCAGGAATGTTCGCCTGGGCCTGCCATGCGTCAATCCGCTCGCAGTGCCTCCGTCGGATTGACGCGTGCGGCACGGCGTGCCGGAATCCAGCTCGCCGCGAGTGCACAGACGAGAAGGATTCCCGTCGACGTGCCAAGCGCGATCGGATCCGCGGGCGCGATCTCGTAGAGGAACGAGCGCACAAAGCGCGCTGCGATGAGCACCAGTGCAAGGCCGACGACGATGCCGACGCCGCTCAGCATGAGACCCTGCCTCGTCACCATCGCCTCTACGGAACGCGGCTGAGCACCGAGGGCGATCCGAACGCCGAGCTCGCGGGTGCGGAGTGTCACCACGTATGCGATCACGCCATACAGGCCGATGACGCCCAGTACGAGCGTCACCGCGGCGGCAACTCCGAGGATCGTCATCGTGAACGTCAGACGAGCGATAGAGCCGTCGAGCGTCCGGCGCATCGACCGGACGTCGAACGTGGGCAGCGTCGGATCCATCTCATGAATCAGTGCCTGCAACGCGCGGGTCACCGACGCGACGTCACCGTCGCCGGCGGTCCGGGCCACGATGGCCATCGTGGGCGTGACCTGATTGTCGACAGTGTCACGATTGACGGACTCCGGGAAGAAGACCGTGCGCGTCGGCGGCGACGAGAGCGACGTGTCACGCACCGGGCCGACGACGCCAACGATCGTGTGCCAGGGACCTGACGGCAGTGTCCGAAAACGCCGTCCCAGCGCGGACTTACCCGTGGAATCATGGAAGTACGTCTTCGCCGTCTCCTGCCCGATGATTGCCTCGCCTTCACGCTGCCGCTCGATCGGATCGAAGGTTCGCCCGGCGATCAGCGGAATTCCCATCGCGTGGAAGTAGCCGCCGTCGATCGTCGAATACAGACCGAGCGGTGGAATCTTCGTCGTCGCGCTCGCGTCGCCCTCCACCCAGATCGGATTCTGGTTCATCCCGTGCATTTCGAGCGGAAGTCTCGACGTGAGTCCTACCGACTTCACACCGGGAAGTTGCGCCGCGCGCTCCGTGAGTCGTGCGTAGAAGCGGACGATGGCGGAGTCGCCGTTGTACCGAATCCCCGGGAGTGCGAGCCAGAGTGTTGCGACGCCATCCGGATTGAATCCCGGATGCACGGCGCGCAACCGCTGAAAGCTCCGTAACAGCAGGCCCGAAGTCGCCAGAACGACGAGTGCGAGCGCCATTTGCCCGGCCACGAGCACGCCACGAGCGCGCTGGCGCCGACTGCCAGCCGTGCCACTCCGACCACCGTCTCGCAATCCCGACAGCGCGTCGGACCTCATGAAGCGAATAGCCGGAATCGCGCTACAGGCAACTGCAACGATCGCCGCGACGATCGCGGTGAACGCGACGACGCTGAGATCGAGCTGCACCTCACCGAGCCTCGGGATCTCCGAGGGTCCTGCAGCGACGAGCAAGTGAATGCCGATTCCCGCGGCGCCGAGCCCGAGCACCGCCGAGACCGCTGCAAGCAACGCCGACTCCGTGAAGAAGTGCGCGAGAACGCGCCGACGCCCCGCCCCGAGCGCCGCGCGCACCGAGAGCTCGCGGTGCCGCCCGTCGGCACGCACGAGTAGAAGATTCGCCACGTTCGCGCACGTGACCAACAGCACGAGCACCGTAGTCGCGGCCACCATCCACAACGTCTTCGAGATGTCCCCGACGATGTCGTCTCGCAGTGGTATCAGCTTCGGGACCGGCTTGCCCTGATCGAGCAGCATCGTCATGGCCACTCCAGGCGCAACCATTGGCGATACCTCGACGACTCGAGGCAAAACCGCGGCGAAATCGCGCTGCGCCATTTCAGGCGATACGCCCGGCTTGAGGCGCGCGATCGCGTTGTGATTGAATCCACCGGGATACGGATCGTTTGGATCGAGGTGTCGCGGGACCCATAGCTGCGTGGCGGCGCTCGGAAAGCGAAAGCTTGCCGGCATCACGCCGATGATTTCCGTCGGCCTGCCGAACACCAACAATTTCTTGCCGAGCACCCCCCGATCGCCGCCAAACCGCGAACGCCAGAGCCCTTCGCTGATCAACGCGACGCGCGGACCCTTCGGCGCATCCTCCGCCTCGGTGAACGGACGGCCGATGATCGGCGACACCTCGAGCAGCGGGAAGAGATCGAATGTGGCCCACGTGACGAGCATTCGTTCCGGCTGCGCCCGATTGTCCGGGTCGCTGACGTTCGCCGACTCCTCGTCGTAGAGCGCCATGTTCTCGATCGTCTTCGCGAACTTCTTGAAGGTGTGAAACGTTGCCGCCGACTGCTGCGCGTGCGTCAGCGAGACTGGAGGCAGGTCGAACCACGCGCCGACGAGCCGATCAGGATGACCGTACGGGAGCGGTCGGAGAAGGACGGCGTTCAAGACGGCGAAGATCGCCGCCGCCGAACCTATTCCGATCGTCAGGGTGAGGACGACCGCGGCGCTGAAGACGGGGGCTCGCCGCAGCGACCGTATTGCGTGAGACACACCTTGCCAGAGAGCCATCAGGGGACTCGGAGGGGAGACTTCCCCCCTACGGCAGCGACTCCCCGAGAGTTCCGAATCAGGCCAGACTCACGATTCGGCGTGCGACTGGCATCCGCGAGACCAGACGCACACCGACGGGAAAGCCTCATCCTCCGATAACTAGCCCGGCGGAATGTTCTGGTTCATACGGAACACATTGTGCGGGTCGTACTGCCGCTTGACCTGAACCAGCCGCGAGAACTTCTCGGGACCGAATGCCGCGCGCACACGGTCTGGCGCCTCCCCAACTCCGATGTAGTTCACGTACACGCGTCCCGTCGTGAATGGCCGCGCCGCGTCGGACGTCGACCTCGCCCAGATGACGTTTCGCTCCGCGGCTGCCGGATCGGCCCATCGCGATACGATCACGAGGTTGAAATCGGAGTCGCGATTGTCGAACGCCGTGCTCGCGGCGGGCACGCGATGTACCGCTCCACCGAATTGCTCGACGAGTATGGCGCTCAAGGGCGACGGCACGCGCTCGTACGCCGAGACCATCGCGTCGATCAGATCGTCGGGAACGGCGGCAAGGAATTCCGAGCGCCAGTGAACCTGGAGCCCGGACGGGAATCCCGCGTCCAGCATCGTCTGCACCGCCGTGTACGGCATCGGGCCGACAGCGCCGGCGATCGGCGCTTCGAAATCACGAATCGGCTTGATCGCACGCTCTCCCTCCTCGATCGGGCCGTTGTAACAGATTGCTAACCCGCACACGGGGTGTCCGTCGGGCGAGTGTAGCAGTGCGGCAAAGACGGTCAGAGCATCGGGAGCCGACCGCACGAAATCGCGATAGAATCGCAGCACCTCTCTGGCGCGCGCGAGCGGGTAGAACAGAATTCCGCCAAGGACATTCGCAACGGGATGCAGCCGGAACTCCAACGTCGTGACGACGCCGAAGTTTCCACCGCCACCGCGAAGCGCCCAGAACAGATCGGGATTCTCCGACGCGCTCGCGTGCAGGACCTGTCCATCCGCCGTCACCACCTCGGCGCCGATCAGATTGTCGCAGGCCAATCCATAGCTGCGCATCAACCACCCGAGTCCACCGCCGAGGGTCAGCCCGCCGACTCCCGTCGTCGACACGACGCCGCCTGTCGTGGCGAGTCCGTGCAGTGCAGTCGCGGCGTCAAGCTCGCCCCACGTCGCTCCGCCTCCAGCTCTCGCGGTTCGAGCGCTCGCGTCGACGACGACGTCGCGCATGCCGCGAAGGTCGATGACCATTCCGCCGTCGGAGACAGCAAGGCCCGCGGCGTTATGACCACCGCCACGAATGGCGATCGAAAGGTCGTTGTCGCGCGCAAATCGAATCGCGCTTTTTACATCGTCGACGCTCCTGCATCGCGCAATGCAGGCCGGTCGGCGATCGATCATTCCATTCCACACGACGCGCGCAGCCTCGTACGCGTCGTTGCCGGGTCGAAGAAGCTCGCCGCGAAAGCGCGCACTGAACTCACGCAGCCGGTCGGAAAGGACGTTGTTGGGGACGGGAGTGGGCGCGCTCATCAACCCTCGCTTGTAATGAGATGTGGTTGATATATCTGCGCAGGAACCCCCGGCTAGGGGACTATTCGTAAGTAAATATTTCGCGACTAGCGAGCTGGAGCCTGACTCGCCTGAGCCCGCCAGTCGCGTCGCTCGCTGCTCACGTCGTCGCGAGTACCTGCTCTTCTCGTTTGCCGCGACTGAGCACTCCCGCCGAGACGAAGGCGATCACCAATCCCACGGGCAACGGCTCGATGAAGGTCATTGCCGAGTTGATCAGCGGGTTCTTGTACATCTCCACGAATCTCTTCGCTTCGGCCGTCTTCGCATCGATTTCCGCCTGACTGGCGCCGCTCGCTCGCGTCCGCTCGACCATGTGCGCTGCGTATTTCTCCGAGAACCCGGGCGACAGCGTGAAGTATCCCTCCCAAGTGAGGGTGTAGCAGGTGGACGACACGAGTGTGATCAGTGTGCCGATCGCCATTGCTCGCCCGAAACTGATTCTGCCGGCACCGATGTTATCGCGATACGATCGGATCCCGAAATACACCAGGAGGAAAGCGAGCACCATCGAGGTGTACCCGATGACCAAGGCCCGGTCGTACCCGATTGCTTCCTGGAACGGGAGTGCGGCGAGCATCATCACGGAGACGATGGCGCCCGAGATCAGGCCGAATGTCCAGACGATTCGTTTCATGGAAGAGGCGCTCCAGCGCAAAAAGGTGGATGACGTGCACGCCACTCTACTCTCGCCCGCCCCGCTGCCGCGTCACACGAACGGGTGATTTTGGTTGAATGCCGTCAAAATCACCCGTTCAGGGGATCAGCCCTGCCTCCTGCGCGAGTTGGACGGCCTGGGTTCGTCGCTTCGCGTTCAGCTTGTCGAACAGGCGGCTGGAGTGCGTCTTCACGGTGTTCTCGCTCACGAAGAGCTTCTCGGCGATTTCGCGAGTGCTCAGGCCAGCGGCGATCTGCTCGAGGATCTCGAGCTCGCGCGGCGTGATCCCGAGCTGCGCCTGGCGCTCGGCGTTCGCCACGAAGGGCACAGGTGCCCGAACCGGAACCGGAACGGGCACCTCCTTGATCAGGACGACTTCCTTCGTCCTCGTGAGCTTGAGCCCCAGCCAGATACCGAGTGACGCAAAGACGAGCGCAACAAGCCCACCGTAGATCTCGATCGCGTGCTCGATCACGAGGAACCGATACTCGATGACCTTGAGCACGGCGATCAGGATCCCGCCAAGGAGACCGTAGAGGAGAATCGTCTTCCTCACGTCACGACCGCATCGAGCGCTACGGTTTCTTTGGAGGCTTGTCGAACGTCGTCGTCGACTTCGTGTTTTGCTGCAGCACGTCCTCGTTCACCCAGTAGTACGGTCCAAACGGCACCGCCTTCGGCCAGATCTCATCGAGCGACATCGCGTCGTACAGCTTGCCACCCTTCATCACGAACTTCGAATCGATCGTGTTCTTGATGTTGTCGAGCGGATTCGAGTTCAGCACCATGAGATCGGCGAGCTTGCCGACCTCGATCGAGCCCAGATCCTTGTCGACGCCGAGGAAACGGGCGCCGTGCATGCTCGCCACCTCCAGCGCGCCCATGTTGCCGAGCGCGCTCGCACCCATCCACACCTCCCAATGCGATGCGAGGCCGTGATGTTCGCCATGTGAGCCGATCGCTCCCCAACCGCCTTCGGCGATGATGTCCGCCATTGCCTGAGCAACGAGGGGATAGCTGTAGTCCGTCTCCGGCCGCAGCCAGCGAATGCGTGTTTGCGGGATGAGCGCGCGCCAGGGGAACCAGCGGCGCTGCTTGGCGTCCTTCCACACATCACTCTGCTGGAACCAGTACTCGATGCTCCACGCGCTCGGCCCGGCAACGACGAGCGTCGGCGAGTACGTCGCGCCGGCTTTGCCCAGGAACTTCGCGCCGTCCGAATACATCGGCACTTCGCTGAACGAGTGCTCCCAACCGGTCTGCCCGTCCATGATGAAGCCAAGGTCTTCCATGAAATGGCCGCCCTCGGACGTCTCGTTCATCCCGACCGTGCGCGATGCCTCGGCCATCCACTGCCGCTGGTCACGACGCGGCTGTGCGTACTGCTTGATCGATACTGCGCCCCAATCCGCCATCTTCCGCACAGCGGCCAACGCATCGGCGGGCGAATTCATCTCGTTCGCGCGCGCCGCGTCGCCGGCGGTGATGTTGTCGCCGGTGCTGAAGCCGCGCGGCCCAATGAGATCGCCAGCTTCGATCAGCTCGGCCGTCGGGAACATGTTCTGGCTGTACATGCTCGGGTCGAGTGTGGTCGTAACGCCATACGCCAGATAAATGGCCTGCTCGAAATCATGCTTCGGCCGCATGCCACGCCACTCGCGATAGTGATGGGCGTGCATGTCGACCCAACCCGGAATGATCGTCTTGCCGCTGGCGTTGATCACTTTGTCCACGCCGCTCGTGCTGCACTGGCCCACGCATGCGATGCGGCTTCCCTTCACGACGATCGTGCCACGTTCGATGACCTTTCTATGATCGAGGGTGATGATTCGCGCGTTGGTCAGTGCGACACTACCCGTCGGCACATCGCGCGGCACGCTCAGGTTGAGCGTGATCGAGTCGGTGCGACCGGTGTCCATGTGCCGGACGTAGTAGCGCGTGCCGCTCCCGTACTCGAGCGTCTTCGCGTCCCGCCATCGCGGGAACAGGCCACCGTCACGCGTGAGCTGCGTGACCGGGAATTGTCCGCGGCGCTTCTCGATGCGTTGTGCATCGCCGCCAATACCGCCCCATGCCATGGGGGCGACGTACACGTTGTCACCCTCCTGGAATGCGACGTAATCGCCGTTGGGTGACGGCACGATCTCGTCGGCGGCCGGGAAACTGAGATGCTCCTGCTTGTCGCTGCCATCCGGTTTGACCGACAGCAACGCCGTGCCTCCCCGCCCTCCGCCCGTGCCGGACACTTCGTCGATCCAGAAGATTCGGCCCTCCGGACCGATCGACGGCCGCACCATTTGTCTGCGCGACTCCCCGGAGATTGCCGAGCCACTCGGGCGAGTGATCGTCGCGAGCGCGACTCCGGTGTCGCCGCCCGCTGCCGGCGTCGACGAGAAGCGCACGAGATCGTACCACGCGTTGTGCGTCAGCGTTCGCTGCCGAGCCGTCGCGCCCTCACCTCGCGCAACGATCACGGAACGTCCGTCGGGACTCCACACGGGATCGACGTAGTCTCCCTCTTCTTTGGTGAGACGGACGGGCGCCCCACCGGTGGCTGACACCTTCCACACGTGTCCGCGGCCGGTGTCGTCCCACGTGACGAACGCGAGCTCGCGGCCATTCGGACTCCACGCTGGCGCATACTCGAGCCGATCGAACGACTTGGGCGTCAGTCGGCGCGGCGTGCTGTTCTCTGCATCCTGCAGCCAGATGTGTCCGACCGCCTGGAATGCAATCGTCGCTCCGTCAGCCGTGGACGTGGGCCATCGGAAAAACTTCACAGCGAGCGGTCCGTCACTGATGCGAAACTCGTTACGCGCCATCTGCGACAGCGTTCGGTGCACCCTCGCAGTGTACGGGACGGTCGCCACTTCCTTCGTCGCCACGTCGAGGCGTCGAATCTTGCCGCCCTGCATGATCACGATCGACTTTCCGTCGCTCGCCCAGTTGTAGCGCGGGAGCACGCCGAGCGTCTTCGATCCGCTCGCGACCATCGGCTCGATCGGATCCATGATCATGCGCTCGGCGCCGGTCTTCATGTCGCGCAGCCAGAGCGCCGTGCGCGGTCCGTATTTGTGTCCCTTGAACTCGAGAAGCCCGTCTGGAATCTGGCGGGCGAATGCCAGCCAGCGACCGTCGGGTGAGATCATGGGTGCTGCACCGCCGCCGCTGGAGAACCGTCCGGCCGCCGCTCCGCTGCTCTCGCCCGCGGTGACGTCGACCGCTTCGCCGGTCTTGAATTCAAATCTTCTCAACTGGAGCGACCCGGACAGCGGCTCCTTGTCGGCCACCGTCATGGAGACCTGGTAGTACAGGTATCGTCCGTCGCCAGACACCGTGGGCCACTGCGGTGACCCGTTACCGCCTCCACCGCCGCCCGCGCGACCGCCCCCGGCGGCTCCGACGAGCTGCACGCCCTGGCCGCCGTCCTTGTGGTACATCCAGATCCCGCCCGGCGCGCCGCCGCCCTCGCCACCGCCGCGCCCGCCCTTTCGGACGACGATGTAGTTCCCGTCGGGAGTCCACGCCGGTTCGAGCGCCGTGGCATTGAGATCGGTGAACACCGGCCGCTGGTTCGAGCCGTCGGCGTTCATCACCCAGAGGTTGTACTGACCGCGACGATCCGTGATGAATGCGATCGTCTTCCCGTCGGGCGAGATGCGCGGATGAAAGTTGAGCGCGACACCGCTGTTTTGCGTCAGCACGGTCGCGTCACCGCCGGCAGCGGGCATTCGATAGATGTGGCCGAGCAGATCGAACGCGATCCACGTGCGGTCGGGCGACAGATCAACGGATGTCCAGGTGCCTTCGGACGTCGTGAAGTCGACGTCGCGCGTCTGACCGCGCGCTTGCATCACGTCCCAGGTTGCCCGGCCTCCACCTTCAGCCGGGGCGGCGCCACCGCCACGTCCTTGCGCCGATAGAGCGGGTGCTGCGATAGCCAATAGAAGCGCGGCGACGCGCGTCGAAGCGGTCGGCGACGAATTCCGGAGCATGGTGGTCTCCTCTGATCGACTGGGCGCCGGCGAGTGGGTTCGCTGGCGGCCGAGTCGATAAGCTGGCTCCGGATGTCGCGGCGCGCGAGTGGCCGCCTGTCACGTTTCCCGCGACGAACGACCAACCGGTTCGATCTACTGAACCGTGACCGTCCCGTTCATTCCCGGGTGAAGCGTGCAGTTATAGTTGAACGTCCCGGCGGCCGGGAACGTCTTCGTGAATGTTGAGCTGGCACCCTTGTCGCCGGAGCCGCCGTCGGGGAAGGTCACGTTGTGGACTGACGACGACCCCGACCAGGTCCACGTGACGGTCGTCCCGACCGGAACCAAAATCGCAGCCGGCGAGAAGTTGTTGTCGCTCACGGTAACGGAACTGGTTGCCACCGGTCCGCCTCCGCCGCCACCCCCACCCCCACCCCCGCCGCCCCCAGGGTTCGTCGTAACGCCACCATCACCGCCGCCACCGCATCCAACCGCGGCGACGACAACCGCGGCACCGAGCATTCGCATTAAGGTTCGCACGTCGAGATCACTCCGGGTCATGTGAAATGTTCATCCGGGAGAATCCGCCGACGCACAGATGGGTTCCCGATAGGGCAGACAGATTTCTTCACCTTACGGCATACGTCCCTTGCCAGGGCCAATGGAACGGCGCTCAGTTGGGAGTCGACCGTGGCGAATCCCCCGCCGTTGAGAACACGTATTGTCGCAACCGATCCCGCCCACCGAGACTGCGCCCCATGAGACCATCATCCGTCTGCGTTCGCGCCGCCAGCGCCCTGCTCGTCGCGGCAATCCCGATTCGTGCACAATCGGTCGCGCCGAAAGCGACAATTGCAAGAACTGTCGATTCGCTGGCCAAGGACTTCGTCGCTACGCACGGTGCGCCCGCCGTTTCGATCGGGGTATTTCGCGGCGGTGATACGTTGGCGCTCGGCGGATGGGGCAAAGCCGACATCGAGAACGATGTCGCGGCCACTCCACGGTCCGTCTATCGCATCGGCTCCATCACCAAGCAGTTCACCTCGGCCGCCGTCATGAAGCTCGTCGAGGGCGGGACGGTGAAGCTCGACGACTCGATCGGGACGTATCTGCCGGCACTGCCAGCCGCGTGGCGCGGTGTCACCGTGAAGGAGCTGCTCAATCACACTTCTGGCATCCCGAGCTACACCGACGTCGGTCCGCGCTGGCAGCGGCGTTGGGGCGAGGAGATGACGCCCGACACACTCGTGGCGCTCACCGCGAACGACCCGATGTGGTTCAAGGCGGGATCGAGCTGGCGCTACGACAACTCCGGGTACGTCGTCCTCGGCATGCTCATCGAAAAAGTCGTCGGCCACCCGTGGGCACAGGAGATCAACGAGCGATTCGCCAAGCCGCTCGGCCTACCCGACACCCGCAACTGCCCGACCGGCGACATCATCATGCGTCGCGCGAGCGGATACGAGCCGGGCCCCAACGGCACCTTCACCAACTCCGTCTACCTCGCGATGAGCCAGCCGTACGCCGCGGGCGCGATGTGTTCGACCGTCGTTGACCTCGGTCGCTGGAATCGCGCGCTCGCGACCGGCAAGGTGGTTTCGCCTGAATCCTACAAGCTCATGACGACGCCAACGGGTGCGGCCACTACGGCCAAGTATGGCTTCGGACTCGGACGCGATACGATGGCCACGCACACGGTTATCTCGCACGGCGGCGGAATCCCGGGATTCATCACCGCCAACGCGTACTTTCCCGACGAAGACATCTCGATCACGGTACTCACCAACTCCGGCGCTGCGCGCAGCGACAGACTTCTCGCACAGGTCGCGCGGGCAACCTTCGGCGTTCCACTCAAGCGCCAGCCGCCGCGGGTCGCGATCAGCGCTGCGGACCGCGCCCGCTACGTCGGGGTGTATGCACTTCAGCTGGGCGGCACGCCGAGGGACTTCACCATCTTCGAGAAAGACGGTGAGCTCTACAGCCAGCTGCAGGGCCAGGGTCCGATCGCCCTGATCCCGTTCGGCAATCACGTCTTCGGCGTCGATTTCGATCCCGACCTTCGCGTCACGTTTACGGTCGAGAATGGCAAGGCCACGAAGATGGCGCTGCTGCAGAATGGCCGCACGTCGGAGGGCGTTCGTAAGTAGCTGTTGCACGAGGTGGCGTCGCTAGCTTTAGGTCCATGAAAGCTTCCGACGCCATCCGCGATCGTCGTTCTATCAAGCGCTTCACCGATCGTCCCGTCACCCGCGACGAGATCGAAACGATCCTCGCGGCGGCAACGCTCGCGCCGAATCACAAGCTCACGCAGCCGTGGCGCTTCTATGTGCTGGGACCCGAAGCGCGGTATGCGTACGGCCTCGCGCTGGGCAACCGAAAGGCGCGCAAGCTCGAGGATCGCGCAGCGGCGAACGCGATGCGCGAAACCGTCGCCGCCGAGCACCGTGCGCTCCCAGCGATGATCGCGGTCGCCGTGGTCGACAGCGACAATCCGGAGACGCGCGAAGAGGACTATGCGGCCGGGATGATGGCCGTGCAGAACATGTCACTCGTCGCCGTCGAGCTCGGGCTCGGTACGCACATCAAGACGGGCGCGGTGATGAGCGACCCCGACGCGCGCGCCGCCGCAGGCGTACGCGACGGTGAGCGCATCGTTGCCGTTCTCAATGTTGGAGTGCCCGCCGAAGTGCCCGGTCCCAAGAAGCGAGAGGCGGCTCCGACGTACACCACATGGATGCCTTGATATGACCGCCGCCGATCATTCCGCGCTGCGCCTCGAAGCGCGTTCCACGGCATTCGTCATCATCGACCTTCAACGGGGCATCGTGGCTCGCGAAACCGCGCCATACGCACCCCAAAAGGTCATCGACAACGCGGCGCGCATCGGCCAGCGATGCAAGGAAGCCGGCGCGCTGATCGTTCCGGTGCACGTCACCTTCTCCGCCGGCGGCGCCGATCGTTTGCGTCAGCCCGTAGACTCGCCGATGGCGCTTCCGCCTGGCGGGCTGCCGGCTGACTGGGGAGAGTTCGTTCCCGAGATCGTCGCCCTCGGCGCCGAGGTAACGATCACGAAACGCCAGTGGGGCGCGTTCTACGGAACGGACCTCGACTTACAGCTCCGTCGGCGCGGCATCACGACGATCATCCTCGGCGGCATCGCGACGAACTTCGGCGTCGAGTCTACCGCGCGCGAAGCGTGGCAGCACGGCTACGATGTCGTCGTCGTCGAGGACGCGTGCACCAGCGTGGAAGCCGCGATGCATCGGTTCTCGATCGAGAAGATTCTCCCGCGTGTGTCGCGCGTTCGCTCGACAGCGGAAGTCGTCGCCGCGCTCTGAGCGCCGACGCTACCGGACGGTCCCTCGAACCTCCTCGGCGGCGTCGAGGACGTAGCCGATTTCTCTCGACAGCGCTCGTGCCTCCTGCGTCGCGCTGGTAATCCCCGACAGCGCCGCGTCGAGTCCTGACGACCGAACCTTGAGTAGATCGAGGGCGAGGTTCTGCAGCAGCAATCCCGCGCTCTCGTACTGCTCGAGCAGTCGTGCGCGCGACTGCTCGAGATCGACCACCATCTCGCGCTGACGTCGCAGCAGGGCGAGCCGCCGTTCTCGGTCCGAGGAACCGGCACCGTCTGCCTCGAATTGACCGATGCGTTCATCGATCGCCGACGAACGGTCGGTGCCCAACTGCTCGTCGAGCCGGTGCAGCGCAATCGCGAGCGATTCGATGCGCTCGAACAACGCGTCGGCGGTCTCCTTCACATTCGGCAACATCTTTCGCTCGGCGTCGGTCAGCTTGTCGAGCATTTCCTGAATGCGGCGCCGATCCGAGGTAGCCTGTCGGAGAACCTCGCCGTGCGGTCCCTGGAGCGCCTCCGCGGCAAGGTTCTGCGCGGGTAACGCCTGAAGCGATCCGCCAGATGAGACCTCACCTGGGAGAGGACCCACGAACACGTTTCGAAACGGAATGCCTTCCGCGATCAGCGAGCCCATCTCGGAGATGCCGGCAAGCGCCAATCCAATCGCCGGGTAGACGAACCACCAGTGCCCGTGGCCGCCAGTCGACATCCAGTTGATGCCAAAGAGAAACGCGCTCGTACCGGTGTAGCTGACGACATTCTTGCGAAACTTCCGAACGCGATTCGGCAGCGAGCGTTCCTTCTCCCTCCGCTCCGCCTTCTCCAACCGCCTCGCATCCTTCCTCGCCATGCGCTGGTCCACACGAGACATCCGTCGCTCTTGCTGGGCGATGATTCGCTCCATCGCCGCCGACACCTGACGCTTGATCCGCGCTTCCTCCGCCTCGGCCAGCTTCGCGGAGAGCGACGCAATCGACGGCGGCTGCGCCATCGGCGTTGCCAGCACGGGCGCACCGTCGAGCGCCGCCACGAGCTCACTCCCGTCGGCGAAGCGGTTTGCCGGATCCTTCTCGAGAAGCTTCATGACGATTCTCTCGAGATCGGTCGGCACATCGGCCCGCCGACCGCGTAGCGAGGCTGGGTGCTCCGTCACCTGTTTGAGCATGATCGCCGGCGTGTTCCCACCGCTGAAGGGTGGCGCACCGGCGAGCATCTGGTACATGACTGTCCCGAGCGAGTAGAGGTCCGACCGTCCGTCGATCTCGCGGTCGCCCGCACACTGCTCCGGCGACATGTACGCCGGAGTTCCGATCACGACGCCCGTGCCCGTCAGACGCGTGCCATCGCCGTCGTCGCCTGCAGCCCGAGCGATGCCGAAGTCGGTGACCATTGCGCGCCCGGTCGCCGCGTCGAGCAGGATGTTGTCCGGCTTGATGTCGCGGTGCACGACGCCGATTCGATGCGCGTAGGCCAGCGCATCGGCGACCTCACGCACGATCCGACGGGTTTCATCAATCCCTAGCGCGCCGCTCCGCCGAAGACGGTCGCCGACGCTGCCGCCCTCGACCAAACCCATGACGAAGTAGACGACGCCCTCGCGCTCGTCGACCGTGTAGATGGGAACGATGTTCGGATGACTGAGCCGCGCGGCGGTTTCCGCTTCGCGCAGGAAGCGCTGGCGAATGTCGCCACGAAACGCGAGCTCCGGCGGGAGGAGCTTCACGGCAACGCCGCGCTTCAGTCGGATGTCGCGCGCACGATAGACGATCGCCATACCGCCGCGACCGATCTCCGCGTCGACCTCATAGGCCGGCGACAGGGCACGCGCGAGTCGCGCGGTGAGCTCACCGTCCGAGTTCGTAACCGGCGAATCTGTCACGTAAGGACCGGAACGAGATCCAGGATGCTAACGCTTTCCTCCCCCATTTCCCGCTTCCCGCTTACCCCTGCCCGCCGACGGGGCTTTCCGTATCGCGGCGGCGATGACCGGATCGAACTGGGTGCCGGCGCCACGCTCGATATCGAGGAGCACGAACTCGGGCGGTACCGCGAGCCGGTAGGGCCGATCGTGCGTCACCGCGTCGAAGAAATCTGCCACCGCGGTGATTCGCGCCTCGATGGGAATCGCCTCGCCTTTGAGACGGAACGGGTACCCAAGCCCGTCCCAGCGCTCGTGATGACTCGCGGCGATTCGCTCGGCGGCGATGAGGAGTGGGTTGTCGCTGCCGGCGAGAATGCTCGCGCCGATCGTCGTGTGCATCCTCATCATCGCGGTTTCGTCGCCGGTGAGACCGCCCTCCTTGTGCAACACCGAATCGGGGATCGCGATCATGCCGATGTCGTGCACCGGCGCCGCACGCCGAATGAGCTCCACCTGTTCGCTCGGCAGGCCGATCAGCGCCGCGATCTCCCCCGCCAGGATTCCGACTCGTTGGGTGTGTTCACCGGTGGTGTCGTCGTGTGCTTCCGCCGCCAGGGCTAATCGTTCGAGCGTCTCGATCCGCGCGACGGCGAGTCCGTCCAGCCGCTCCTTGACCTGCTCCTCGAGCACTTTGCTCTCGTTCCTCGCGCGGGCGCGGAGCGAGCGCAGAGAGAGCAGGTTGCGCACGCGGAGGAGCACTTCTGGCGCGTCGTACGGCTTGGAGATGAAGTCCGATGCGCCGGCCTCCATTGCCTCGCGCTTGACCTTCGGCGAGAAGTCGCCCGACAGCATGACGATCGGCATGAACGAACCGTCCGACTGCGAGCGGAGCTCGCGAACCAGGGTCAGGCCGTCCACCCCCGGCATGTGTGCGTCGAGAAGCACGATGTCCGGCTGCAGCTCCGCGCACATCGCGATCACGTCGCGCGAATCGCTCGTCGAGTGGACATGCTCGTAGCCGCTCTGCGTGAGCAGCGCCTTCAGGACCCAGCCGTTGTCCGCCATGTCGTCGGCGATCAGGATCCGATCCGTCGCGGAAACCGCTAACGGGGATACCGCTCCATCGCTCGCGCTCAATGCAGACTCATCTCCTCGAGGTACCCGAACAGGCATGCCAGTGCCTCCGTCGGCTATCAGGCTACATGAACCTAACTTGCCTCACGGGACACTGACACGCATCAGCGAAAACTCACGCGGTACCTCGGCTCGACTTGATCCAGCGCACAATGTAGACGAGAAGTATCGCACCAAAGGTCGATACGAGAATCGACCCGACGATGCCGTGGGCGCCGATTCCCACGATGCCGAGGACGAATCCTCCGAAGATGCCGCCGAGTACACCGAGGACGAGATCCATGAGGATACCGTAACCGGAGTCGTTCATGATCTTTCCCGCGAGAAACCCGGCGATGATTCCGACGACGATGGCGACGAGCATGGGATGGCTCCGAGAAGGGGTGCTAGTTAGCCAGGAACTTTTCCACCGCCGGCCACACGAGCTCCGGACGTTCCGCATACGCGAAGTGGGCCGCCCGTGGAATCTTTAACAGCCGGGCGTTCGGCATCGACGTCACCCACTCCTCAACGAGATCCATCGGAATGCTCTCCTCCTCCCCGTGGACGACGAGCAGCGGTACGGTGAGCGATCGGAGCTGAGGCCGGAGATCCCAGTCTCCGTACGAATTCATGATCACGTGGTTTCCGATTCGGCTCCCGTAGCGGATTCCGTTCGGGTCCGTCGCGCAGAGGTCGGACTTCAGTAGCCCCATCGTACGGTCGGGCTCGGCTAGTCTGGGGCGCAGTCCGATCGCCCATTGCTCTCGACAGGCCTGCCGGATCTCCGATTCGGAGGACGCAGGATTCGTCACCTGGCGCGACGCCGCCGACTGCTTGGCCCGTTGCGCGCTGTCGAGGCGCGCATTCACGCTCTGGCCGAACCGCTGCCAGAACGTGCCCCGGCGCGGTGGGACGGGGCCAAAGAACACCATCCGCTTGACGTTCCCCGGATGCGCGAGGGCGTACGACGCCGCGAGCAGCGGACCGTACGAGTGCGCGACGAGGGTGACACTGGACAGCCCGAAGTGGCGCCGCAGCTCGTCGAGGTCCTGCACCTGGCGAGCGGCAACCAGTGTCATCGTGTCCGCCGGAAGCGTCGACTTACCGCCGCCGCGCTGATCGTAGAAGATCACCGTGTGCTTTTCGGCCAGCGCGGCGAAATCGCCAAGGATCGACTCGTGGTCCATCCCTGGACCGCCGTGAATCGCGATGATCGTATCCGGTGCGTGCCCGAGAATTCGATAGTACAGCCGCGCGGAGTCCGACATCGTCGCGTAACCGGTTTGCGCACCCGCCGAAGCGATGCACACAATCCCGACCGCAAGGAACCGCGCCACACGAATCATCTCTCGCGCTCCGTGTCTTTGCGCATACGCTCGAACGAGACGTTCACGTCCTCTGGCAGCAGCAACGAATCGGCGATCCCGGCGATCTCCTCCGCCTCACGCCACGCTCGCTCGAGCTCCGTGAGCTCCCCTTCGATCGCGCGACGCTCCGTTTCTTCGTGCAGCGCCATCTCCAGCGCGATACGGTGCTCCTGCGGCAATCCGAACAGGCCTTTCTTGTTGAACTCTGACGGCCATGGCTTACGCCGCCACCGATCGCCTTGGATCCTGCCCGCCGGCATCGAATATCTGTCGCCGATCATCGCCAGCCGCGCGAGGTACCCCTCGGCCCCGCCCTCTTTTTCTATTTCTCTTACAGCATCGGCGACGGACGCCTTGTCCCCGCCAAAACGATTCACCTTTGGAATGACGATCGACGCGATGCGCTCTGCCTCGCGGCCGACGAACGTCGCCTTTCCATGCTTGTATCGCAAGTTGATGGCGAGCGAACCGTCACTGGCCTGCGCGAGCGACGTTTCGGCCAGGTGGCGGCGACGCACATGAACGATCTGGCCATGGTCCGTTCGCACCTTGGCCACCACCGTTTCCGGATCACCCATGATGATGGTGCCGCCCGAGCGCGCGAGGAGCCAGCCGAAACCGCCAATTCCCACGCCCGCCACGACGCCCGCGCTCACCAGGGCGCCGAGGGCGACGATCCCACCCCCGGCGAGCAGGAACTGTCGCCGCCGCCGTCGGCCGAACTGATCGCCGTAACGCCACGCGGCGAACTCCGGACGCAGCGGTTCTCCAATGCGGACGAGCGTCGTGCCGTCGCGCACCTTCGCGAGGCCGATGTTGTCCGTCGCGACACGACGCCTCGTGTCGCGATACAGACGCTCTGCCTGCTCGATCGCTTCCCACCGCTCTTCGAGCGGTGAGAGGTTCCACCGCTCGCAGTGCGGACACACGACCCACAGACGTCCCTTCGCCGCGTCGAAAGCCAGACGCTTGCCGACGGGGAAACTCTCTAGCGCCTCGTTGCTGCCGAGCGCTTTGTTGCAGAACAGACAGGTGGCGTACATCGCCCCCTCATCGTGAGATGCGTCTTACGGCGTCACCGTGCGCGGACGCGCCGGCTTCGTGCCGTTCATGCGCGGACGCGGCCCGTTCGCGACTTCGATCATGATATCGTGAATGTAGTTCGCGATGCGCGCGTAGTGCGGATAGTCGATGAACTCGGGCTCGTCCGTCGACTGGTGATAGTCGCCGTGCAGACCGGTGAAGAAGAACGCGATCGGGACACCCTGGAGCGCATAGTTGTAGTGGTCGCTCCGGCCGTAGATGTTGTTGTAGCCCGACCAGGTGATCGTCGTGTCGTACTTGTAGTCGAGCTGCAGCGGCTTGCCCTGCTTCTTGTTGACGCTCGCTACCGTCTCGCCAAGATCCTTCGAGTCGAAGTACGAACCGACGACGCCAAGGTAGTCGGGTCCCCCGCCGGGCAGATCCTCCGCCCGGCCGCGACCGATCATGTCGATGTTGATCTGCGCGACGACCGAATCCATCGGCACGGTGGGATTGCGCGTGAAATAGCGCGAGCCTACCAGGCCCGCCTCTTCGCCGGTGTGCCAGACGAAGAGAATCGACCGCTTCGGCTTCACCTTCATCGCCTGAATTGCCTCGGCGATCTCCAGCACGCCCATCGACCCCGAGCCGTCGTCATCCGCACCGTTGCGGATCGAGTCGAGGCGCACCTTCGGATAGATCTTCCGAATGCTGTCCATGTTCACGTGGATCGATCCGAGTTGCTCCTGCGTCAACGCGATCATGTTGTTGGCGAGCAGCATCTTGTTACGCGCGTCGTTGAACGCCTTGAGCGAATCATGATCGACGGGAACGCCACCCATGCCGACGTGATCGTTGTGCGCGCCGATGGCGACGTATTCGTTCTTGAGAACCGGATCGCTGCCCGGGATGACCGCGACGACGTTGCGCGCCCACTCGCTCGGCAGCTCGACGAAATCGAGCGAGGCCGTGACCTTGCCGCCCGTCGCGCCGAGGGTAAGACCGCTGATCGGTCGACCAAACAGCTGTGCGGCCGCGGCTCGCGTGATGCGGATGCTCGCCTGCGGCATCAACTGCGCGAGCTGCTGTCGCGCCAGCGTCAGCGAGTCGGGCGACGGACCCGCGTTCGCACCGCCGCGGCCACCACGGCCACCGGCTGCGGGCGCCGTTGTCTGCGTCGCGACGGTCGGAATATTGATCGCCGCACGTGCCGCGGCATTCAGCGTGTCGAGGTTGATCGTCGCAACCGCCACCGCGTCGGCGAAGCGCGAGGCTGCCGGCGGACCGAAGCCACCGCGACCGCCGCCGGCGCCTCCACGGCCACCGCGCCCGGCGCCTGGCGCTGCAGGTGGTGCCGGCAACAGGACGACGAACTTGCCCGCGGCCTGCGCGGCGGTGATCTGCTGCGTCGTATCGCCCTCGGTTCCGCCGAAGATCACCTGCGCCGTATCGATCGGCCGGGGTGCACGCGCTCCCGGGACGGCGACCCAGTCATGCTCCCACTTGAGCGGCGTGCCCTCGACGGTGAGGCGCGAATGGTCGGTGAACTTTTTCACGTGATACGGCAAGACCTGGAAGTACGTGCCGTTGTCGCCCGCGGGCTGCAGCCCGAGCCGCTTCACCTCAGCCGCGATCATCGCGGTGCCCTTGTAGTTGCCCAGCCGCCCGACCTGACGCCCCTGCATGGAGTCGTCAGCGAACTGGTAGAGGCGAATCTGAAGATCGCGCGCCGTGATGGCGGCGGACGTGGGCGCGGGCGAAACGCGCACGGGATTGCCGTACTTATTCAGCTTCGCGCCGCCTTGGGCGTACGCGAGGCCGGGGATCGTCGCGATGGCGGCGAGCGAAAGCGGACGAAAATGACGCATGGAAGCTCCGTAGGTGACCCGGTGAATATACGTGAAGGGCGCGGTACCGCGTCCGGCGTTGCTCTTTGCGCTGCACACCGATTGTCGACATTCTTGTGCATGAACATTCCAGCCCCAGTCCGACGTCACCCGTTCGTCTTCATCCTCGGGTTCCTCGTCATCATCCCGCTGTTGGTGTACACGCTCTGGGCGGCGATCGCCCTGCACTACACCTACTCCGCCGGCGAGCGTGCCGGGTTCCTTCAGAAAATTTCGAAGCGCGGCTGGGTGTGCAAGACGTGGGAGGGCGAGCTGCAGATGGTTGCGGTGCCCGGATCGATGCCCGAGAAATTCCTCTTCACCGTGCGCTCCGACTCCATCGCGTCCGTGCTCAACGGGCTGGCCGGACAGCGTGTCGCGCTCGAGTACCAACAGCACGTCGGGGTGCCTGGATCGTGTTTTGGCGACACCGAGTACTTCGTCGTTGGCGTGAAGCCTCTGGGCCCCCCCTGAGCGTGGGGCGTTTCCTCGTTGTCGCGGCGGCCCTCTCGGCGCTCGCGGCGACCGTCGCCTTCGCTCGTCCGCGCGCGCCGGAGCTCGCGCACACGCGAGTGGTCGTGCTGGGCACGGGCACGCCGAATGCCGATCCCGAGCGATCGGGGCCCGCCATCGCCATCGTCGTCGGCGATGCCGTATATCTGGTCGACGCCGGACCGGGGATCGTTCGTCGCGCGGCCCTCGCATCGCGACAGGATTCGATTCCGGCGCTTCGAAGCGAGAACCTGCGCCGCGTGTTCCTCACGCACCTGCACAGCGATCACACGGCCGGCCTACCCGACCTGATGCTGTCGCCCTGGGTTCTCGAGCGGACTGCGCCACTCGAGGTGCGCGGCCCGGCGGGAACTGCGCGCATGGTCAACCTCCTTTTGCAAGCGTACTCGGAGGACATCGAGCTGCGACTGCATGGCGGGGAGCCATCGAACAAAACCGGCTACGCGACGGTCGCCAAGGACGTGAGCCCTGGCGAGGTGTATCGCGACTCGAACGTCACGGTCACGGCCTTCGAGGTGTTGCACGGGAAGTGGGAACACGCCTACGGGTACGTCTTCAAGACGTCCGACCGCACCATCGTCGTCTCAGGCGACACGCGGCCGTCCGAGGCCATCGTTCGCGCCTGCCAGCGATGCGACGTGTTGGTTCACGAGGTGTACGACGCCGAGAAGTTCAAGCAACGTCCAGCGGAATGGCAGGCCTATCACGCCGCCTATCACACGTCGACGTACGAGCTTGGAGACCTGGCGGCCCGAGCGCGCCCCAAGTTGCTGCTGATGTACCACCAGCTCTTCTGGGGCGGCACCGACGACGCGTTGATCGGTCAGGTGAAGTCGCGCTATGATGGCACCATCACCTCGGCGCGCGACCTCGGCGTCTACTAGTCGAAGCGGAGTCGGACAGGAAAGCGATAGCCCTGAAATTTTTTCGGCCGCCCTGCGATCCCGAAGGAACGCCTGGCGGCCGAAGCTCGCTTCCCGTGTGCCGAGTCGCGCGGAAACGACGACTATGCGCGGCGACGACGACGAACGATGGGAATCAACAGACAGAGTCCGGTTGCAAGCAGCACGATCGTACCAGGTTCGGGCGTCGCCGTCACGGCCTGCGATCCATTCGGAGCGCCGTCCCGATGGTGGTCGTCCGGCGGGGCCTGATAACCGCCATTGCCCCAATTTCCACCGTTGCCGCCGTTTCCACCGTTCCCGCCATTGCCGCCG
>Ga0310811_10003022_pt1 | contig 21144 bp, 16 predicted proteins | sample YCmetagenome_FD_207642 | JGI IMG/M metagenome (GOLD analysis project Ga0310811, IMG submission 207642) | Soil microbial communities from experimental microcosm in Duke University, North Carolina, United States - YC | ecosystem: Engineered > Artificial ecosystem > Soil microcosm > Unclassified ...
CGGACGACGGAGAAGATCGTGCCGACTGGAACGTTGACGTCGATGTTCGAAGATCCATCGAGCGGATCGAAGAGGAGGCAGTACTTCCCGCACTTGAACGGCTCCGGAATCTGAATGATCCCCGGCTCCTCTTCCGACGCCATGGCGCACAGTCGTCCGCCGTGGTCCATCGCCTTGACGATGATCTCGTTGGCGAGGATGTCGAGCTTCTGCTGGACCTCGCCCTGAACGTTCTCGCTGTCCGTGGCTCCGAGGATGTCGGCCAGGCCCGCGCTCCGGACCTTGTTGGCGATCATCTTCGCGGCGAGCGCAAGGTCGTATAGAATGCCCGACAGCTCACCCGTTGCTTCCGGGTGATTCCGCTCTTCCTCGATGATGAAACGCTCGATCGTGACGACCGACGTTGCAGTGTGCTTGACCACGTTGCGCATCCTCTAGCCGTTGGACTTCGGCAACTCACCGAGGCGCGCCGCGGCATAGGCGCGCGCATCGACTTCGTAGCGATTCATAGCATATCCGCGTCGTATCGACTCCCACACGTAGAGAATCGGGAACGCCGCGGTGCCCTCAAACTGGTCAACGTGTCGCAACTCGTGCAAGAGCAATTCTGGTACAGGCGGTACACCCGGCGCCAACCAGATCGTTCGCCACAGGGTTATCGCTGACACGCTGCTCTGACCCAGGCACCAACCGCCCACTCGGACCGGTAGCCCGCCTCGACGCCAGCGCGCGCGCCCCAACTCCGGATACTGCGCCACGAGCTCGGCCGGCAGAGAAGTCGGTCGACCGACAAGTGACCAGATGACTCCCGCTACGGCCGAGCCAATTGCGTCGACAATCCCCATGTGTCTCCCGCGGCCTCGACCGTTATGCGATGCCCGTCCGTTCTTACCACGATCGTGCCAACATGATCCGTACGTAAAACCTGCGCCCCGTGTGCCGACAGTGTGCTCATCACCGTCGGCGTTGGAAGTTGATACGTGTTTCCCGCGCCGACGGAGACGAGGGCAAGGCGAGGGTGTACCGCATCGAGGAATGCGGCGCTGCTGCTCGTCTTGCTCCCGTGATGCCCGACCTTGAGAATGTCGGCACGAAGCGCCGACGGAGCGCGGGCCAGCAGCCACTCCTCTTCTGGCCGCTCGGCATCGCCCATGAACAGCATGCGCACATCGCCGACGCGAACCAGCGCGACGACGCTTGCAAGATTGGGATCAGTGAGCGACGCAGTCCACGTGGAATCAGGAGCAAGGAACGTGATCGTCACGCCGTCGATCACGAGACTGTCGCGCGGATGCGCGCGCACCCAGCGCACGTGCGATTCACGAGCCGCGTCGAGCGATGCGCGATACGCGCCTGCGCCGCCGGGAAAGCCGGCGTCGACGAACAGGCGCGGATGCAGCGCGCGCAACACGCTCGCTGCGCCACCGACGTGATCGGTGTGTGGATGCGACAGGACGAAGGCGTCCAGCGTTCCTCCGCGGCGACCGATGTACGGCAAGACCGTCGACTTCCCGGCGTCGCCGCCACGCCAGGCGCCGCCGGCATCGAAGAGAATCCAATGGGCGTGCGACGTGCGTAGCGCAATCGCATCGCCCTGCCCCACGTCGATCATGTGGAGCTCCACGTCGCCCGATCGAGTCGGAACGAACGACATCCACGACAGTGCAGCGGCCGCGGTCAACGCGAGCGTCGTCGGAGTAATCCAGTCGCGACTCGCGCAGGCGACGATGACGGCACCGGCGAGCACGGAGGCAATCACGGCAGTCGGAATCGTTGGCGCCACTGCCAGAGAGCCACCAGGCGCTGCTGCGCCAGCCGATGCAACCCAGTTGAGGCCTGCGAGCAATGGGTGCGCGGCGTCTGCAAATAGCCGGGCAACCGGCCCGATCGGCGCGAGGATCATCCCGCAGAACACCATCGGTTGCGCGAGCGCGATCAGCGGGTTCGCCGCGAGATTAGTCAATGGTGCCACCAGACTCACGCGGCCGAAAACCCACGCGACGATTGGAGCCGAGGCGATGGTCGCAACGGTGGTGCTGATCAATGTCACGGCGACCGCGCGCACGACCCAGTGCAACCGATGCGTTCCGATTCGTCGCGCGAGCTGGGCCGCCGAGATCATCGCGGCAACACCGACGACGCTCAGTTGATAGCCGGCATCGAGAACGGCGCGCGGATCGAAGACGGGCTGCATGGCCCCGACCGCGACGATCGCCCAGCGCGCGCTTGGTCGCTGCACGAGGCGTGTGACGAGAAGGGTCGTGAGCATCGTCGCCGAGCGCACGGCGGGAATCGGCGCGCCGATCATCGCGACGTACGAGATGATCACGCAGATCGTGACGACCGACGCGCGGCGACGCGGCACGCCAAAAAGCTCAAGCGCCAGCTCGATCGCCGCGGCGATGATCCCGATGTGAAGGCCGGCGATGGCAAGAATGTGTGCCAGACCCGCTGCCGCAAATCGATCGCGGATTTCCGGTGCCAGGTCGCTCCGATCCGCGATCAAGAGTGCCTTCACCAATGGCGCGTCGTCTCGGAACGTTCGGTCGATCGAACGCGCCGCGGCCTCCCGCATTCTGCGGAGAATCGACGGCGGTGCCGCGCGTCGAACGGTCGTGTGCTGCACCTGAAATCCGCGGTCGGTCCGCACGATCGTTCCACGCGCGAGGGCCGTGCTCCCGGCAGCGACATCGCCCGAGTCGACGGTGATCGATACGAACGCGGCGCAGTCGACGAGGCGCGCACGGACGAAGGCCCCCGCGGACGCACTGTCCTCGAGTACGATCCGCAAGTTGGTGGCGTTCGTTGCGGCGGTGTTGCAGGCCGCGTCTGCACGCGCTTCGTCTCTTGCCGTGACGATTCCCGCAGTAGCCAATGCCGCCAGGCCGATTGCCACCACGGTCTGTCGTTTCCATCCCGCCGCGAATGCGGCGAGAACGACGGCACCACAGAGCGCGAAAGAGCTCGAGAACCCCGCGAGCAGCCCCGAGACGTACGCGGTGAGCGAAAAAGCGATGAGCGGCATGCAAGAGTCTTCTCTCGCATGCCGCTCAGTACCGCATCATTGCGCCGCGTTCAGGACTCGAACGCCGCGATCTACACCGCCATTGGCAGCGGCTGTCGCTCCCGAACGATCTGTCCGGTGAACGTGGAGCCCGTCGTGCCAGTGAGCTCGACGTGTAGGTACTGGCCGAGCATGCTCGCATCGCCGGGCACGAGGACGGTCTTGAAATCGCGCGTTCGTGTTTGCACCAGTTCCCCGCCGCGCCGTGCTTCCTTCTCGACGAGCACCTCGTAACGCTTGCCCAACTGCTGCAGATTCGCCGCGCGCGCCCCGGCGCGGATCGTATCGACCAGTCTCGCCAGCCGCTCGCTCGCCACGTCGTCAGGCACCGTCAGCTCCGCGGGCATACGGGTCGCCGGTGTCCCGTCGCGTGGCGAGAATTTGAACGTAAAGCCGTCGGCGAATCCCACTTCTCGCACGACGCTCAATGTCTCCTCGAAATCTTCGTCCGTCTCACCCGGGAATCCGACGATCACGTCGGTCGTCACCGACAGTCCCGGAATGGCCGCACGTAGCTTCGCGACGCAATCGAGGTATCCCTCTTTCGTGTAGCGACGCAGCATTCGCTTGAGAACGCGCGTCGAGCCCGACTGCATCGGCAGGTGCACGTGCTCGCACACCGCCTCGGTCTCGGCCATGGCGGCAACGACGCGATCGCTGAAGTCGTTCGGATGCGGGCTCGTGAAACGGAGTCGCCGCAGACCGTCGACCTCGCCGATGGCTCGAAGCAGGTCCGCGAAATCACTCTCGCCGTCGTGATACGAATTCACCGTCTGGCCGAGCAAGACGACTTCGGTCATGCCGTCAGCAACCGCAGATTCGACTTCGCGAACGACGTCGTTCAAATGACGGCTACGCTCCGGGCCCCGGGTGGTCGGGACGATGCAATACGTACAGCGATAGTCGCAGCCGCGCTGCACGGGAATCCACGCCTTGACCTTGTCGAAGCGCCGCGGCTGGAAATCCTCGTAATGTTCCTCGAGGTCGAACGTCGTGGCGATCGTTCGCTCCCCGCGTCGCGCCGCCTCGATCAGGTCGGGGAGCGCGCGATACCCGTCGGGACCAATCACCACGCTGACGTGCTTCGCCTTCTTCAGCAGCTGCGGGCCGAGGCGCTGCGCCATGCAGCCGGTGACACCGACGATCGCGCCCGTCTTCATGTTCCGCTTGAGCTCACCGAGACGTCCGATCACCCGCTGCTCGGCGTGGTCGCGGATCGCGCAGGTGTTGACGAGGATCACGTCCGCACCATCCGGCTGTTCGACGGCATCATAGCCATGCGCCGCGAGCTTTCCGAGCATCAGCTCGGAATCGCTCACGTTCATCTGGCAGCCGTACGTTTCGACGTAGACGGTCGGTCGCGGATCAGTCATGCTCGAGCGGACAGCGCCGTGAGGCGGTTGTCGTCCATGGTCAGGCGCGCCGCGATTCGGGCACCGCGGGGCAGGGTCGGATCTTCCAGGCGAACCGAAAGGTAATCGCCGGTGATCCCCTCGCGCGCCCCGCCGCTACCGACGACCACGACGTCGGCTGTGCCGCCCGCGCGCGACGCCGCGTAGGCCGCCGCCTTTCGCCCCGCGACCGCGCGCAACTCCGCCGCGCGCCGTTGCGCCACAGCAGACGGCACCGGTTCCGGGAGTCGCTCGGCGGCGGTTCCCGGGCGAAGCGAGAACGGGAACACGTGCAGGTAGCTGAACGGCAGGCGCTCAACCAGGGCCAGAGTTGCCGCATGGTCAGCCTCGGTTTCGCCGGGAAAGCCGGTGATCACGTCCGCCCCGAGACCGAGATCGCTCATTCGCGCGGCCAACCGCTCGAGCGCGACACAATAAGTATCAGTTGTATACCAATTACGACCCATCCGCTTCAGCAGTCGATCCGAGCCCGACTGCAGCGGCGCGTGGATGTGCGGCGCCAGGTGCCGCGGCGCGTTCACGAGGAGGTCGGCGAGCTGCTCGTCGATCTCCGTCGCTTCGATCGACGAGAGCCGAAAGCGCGTATCCGGCAGCGCGCGAATCAGCTGCGTCATCAGTGCGCCAAGCGAGCTGCCGATGTCGCGTCCGTAGGTGCCGATGTGGATGCCGGTAATGACGATTTCCGAATGCGCGTCCGCCAGCCGCGACGCTTCGCGAACCAGCTCGTCGATCGCGCGGCTGCGGTTCGCGCCGCGCGCCATGGTCGTCGCGCAGAAGGTGCAGTGCTCGTCGCAGCCGTCCTGCACGCGCAGCAGCGCGCGCGTCGACGCGTGCACCAGCGAGGTGAATCCCCCAACGGGCGGCTCGAGATTCAGCGCCTCGGCGATGGCCGGAAGGTCGGCGCCGCCGATCACTCGCTCCACCGTCGGCAGCTCGCCAACCCGGAGCGCAGGCGCGCGCTCGTCGTCGAGTGCGGCCGCGCAACCCATCACGATGCTGCGCAGCGCGGGACGTTCGCGCGCCGCACGGCGGACGACTTTGCGCAGCTCAGCCTCGGCGTCGGACGTAACCGCGCAACTGTTGAACACCGCGACGTCCGCTTCGGCGGCCGACGACACGATCTCGTGACCAGCCTGCGACACCAGCCCGCGAACCTGCTCCGTGTCGTAGTGATTGGCGCGACACCCGAAGGTGCGCAGATACACCTTCACGCGGGTACCGCTCCACTCGCGGTCACGCGCACCTCTCGATGCGCCGGCTTGGTCGGCAGCGAGAAGTGGAAGGCGCTTCCCTTCCCCTCGCCCGCGCTCTGGACCCAGATGCGTCCGCCGTGCGCGTCGACGACGAGCTTGCAGAAGGCGAGGCCAAGTCCCGAGCTACGCGTGCGTGGGATGTTCTCGTTCTTCACGCGCTCGAACTTCCGGAAGATCACCTCGTGATACTCCGGGGGAATGCCCGGACCGTTGTCAGCGATCGTGAAGAGAATCCCATCGCCGTCGCGCCGCGCCGACAGCTGCAGCGTGATCGCGTTCGCCGAGTGCGTGAGCGCGTTCTGCACGAGATTGCCGATCACGCGCTTCAGCAGCGGCTTGTCGGCCTCGAACACCGGCGCGTCGTCCGTCACGTCGATGCTCGCCGTCGCGCCCTCCTGCTGAAAGCGAATCCCCCATTCATGCACGATCTCGTTGAGGAGCGCCGCCGGTGCGATCGGCTGGAGATCGAGCATCATGGTCGCTTCCTCGATACGCGACACTTCGAGGAGGTCGCCGATCAATGCGAGGAGATCCTCCGCCTTGCCTTCCGCGTCGGTCAGCATCTTCCGCTGCTGATCGTTCAAGCCGCCGAAATCGCCGTCGATGAGCATTTCCATCGTGGCGAGCACCGAGGTGAGCGGTGTCTTGAGGTCGTGAACGATCATCTTCATGAGATCGTCGCGCATCTTCTCGACTTCGCGCAGCTTGCGGAGCGCATCCTCGAGCGAGTCGGTCGTCGCTTTGAGCTTGAGCAGACTGCGCACGCGCGCGCCAAGGACGAGGCGATTGTGCGGCTTCGTCAGAAAGTCGTCGCCGCCCGCCTCGATCGCCTTGACGCGATCCGTCGTGTCGTTGAGCGCGGTGACGAAGATGACCGGCATGCCTTTCGTGCGCGGATCGCGCTTGATGCGACGGCAGACTTCGAAACCGGTCGAGCGGTCATCGACGCCGAGGTCGCCCGCCGGCATCGAGACGTCGAGAATGCAGAGATCAGGGCGATGCTCGAAACACGCGGCAAGCGTCGACGGGCCGTCCGACGCAGCGATGGCGCGGAACCCCAGAACGTGCAACTGATCGAAGAGCAGCTCGACGTTCGCCGCGACGTCGTCGGCGACGAGAATTAAAGGCGCGTTGGCGGACGGTGCTGTGCGTTCCACGAGAGGGTCACGGACGGACGCTGATCCCGAAACTGAGGGTCCACGCATGCTCGGTCGCCGGGAGGTCGGCACTTCGCGACGCGCGGATCAGTGCAAGATCGGTCAAAACTCGCCCGTTGGCGAATGATGTGCCCGTTCCGGCCGAAAAACTGTTCTCGGTCACCGTGTGTGTCGACGCCTGGAAGGGCAGCGTCCGGTGACGATACCCGGTGCGCAGGTACACGATCCGGTCGCCAATCTTGGGTCCCGCGAAGTCCCCGCCGACGCTCGTATCCCACGCATCGACTCCGACCAGACCCTGCGTGCCGAGCCCGCCGAGAGCCGACCAGTTCTCGTGCGACGTTCGGACCGAGATCGCGGTGTTGGCGATACCGACGTACGCGATCGAGGCCCCGAACTGGCTGGGCACGTTGGCGGTGGCCAACAGCGTGTCCTCGGAGGAGAGGCGCAGGCTGCCTCCCAAACGCCCCGAGGCCGAAGCGACGACCTGGCTCGTGAGAAGCTGCACTCCAAGCGAACCTGCGGTGCCGTGGTAGCCCAAGACGCGTTGCTGAGTGAAGGCAGCAAACTGCGTCGAATCGGCGAACGATTGCGTCACGGTGACCAGGTTATTGCCCGTAATCCCGTGAAGGCCAGCGCCCACCCGCAACCACGGCTGCGGTGTCCACGCCGCCGCAAGGCGGACGTCCTCGATGCCACCGTTGATGCGAAAGGTGGTTGTCATCGGCACGCTCTGCCCGCCGTTGATGATCTGCGTGGTGTTGAACGACGTCGTCGACGTCCGGTCGAGCAGCGACGAGGCTGACAGGCTCATCACCACGTTATTGCCCACGGGCATCGCGCCGAAAACGACCGGGTAGCGTGCAGTGGTCGTGCGCTCGGTACCCGTCGCCGTCGAGACGCTCCGATACTCCGGTTCCATCTGGAAGAACAGGATCCGCGAGTTAAAGGCGCCGATCGTGGCCGGATTGACCGGGCTGAACGGATCCATCTCGGCAATGGCACCGCCGGTGCCGTGGGCGCGGGTGCTGAATTGGCCGGCCGGAAAACCGAAGCCCTGACTACTGAGATTCGATTGAGCGCCCGCGATGAACGCGGGCACGGCCAGCGCCGGTACCACGACGAGCATGCGGCTGCGCGTCGCCCACCCGCGCGCGCGTCGGTTGGTCCGTCGCGTCATCATGGTATTCCGTAGCTGGTCTGCGGGACGAACGTAATGCGGAGCCTCGGCCTGACTGCGGCCAGCGCCGCCCTGGTCGAGAAGAAATCGATCTCGGCAGGAAGTGATCCCTCCGCACCGCTCCGGAGAGCAATGGTGCGCGGGCTAACCGTCGTGGGCTGGCCCTTCCAAGTTCGCACGAGCCCCACGATCTCGAACGAACGAACACCGCTGTCGCCAGGCGCGAGGCTCAGCGAATCAAGCCCGAACTGGCCAGTCGCGCCGAGGAACTGCAGCGAGCTTGCCACGTCGGTTACCGCCGGTCCTGCAAGAACGGCGAGCGGATAGACAAACACCGATTCCTTCGGGCTCAATCGGCGGTTGGGAACCTGCGTGAGCAGAAGCGAGGCGCGTACGACCGTCGTCGAGTCGATGATCTTCGACGGCACGTTGAAGCGCATGAAGACGCGCCGAGATGGCACCCCGCCAACGCCCAGGATCGTCGGCACGTTCCCGGACGAACCCTTGACCACGATCGTGTAGTCCGCCAACGGACCGGACAGGAAGCTCTGATCCTTCGGAGTCTGGGACAGCGGCGACACGCTCACCGCCGTGGCGGCGGTATCGAGCGACGCCTTGATCCGAAGCGTGATTGGCGTGGCGGACTGCGAGGATCCGAAGCGAAGGTCGACACTCTTCGCGCTGACAACACGAAGTCCAACCCGCAGTCGGGTACCGTTCTTCACCCGATCGAGAACGGTGTCCGTCGAGATCGGAATGCGAAGCGTATCCTTGAGCGACTCCGGCGCGAACGTCTTCGAGCCGATCAGCCGATTCGGGCGGAAGAGCGTCGCGAGAATGGACGAGACCGTGTCCGTCGCCGTCGTATCGACGTTGTACGCCTCGATCGTCACCGGAACCGTGGGCCGACGCAGCGAGTCGGCAAGGACGAGCGGCGCCACGAGCTGCGCCGTGTCGATCTTGACGATCGTGCTGTCGATGTTGCTCTTGGAGTACGTCTGCTGAATCGTGTCGTACCGGATGATCACGCGCGTATCCAGCGTGTCGCCGTGCGACGCCAGCATCGTGTACGTCTCGTTCCCGATGGGCGGCAGACCGGTAACCGTCGTATCCGACACGACCGACGCCTCGATGGTCGTGTCGGCGAGGGTAACCGCGGTCTGCGGACAGAGGAGCGGACAGCCCTGGCCCGCTTCGGTTTTTTCGCTGCAGGCAGCGATCACGATGGTCGCGCCTACGGCGAGGACCCAACCCAACTGCTTCTTATACAAAACGGCTTCTCCGGTTCATCGCCGGTCCAATGAGTGCGGGGTAAATGCTTTCGGCATCAGTTCGTCGAGTGTCCACCGTGCCTCTCGCCCATCCCGCGTAAAGGCCAGAACGACGAGGTGCGGCGAAAACTCCTCGAGTACCTGACGACAGATGCCACAGGGCGGGGTCGGCTCTTCCGCTTCGGTGGCAATCGCGATTGCCTCGAAGCTGCGAATCCCACGTGCTACTGCCCCAGAGATCGCCGTTCGTTCCGCGCACATGGTCGCCGGATACGACGCGTTCTCGACGTTGCAGCCCTCGGTGACGCTGCCGTCCGACCCGAGCAGCGCGGCGCCGACCTTGAAATTCGAGTACGGCGCGTAGGCTCGGTCCATGGACGCGAGCGCCCGTTCGCGAAGCATGGTGATCGTTCTGGCGTCGCCGAGCAGATCGACTGTCACGCGTTCCCCAACGGCCATTTAATGAGCAACCAGTTGCGGGAGAAAGGACGTCCCCTGTCCGCGAAACCCGATTCCGAACCATTCACCAATGGTGGCGCCGAGATCGGAGAAGGTCGCGCGACGTCCGAGCGAGGTGGGGATGACGCGACGGCCGAGCGCCAACAGCGGCACGCACTCCCGTGCGTGGTCCGTTGACCTCGTGGTTGGGTCATTCCCGTGATCGGCAGTGATGAAAAGCAGATCGTCCTCGCGCAAAAGTGATCTGAGTGCGGGTAGGGCCGCGTCAAACTGAAGCAGCGCACCATAAAACCCCGAAGGGTCGTTCCTGTGCCCAAAAGACTGGTCGAAATCTACTAGATTCGTGAACAGTAACCCATTTGCGGCCATTTCAAGCCATTCCTGCACAGCCTGAATGCCTGCCGCGTTGTTCGCCGTATGGGTCGATTGAATGGCGCGACCCGCAAACAGATCATCCACCTTCCCCACCCCGACGCGTGGAATCCCGGCACGCTCGAGGGCATCCAGGAGGGTCTCGGCCGGTGGAGCGATCGAGAAATCCCGGCGGTTCCGGGTTCGCACATATCCGCCCGGTTCGCCCATGAATGGTCTGGCGATGACGCGCGAGACGTCGTTCGGCGCCACGAGCATCTCGCGTGCGGCCTCACACCCCCGATACAGCTCGTCCAGCGGAACGACCTCTTCGTGGGCCGCAATCTGGAAGACCGAATCAGCGGATGTGTACAGAATCCACGCACCGGTCCGCTGGTGCTCGGGTCCAAACTGGTCGATCACGGCCGTCCCGCTTCCGACCACATTCCCAATGACCTTTCGCCCGGTCCGCCGCTCGAATTCCGCGACGACCTGCGCCGGGAATCCATGAGGGTAGGTCGGGAAGGGATTGGCGAGGTGCACCCCGGCAATCTCCCAATGGCCGGTCGTGCTGTCCTTACCCGCCGACCGAGGGACCATCAAACCCCAGGCACCTTCGGGTAACGCGGCAGGAGGAACCCCAACGAGCGGGGCAATATTCCCGAGTCCGACCCTCTCCAGGTTGGGCAGATACATTCCGCCGACGACCCGCGAAAGGTTGCCGAGGGTGTTGCTTCCGACGTCGCCGTACGCCGCGGCGTCCGGGGCCTCGCCGATTCCAACGCCGTCGAGCACGATGATCGCCGCTCGGCGCGTCATACGCCGACCTCGAGATAGCGGCGCGGCAACCGCCCGCGGAGACTCGTGAGTACCTCATAGGGACTCAACTCGCCCATCCGCGCGACGTCGGCAACGTCGATCCGCTCGTCGCCGTCCACTCCGATGAGCGTCACGGCGTCGCCAATGCTACATGGGATCTCGGTGACATCGACCATGGTCATGTCCATCGTGACGACACCGGTGACCGGCGCGCGCTTTCCATTCACGAGCACCTGACCGCGATTACTCAAGACGCGGCGATACCCGTCGGCGTACCCGATCGCGAGCGTCGCGATGCGGCGTTCACCCATGGCGCGCCAGGTGCCTCCGTAGCTCACGGTGTCGCCGTCGGGAATCGTTCGCATGTCGACGATTCGCGCGCGAACGGTGACGACGGGTTCTGGAACGATGTCGGGAGCATGGCCGCTCCCCACGCCGTAAAGAAACACGCCGGGTCGCACGACATGGAACGATGATGGCCCGCGATGCTCGACTGCCGCGCTGTTTTCCGTGTGGATGACCGCGGGTCGAACCGGAAGCGCGGCCAGCGCGACGGCGAACCGGCGCTCCTGCTCGACACGCGTTTCATCATTCAGTTCGGCGGAATGAAAGTGCGTGAACGCGCCCTGGGGTGCGTGGTGCGGAAGTACGTCGCGGAGGTGCTCCGTCTCGTTCCACTGAATGCCGGCACGACTCATCCCGGTGTCGATCGCGAGGTGCCACGGACGATGGATCAGCTGCCAGCGCACGATCGATTCACGATCGCCGAGCGTTGGCGTCAGGTCGGCGCGAATCGCCGCGTCGAAATCACCGACCAGCAGTGGCGTGAACACGACGATCGGGCGAACGATTCCCGCGTGTCGCAACTCCTCGCCCTCAACGACGGTGGCGACACCAAAGCCCCACGGATCGAGTCGCTCGAGCGTGCGCGCGATTCGCACCGCACCAAGCCCGTATGCGTCCGCTTTGACCATCGGAAGCAGGCGTGCTTTGGATTGCGTTGCGATCGCAGTGGCGTTTCGTAACAACGCGCCGAGGTCGACATCGACCCAGGCGCGTCTATTCAAGCTGTGCATTGACCGAGGATTCCGGGGCCGGGTAGTATACCGGACCGGAGGAGGCTATGCAAGCAAAACCAACCCTTGAAGATACGCTCGCATTGATGCGCGATCTCCGCGCGCGCTGCGAATGGGACGCCGCACAGACACACGAATCGCTGCGCCCATATCTGATCGAAGAAGCCTACGAAGTGGACGATGCGATTCGTGCGGGAGACGACGCCAAGTTGCGCGAGGAGCTCGGCGACCTGCTGCTGCAGGTTCTCTTCCACTCGGTCGTCGCCGACGAGCGCGGCGCGTTCTCGATGGACGATGTGGCGGACGGATTCATCACGAAGATGAAGGGCCGACATCCGCATCTGTACGGCGGCGGCCCCAAGCAGTCGTGGGAGCACATGAAGGCGAAACGGCGCGAGAGTATCGTCGACGGATTGCCGGTCGACCTTCCCGCGCTGCATCGCGCCTTTCGGTTGCAGGATCGCGCCGCAGGCGTTGGTTTCGACTGGCCGGACGTTGAAGGGCCAATCCAGAAAGTCGAAGAAGAATTATCTGAAGTTCGCGCCGAGCTGTCGAGCGCGCCCCGTCCCACGGCCGCCGCCCCGGAGTACGACGATCAGCATGCCCGACTCGAGCTCGAGCTCGGCGACCTGCTTTTCGCGGCGGTGAACCTGTGTCGCAAGGCGGGTGTGCATCCGGCGCTCGCCCTGGACAAGGCGAATGTGAAGTTCGCGAACCGTTTCGGTGCGGTGGAACGCCTGGCAGCGGAGCGCGGGCTCAAGGTCGGGGAAGCGTCGCTCGAGCAGCTCGATGCTTTATGGGACGAGATCAAGAAACAAGAAACAAGAGACTAGGCGCTGGGCCTAGCAGCTATGGTCTCAGTCGGGCCATCATCCGTGGGAACGCGATGACTTCTCTGATGTGTGGAAGTCCGCAGATCCATGCGACGGTGCGCTCGAGGCCCAGTCCGAAACCTGAATGCACGAACGTGCCGTACTTGCGCAGGTCGAGGTACCAGCCATAGGCGTCCATCGGCAGCCCCTCCTCCTTGATGCGATGGACCAGCTTGTCGTAGTCGTCCTCGCGCTGTGATCCGCCGATGATCTCGCCGTAGCCTTCAGGCGCGAGGCAGTCGTCGCACAACACGGTGCGCGGATCTTCGGGATTCTCCTTCATGTAGAAGGCCTTCGCTTCCTTGGGATAGTTCATCACGAACACCGGGCGATCGTAGTCGGCGACGAGCAACGCTTCGTCCTCGGCCCCGAGATCGTCGCCCCATTTGATCGTGCTTCCCTTCCCCTGAAGAATCGTGACAGCGTCGGAGTAGTCCACGCGATGGAACGGCGCCTTCACTCGCTCGAGCGGAGCGATGTCGCGCTCGAGCTCCCGCAGCTCGGCACCGCGACGTTCCAGGCAGCGCTGGACGAGAAACGACACGAAATCTTCCTGCAGTCGCATGTTCTCCGCCGAATCGTTCCACGCGACTTCCGGCTCGATCATCCAGAATTCCGTCAGGTGGCGACGCGTCTTCGATTTCTCGGCGCGGAACGTCGGGCCGAACGTGTAGATCTTGCCAAACGCCGCGGCGGCGGCTTCGCCATAGAGTTGGCCGGTCTGCGCGAGATACGCGTTGCCTTCGTCGAAATACTCGGTGGCGAACAGCCCACTACGTTCGCCGATCGCCGCAGTCAGGATCGGCGTGTCGACGCGCAGGAAGCCACGCTCGTAAAAGAAGTCGTGGATCGCCTGTTCGATCTCGTTCCGGATCGCAAAGATCGCCCGAACTCTGTTGCTGCGCAGCCAGAAATGGCGATGATCGAGCAGGAAATCGATCCCATGCTCCTTGGGTTGAATCGGATAGTCGATCGGACTCGGTCCAATCACTGTGAGCCCGGTCACACCCATCTCGAAGCCACCCGGCGCGCGCGGCTCGGCGCGCACTTCGCCGGTGACGTGCACCGACGTCTCGAGAGTCAACTCCTTGAAACGCTCCCACACTTCGGGGGGCAGCTGCGTCTTGACGAAGACCGCCTGCATGACTCCCGTGCCGTCGCGTATCACAGCGAACGCGACCTTGCCCGATGACCGAACGTGTGTGACCCAACCTCGTATGGTGACGGTGCGGCCAGCATGTTCGTGAAGTTCGGCGATGCGGGGCGTGGTATCGGACATGGAGAGTCGGGCTAAGTTGCTGTCGAGGCGAGCCATAAGGCTACACATGCCATTGGTGCGATGGTACCCCTTGTAGCGGTGTCGTCCTTGCGGCTTTTTCCTTGCATGAGCACGCAACGGCAGCCGATCCGCGCCCTTCCATGACATTGCGCTCGAGGCTGGCGTTCGGCCTCGTCACCATCGCGATCATTCTCGTCGGTCCGCTGGTGTTCGCGATTCAGTCGCTCAACCGACTGAAGGCGGACGCCGTTGAATTGCGCGACCAGGAGTTCGCCGCCTCACTTCTGCTGGGTCGCATCCGGGATGGTCTGGGAGAGCTTCGGCGCCAGGAACTGGCCCTGCTGTTTTCGAACACGCCCGCCGCTCGCGAGGCTGTCGACAGCAACCTGGTCCGCCTCGCCGCGGCCGCCGATTCACTGAACGGCTTTCGACTCCCCCAATACGCCCAATCGATCGGAAAGTCGATCGATCAAATTGCGGACGCCGCGCGCGCGGAGAACACCGCCGCCGCGGCGCATCAAAGCAACTTTGCCGACACTCTTTCGTCGAAGCTGTTCGTTCCCGCGCTGAACCGAGCCGATTCGACGGCGGTCTTCGCCGAGCACGAACTGCTGCGCCGTACCTCGCTGCGCGTCGCCAGCGAAGCCGATACCATTTCGCGCACGTCGCGAGCATCGGCATTCGCGCTCTTCCTCGCCCTCGCAATCGCCGGTGGCATCGCGTTCCGGTTAACGCGCTCGCTCAGCCAGCCCATCGGCGATCTGAAATCGGGAATGCGCGCCGTTGCCGACGGCGAATTGGACTACCACATCAACCCGCCCGATGATCGAATCGAAGAACTGGTCGAGCTGACCGAGAGCTTTCGTCAAATGACGCGGCAGCTCGCGGAGCTCGACAAGCTCAAAGCCGAGTTTGTGTCCGTCGCGTCGCACGAGCTCAAGACGCCGATCAACGTGATGATCGGCTATCTGCAGCTGCTCGAGGACGGAATCTACGGCCCGCTCACGCAACAACAGCTCGACGTTCACAAGACGGTAGCCGTTCAGGCGAATACGCTACTCCGTCTCGTGAAGCAACTGCTCGACGTGAGCCGCTTCGATGCCGGTGGAGGACGACTCGAGCCACGCGCGATTCGACTCGACGACTTGATGGGCGAATTGGAACGGGCGTTCCACGTGCTCGCAGTCCAGCGCGACATCGAATTCAGCGTTCAGCGACGCGCGGGCCTTCCCGACGAAGTGTTCTGGGATCTCGACCGAATGAACGAGGTGCTCGGCAACCTGCTGTCGAACGCATTCAAGTTCACGCCGCACGGCGGTGTGGTGGAGCTCACATTACAGCCGGCCGGGGCGGGCGTGGCGATGATCGTACACGATACTGGTGCGGGAATTCCCCCGGAACAATTGCCGCGGATCTTCGACAAGTTCTATCAGGCCGACAATCAGGGCGCCGCGCGCGCCGCGGGTACCGGCTTGGGACTTGCCATCGCGAAGCGAATCGTTGATGCTCACTCAGGCACGATTTCGTGCGTAAGCACCGTCGGTGTTGGTACGACGATAACGATCGAGATGCCGGCGCGAGTCCCCCGGCGATCGTCGTTGCCGTCACCGCGTACAGGGAGTTGAATTCCGCGTGATACGACGCGCGTTCGCGCTGCTGACCATCGTTCTCCTATCGCTGAATACAGGATGTGTGACCTTGCGCACACCTGGATTCGCGACGCCGGCGCCGGAGAGGAACTGGCCCGCTACGCTGGCTACGGCCAAGAGTGAGGCGCTCGAGGGACGCTTCAATCGAGCCGACAGCGTGCTCGCCACGTTCGCGCTGAACTACGAAGGCAGCAGCGAAGCGCTCGAGACCGCGTACTGGCGCGCGATCTTCAAGATGGATCCAACGAATCCGGATGCGTCGCTTCCCGCCGCGTTGCGGTCGCTCGACGCATATCTCGGCGACCACCGTCCGCGTCAGCATGTGATCGAGGCGGCGGCGATTCGACGCGTCGCCGGTCAGCTCGATGCCGCGAACAAGGCCGCCGCAGAGGCGCTGGCGCAGGCGAAGGACGCGACGTCGAACGCGGCAACCGCCAAGGCACAAGCCGCCGATGCGAATGCGCGTGCGGAAGCGAAATCCGACGGCGCGCAGTCGGCCGACAACGAGATCAAGCGACTGAAGGATGAGCTCGCGAAGGCCAACGCAGAGCTCGAGAGAATTCGGAAGCGCCTCGCAGCGCCGCCGTCCAAGCCGCCCGGCTGACGTTCTGCGCGGGCGTTACCCGACTCGAAAGAGCTCGAGAGAACGCGAGTAGCGCTCTCCGAGGACGCGACGAAGTCCCGCGTGCTCCGCGCGCTCGAGCCCCGCATCGCGCTCGAGGAGTCGGGCCGCGGCAACTCGTGCGCGATCGTTGAGCTCCTCGTCGCGCAGCGGATCGGCGATCCGGAAAGTCGGCACTCCGCTCTGCCGCTCGCCGAACAGGTCGCCCATACCGCGAATTCGGAGATCCTCACGAGCGATCTCGAATCCGTCATCAGTGCGAGTGAAGACGTTGAGACGATCGGCAGCCTCCGGGCTCACGTCGCCGAGCAGGATGCAGTAGGACTCTTCTGCGCCTCGACCGACGCGCCCGCGCAGCTGATGCAGCTGCGAGAGGCCGAAGCGCTCCGGGTGCTCGATCAACATCACCGTGGCGTTGGCGACGTCGATGCCAACTTCGATCACCGTCGTGGCGACGAGCAGGTCGATCTCGCGGTCGCGAAAACGGCGCATGATCTCGTCGCGCTCCTCTGAAGGAATGCGGCCATGCAACAGGGCGAGACGCCGCGACGCGAATGGGCCGCCGCTCAGCATCTCGAACATCGTCGTCGCCGCCTTGAGGTCGGTCTTCTCCGATTCCTCGATCACGGGATAGACGACGTAGGCCTGACGCCCCGCCTCGAGCTGCCGGTCGATGAACTGCATCACGCGGGCTCGCGCCGATTCGCGGCGCAGCGCGGTCGCGATGGGCTGACGTCCGGGCGGCCGTTCGTCGAGCATACTCAGGTCGAGATCGCCATACAGCGTGAGCGCCAGGGACCGTGGGATGGGAGTCGCCGACATGAGGAGCACGTCAGGCGACTCCCCCTTTGCGGCCAACGCCTTCCGCTGTTCCACGCCGAACCGATGCTGCTCGTCGATCGCCACGAAGCCGAGTCGCGCAAATGCCGTGGCTTCCTGCACGAGCGCGTGGGTCCCGATGACCAGCACGGGCTCACCGGTCGCGAGTCGAGCGGCGATCGCCTTCCGCTCACGAGACGGCAGACTGCCCGTGAGCAGGATGGGCTCGATGTTCAACGGAGCGAGAAGGTTCCTCATGGTGCGCGCGTGCTGCTCGGCGAGCAACTCGGTGGGCACCATGATCGCGGCCTGATACCCGTTCTCGATCGCGAGCAGCGATGCGAACAGCGCGACGATCGTCTTGCCGCTGCCGACGTCGCCCTGCAGCAAACGCTGCATGCGTCGATCGCTCGCCATGTCGGCGACGATCTCGCGCATCGCCCGCGTCTGCGCGCCGGTAAGCTGGAATGGAAGCGACTCGCGCAGCTTGGTCGTGAGCTCGCGTTTGTTCGTGAATCGGATGCCCGCGCGTGGCTCGCGCGCGAGCTCCTTGGCGCGTTGGTGGAGAAGCTGAACGAAGAACAGCTCCTCGAACGCCAACCGGGACCGACCCGCCATTGCCTCGGCGATCGACGACGGGCGGTGCACCAGTCGCAGCGCAGTCGCGATACCGGGAACGCCGGCGAACTTGAGCACGTCCGACGGGAGGTATTCGACGAGCTGCTCGAGCAGCGCGTCGAGATGGCCGTCGATGATCGATCGAATGAGCTTGAACGACAGCCCCTCGGTCGCCGGATACACCGATAGAACCCGGCCATGCGTCGTTCCGGCTTCGTCGTCGCCCAGGTTGACGAATTCGCGTGGCTGGAGCTGACGCCCGTGGAAGAAACGAACATTCCCGGTCACGAGCAGGACGTCGCCCTTGTCGATCGTGCGATCGAGGAACGGCTGACCGGGCCATGATACTTCTATCATGCCTGTTTCATCGCGGAGCACGGCCTGGAAGATCCGCAGCCCCTTCCGGGTCGGAATCACGCCCTTGGAGATCACCGTGCCGATCACCGTGCCCTGCATGCCCGGCTCGAGCGACTTGATCGGCGCAACCGTGCTCGCGTCCTCGTACCGGTGCGGAACGTGGAAGAGCAGATCGCCCGCCGTGATGATGCCGAGCCGTCGCAACGCCTCAGCGCGTGCCGGTCCGACGCCCTTGAGGTAGGTGACCGGTGTGTCGAGATAGAGGCGCTGCGGACGCGCGGTGGTCACTCGTCGCTCATCAACTCCCGCGCGAACTCCGTCGGGTCGAAGTGAGCGAGATCCGCCGCGCTCTCGCCGATGCCGAGGAACTTCACGGGCGCGTCGATCGCCTCGTGGACGGCAACGACGACACCCCCGCGTGCGGTTCCGTCGAGCTTCGTGACGACGAGTCCTGTGACCGGTACCGCGGCGGCGAAAGTCTTCGCCTGTTGCACGGCGTTCTGGCCGATCGTTCCGTCGAGCACGAGCAGCGTCTCGTGTGGCGCGCCCGGCAGACGCTTCGCGATCACCCGTGCCACCTTCTTGAGCTCGTCCATCAGGCCTTCGCTCGTGTGGAGCCGACCTGCCGTGTCCACGATCAGCACGTCGACGCCGCGGGCAATCGCCGCATCGATCGCATCGAATGCAACCGCTGCCGGATCGCCGCCCGCGGCACCGCCTACGAACTCGGCGCCGGTGCGCTCCGCCCACACGCGAAGCTGATCGATCGCGCCAGCACGAAACGTGTCGCCGGCGGCCACCATGACGCGGCGCTTCTCCCGACGGAAACGTTCGCTCAACTTCCCGATGAACGTCGTCTTGCCGGCGCCGTTCACGCCGACGACGAGAATCACCATCGGTCGCGTCGGCGTGGTGTTCAGGCGAGGGTCGCTATTGCCGCCGCGCAGCGCCGCGTCGATGCCCTCGGCCAGCGCGCTTTGGAACTCGGGCTGCGTCTTTATGAGTCCGCGCTGGGCGCGCCGCTCCACCTCTTCGACCAACCGCAGCGTCACCGGAACGCCGAAGTCGGCCTCCAGGAGAATCTGCTCCAGATTCTCGAGCGAGCCCGCGGAGACGCCACCGCGCGCGAGCACGGCCACGTCCATGAGCGCGATGTCTTTGACGCGCTGCCACAGCGACCGTTTGGGTACGTCGCCCGATTTACGCAGTAACCGCATGTCCCTCCCTCTCCCCGTTCCTCTCCAACCGAATCATCGCATTCCCTTACGGCGGCGCAGAATCCATTCTGCGCACAACATCAAAATCGCCAACGCATAGGGCCAACCGGCATTTCGCAGCAACGGAACCGTGTCGGCTGAGATCGCGCCGCGAACGGCACCGTTGGCGACCCGCGGCGCCCGCGGAAGCCACTCACGCGAGGCATTCACGGCGAGCAATGCCATTCCTCCTCGCGTCGACGCCTCGTAGATCCCCGGCGCGAGCGGCGGTGTCTCCACGACTGTGGTGCCGCTCCCGAAATGAAGCGTCAGCGAATCCACGCGCGTCGCGCCACGCTGTTTCACTGCCACGGAAACGACCGAATCGGCGGCCGTTCCTCGGCGCCAGCGGACCGGATCGCCTGCCCGTAACAGTCGTTCGTCGGGAACCGCCGCGCGACGGTCCGCGCGCTCGGCGGCAAGCCAGTCGAAGATGCTACCCCAAAGTGCCGTAAATGCATCGGAGGCTACACCTCCGCGAAAGCGCCAGCGCCACAGGCCGGACGCCCCGACCACCACCACGCGCCGGGGCTCGTCAGTGCCTACCACGACTGGTTTTCGTTCGTCGCCGCGGCCACGGCGCGCCTCGAGCGCCGTCCAGGTCCCTTTCGGACTGTTCGTCGCGACGGCGACCGGCGGCAAACTGTCCCAGATGAAGCCCGAGAGGGCCGGCGACAACGGGGAGGGCGGCGCGGCCGACGGATACCACTCACCTTCCGTCGCGGTGGTGACGATGAGCGCGAGGGGACCGAGCGTCACGGTGCGCGGTGGACCAAAGGCAGCCGTGTCGCCGTGCATGATGGCGACGGGCGCATCGCGGACCGCCTGACGCACCTCGCCCTCGGCAATGGGCGTGAGCGCCCCTTCGACCCGCCACTCCCCCGGAGCTACACGAAAAAATCCGCGAGTGGGAATGCCGAGCGCGCCGCGAAGCACGGAGAGCGAATAGCGCGCATCGAAGTCGGGCGAAGTGGAGACGAACACCGCGCTCGCGGCGCGCGACAGATCGAGCGCCGCCGACAGCGTATCGTTGCGCGGCTCAGCGTCATCCGCGGATGCGACAACGGCTCGCAGCACGGCTGGGCCAGGGGCGCCCTCGAGCTTCGAACGAATCGCAATCGTGCGCTCCCCGAATGGCGGGAGAGAATCGAGGGCCGTTTTGGCGATCGGTTTACCGTCGAGCGTCAGCGTCAGCGTGCCGGCCCGACCGCCGCCGTTCCCGGCAACTACGCCGACTCGCACCTCCACCGTGTCGCCGCTGACGACCGCACGCGGTACGTCGATCGTCGACAGGGCGACGTCGCGTCGAGGCGGATGTGCAAGAACGATGATGCGCGAGCCGGCGGGGAGATTTCGAACGGCGTCGGGATCGTCGAGCTCCCCGTCCGTTACGACGGTCAGCGGATGCCCGGCCCCGAGCGCGCGCTCCGCCATAGGCCGGAGTTGAGACGACAGATCGCGCGGCACCGTGACCGTGTCGCCGCGTCGAGCGGAATCACCGAAGGCAAACGTCGACTCGGCGGCGGCGGCGCGGACCGAGTCACGAGCCGCGTGCCAGAGAAGGGTGTCTCCGCGAGCCATGCTTGCCGACGCATCGATCGCCGCCCAGTTGGTGACCGGGTGCGCGCGT
>Ga0310811_10003023_pt1 | contig 21143 bp, 20 predicted proteins | sample YCmetagenome_FD_207642 | JGI IMG/M metagenome (GOLD analysis project Ga0310811, IMG submission 207642) | Soil microbial communities from experimental microcosm in Duke University, North Carolina, United States - YC | ecosystem: Engineered > Artificial ecosystem > Soil microcosm > Unclassified ...
AGTTTGGGTGCTGCACTTGATTGGGAGATCAATCAGCTGGATATCAAAACAGCTTTCTTATATGGGCTTCTCAACCCCAAAGAAGTCTGCTACATGGAGCAACCTCATGGATTTGTCAAACCTGGGATGGAAGATCACATATGGGAACTACAACGAGGTTTGTATGGTATAAAACAAGGAGGATTAGTTTGGAACTGAACTATGAACCAGGCAATGCTTACCTGGGGTTTTACTTGGCTAGAATGTGTTAAGGTCATACTCAATAGGGTTTGGATCCAAAGGGCTTTGGCCTCAGCTCGTATGCTGTGCCCCTTTCCCGAGTATAGCCCCATATTTCAGAATACTATACTTATTGTATCCGAAGGTCTGGATGACTATCATATGATATCCGGATGTAGAGACAAGTATTGTATTCCTATCCGAAGATAAGGAATAGTATCGTATATTTATCTGGAGGGCATCCAGATATCAGACAGAAGTATAAAGGCTAGTCTAGACAAGTCTAAGACTAGAAACTACAGAGTATAGACTATCCAAAGATAGAGGCGGATGCATTTAGACTATCAGATACAATCCTTAAGTCTCGGAGGGTGACAAGAGTTGATAAGACTCAAGTCCAGATAGCAGAGTGAGAACAATCTAAGATGATATTCAAACTGGGGTGCTATAGGACATATACAAGAGTTTATATACAATAGAACTAAGCAAAAGGCTATGCACAAAGTATCGCAATGTATAAGCAATGCTTATTAGAAGTTAAACATAGGCCGGAAGTTAATCACAGGTGAATGGATCAGTAAAAATAGCCAGAAGTAAGCATAACCGATGTACCAGAAGGGAAGATATACTAAATGGAGGAAATATGCAGTGTTTAACATTATATGAACAGGATATGAATGAAGAAGCTTATCATAATAGATCCAGTATGGATCTGTGGATCAGATCAGATCAGATCTGGTATCCGGAACTTTGGATGAGAAGTGCAAATGTATGGGATATGACAGTATTCCCCCTTTAGGGCCAATCCCTAGAAGGCCAAGAATCGTAGATCCGGTCTGGACAAGGAATGCAAGAATCAATGGAGAAGAATGATGGTAGTATTGCTGAGTTTGGATTTCCATAGATATACCAATGTCAAAGTGTCGCAGGTGATTCCTACCCCCCACTTATTAACACACACTAGCTTAACTTGAAAAATGTCTGGCAACAACTCTGGAGCTCAGAAATCCACTAAGACTAGACTTGAGGAGCTTAGGCAACAGATTTTGGACATGGAAGAAGCAGCCCAGATGGAGGAAGAGGCTTTGAGGGCTCAAGAAGCAGAGCAGAAGTGCTTAGTGGATCTGGAGAAAGTGAGGCAAGTGGAAATCCGGATCCAGCAAGTGGAGGAGAAAAGACGTCAGGAGATAGTTAAGGAAATGGTGCGTTTCAGATCCGTTTGCTTGTCTTTCACTAACGTTTTGGATAGACTCAGAAGATGTCTTCTAAGGAGGATGGATCCTGCGTGTATTGCTCTGGAAGGGCACGGATCTGTCAATGGATGGATGCAGCTGCTAATCCTTTGGTGAGTTGTCTGGAAGTTTCAGATCCGTGTTTTTTGATGTCCAGATAGATCAAGTCTTGTGACACTTGCCAGAAGGACAAGGCCACTTGTCCTGGACAGCCTGGATCTGTCAATGCTTCCAAGGGCAAGAAAAGGCAGCATGCTGCCGGATCTCCTTCCCCCAGGGGCAAGGGTAAGAAATCTCAGCAGAGTCCCACTCCAGAGGCCCTGGATTACATGGAGTATGATCACCAGGCTTGGGTTGCTGCTGCTAACAACATAGTAGTGGAGCTGGCTAGGACTAACTCTCTCCTGGAGAAGAGTATTGAAGCAGCCGAGGGAAGTAGGGCTGCCATGGAGCGGATGTGTTCTGGATTGGAGTTGTTCCTTCAGCAACAGAGGGAGTTCCAAGCCCTCTTGTTCAAGGAGCTTAGGCTTGACCCCCAGATTGCTTCGGATAAGGCTCGGATGGGTCCGGATGAGGAAGAGGAAGGTGATGAGGAGATGGAAAATTCATCCAGAAGTGAGGAGGGCAGATCTGGAGGGGATGAGGGGTCTATGGAAATGTAGATATTTTCGGATCTGTTTTCTTAACTTCTGCTACTTGTACTTGTAGTTTCTGTTATGTACAACTTGTATAATTTCAGAGTTGAATAGGACCAGGCTTGTCCAGATATGCTGAGTGATAATCCGATACTAGTTTGGACGTGTTTCCGAGTTCTGTAGCTAGCAACCATGAAGTCTCTTCATCTGTTCCTTCATATCCAGACCATTGGACGAGGTATAAGAGTTGACATTGTCTTCTTTGTCAGTCTAGCTTAGAGTCTAGGATTTCGGATATCTCATACTCTGGTTCTCCAATAACTTCTACTGGAGGTGGAGGGGGTTGGATACAATTAGGAATGGTGTTCAGTGTTGCAGGTTCTAATTGGGACACATGGAAAACAGGGTGGACGGAATGCATAGAATCTGGAAATCAGATAGTAATGGAATGTAATCCCGGACGAGCTATAATCTCAAATGGACCTAAGTTCTTTTCTGATAGTTTCTTGGATGGACAAGTGGAACGGAAGTATCTAGCTTTCATGAATACTTGTTCTCCAACCTTGAAGTCCAGAGCGGGTATCCAATGCGTGTCCGCAGGTCCTTGATATCTTTTCTGCACAAGAGACACCTCTTCCCAGAGGAATAGGTGTAGTTCATTAAGGTCTATAGCATAGTTGCAGGTGAGGGCAGATGAGAGGTCGCATTCTGGATGGATGGATATGTTCAGATGATAACCCTTATTGGCCAAGAATGGTGAAACTCCAGTGGTAGCACTCGGAGTGTTATTATATGTGAATTCTGCCAATGGAATGAGTTCTGACCAGTTTCCTGCTGATAATTGCAGTAGATGTGGAGGTATTGTTCTAGGGTTTGGTTGGCTTGTTCCGTTTGTCCATCTCCTTCTGGATGATATCCAGATGTGAAGTGGAGGATCATATTGAGTGCCTTTCCTAGAGAACAGAAGAAATGGGATACAAATTCCATACCTTGGCCTGAAGTGACATGAGAAGGAATTCTGTGCTTAGAGAATACATGAAGCAGGAAAAGTCTAGTGAGATCCAGAGAGGTAATGGTATCATGAGTTGGGACAAATATAGCTTGCTTGGATAAATGATCAATGATAATGAGGATGACTGTATAGCTGGATGAGTCTGGAAGTTGTTCAATGAAATCCATGGATATGGAATTCCAAGGTCTTTCTGGTATGGGGAGTTGTTTCAGTAATATGAACAGCTTATGTCTTGGAATGTTGGCTCGGGCGCAGGTGTTACAGGATTTGACATAGCCCTTGACATAAGTACATATACCGGGCCAGGTATATTCATGTCAGACTAGGGTATGGTTCTGACCAAAGTGTCCTGATAACAGATGGTCATGGGTATTCCAAAGGATGCGAAGCCTAAGGTCATTGGATTCTGGAACATATATATGATTGTCACAATGGAGGAAATCACTATCATCCATGGTCCATCTATCGTCCGGAGGATCGGACATGCGTGCGGATCCAATAGGGTCATTAGAGAGTGTGGATAGGATATCCTTATGAAGCTGTTCAACATCCATAAGTACAGCTGCATGGAGCACTGGGAATGCTAAGGTTGATGCTCATAGGGACAAAGCTAACTGTTCGGATGTGAATATGGGATGGAAATTATGAGGGTTAACTTGAGCATAGTCCTTATCCCCCTCTTTGGGATAGACGTCCCAGCATCTAGTAAGGGAATCCAGTTTAGCTCCAAGTTTTCCAGGATGGAAATGGATGATCATCTTGAATTGGTGGAGGAATTCTGACCAATGAGCCTGATGGCAAGAGAGGAGTTTGGTAGTTGCAAAATACTCAAGGTTCTTATGGTCCATGACAACATCAACGGGCTCGGATGAGCCTTCTAGATAGTGTTGCCAGGTCTGAAAAGCTTTGTGAATAGCTAAGAGTTCCTTATCATGGGTATCATAATTGAGTTCTGGAGGGGTAAGGGTTCTGGAATAGAACACTACTGGACAGATTTCAGAATCCGGACATACTATGGACAGTATGCCAGCAATAGCATAGTCCGAAGTGTTCATTTCCACAATCAAAGAAATGTTTGGCATCCAATGTGTTAGTATTGGAGCCATAGTGAAAGCTTTCTTGAGTGTTTCAAAGGATTTCCAGCACTCATCCAAAAGTTCCAAGGTGCATCCTTGCGGGTAAGCCGTGTAAGCAGAACTACGATATCCAAGTAGTTATAGATAAATCGATGATAGAAATTTGCAAATCCAAGGAAGGATTGAATATCCTTAACCTTCCAAGGTTCTGGCCAGTCTATGATAGCTTGTACTTTCTTGTTAGACATAGTAAGGCTGTCTGGAGATAAGAGATATCCAAGGTACTCCATGGACATGGAATGGAATTCGCATTTTTCAGGTTTGGCATAGAGCTGATGCTTGTGGAGGCATCAAAGTACTTCTCGGACGTGATTCTTATGGGATGTGAGGTCTTAGGAATATATAAGGATGTCATCCAGATAGATGATAACACATATGTCTAGCATATCAGTAAAGATGCTATTGACAAACTGCTGGAAGGCGGCTGGTGCATTGGTAAGACCTTCAGGCATAACCAACCATTCATAGGAACCATAGCGCATTCGGAAAGCAGTCTTCCACTCATCTCCAGACACAATCCAGATGAGATGATAAGCAGAACAGAGGTCAATTTTCATATAGATTTTGGCATGGCTAGGGGATTTTAATAGGTTGGATATGAGAGGTAATGGATATCGGTCTTTCTTAGTTATCTGATTGAGGCCATGGAAGTCCATGCAAAGGCGTAAGGAACCATCCTTTTTCTTGACAAAGAGGACGGGTGCTCCATGAGGAGAAGAAGAGGAATGGATGAGTCCAGTAGCAATATTTTCATCAAGAAACTTTCTAAGAGCTTCAAGCTCTACTGGGTATAACAGATAAATAGTTCCAAGGGGTGGGGCAGATCCTTCCTCCAAATCAATCTTGAGATCATATGGATGATGAGGAGGAAGTTGACTAGCCTTTCCCTTATTGAAGACATCCGCAAACTCATGATAATCTGAAGGCACTCCGGATAGGTCTGGACCTTCAGACAAGAGCTTAGCAGAATGGAGATCTACTCCAGATGGATGAAGGTAAATGCTGAACTGAGTGGATCCTTCTAATTTACAGGCCCTGCAAAAGGCTACTGCATTGATTAGCGATATATTAGGAACTGGATTATCAGCGGATGGTTCTGGCAAAGTCGGAGGGTGGGGTTCCACTGTAGAAATGGGATCTGGAAGTGGAGGTGACATTGGAGGGGTCGATGGCATTCTATGAGGTGTTGTCTGGAAGTCAATGCTGCCTGTAACCCAATCAATCAATGGACTGTGTAGGGAAAGCCAGCTATATCCAAGGACAATAAGACACGATGAATACAAAGGAGTAATTTAAAACATTTTGGAGGTAACTTTGCTGGAAGAGAAATGGACGGAGAGATCTATAGCTTCGGAAATGGTAGCATTACAAGTACCGTCAAACAAGCGGAGCAGAATAGGAGGAATCAGATATATATGGAGTTTTTGTTTTCAGATGAGACTAGTTTCTATAAAACAATGAGAGGAACTACAATCTACAAGAGCTGGAAATTCAGAGATACTAGGATAGTCCGGAAGTGAAATGTATGGACAAAGTGAAGTCAGATTCAAAAGCGTGACAGTGTTGAGTCATAACTCCTTAGCATAGGTCAAGTCAACATGACCCTCATCCTGTGTGGAGTCAGGAGGGTCGCGGACTATTTGTTTGCTTCAGATGAAGCCTCCTGTTTAGCTTCAGGAGTGACTGTGGCTGCACGTCCTTTAGCAGCATGAGAGGTCGACTTAGTGCAGTCCCGAGTGGAGTGCCCAGGTCCACCACAGAATAGGCAGAGTTTCTTATTGAAACATCTTTGACATTCCTCAGCTGTTAGCTTTCCATCCTTACCCAGTTTGGTATTAAGATCCGGAGCTTTAGGAGCGGACAAGGTAGATGCAGATGTGGGTTTAGCAGATTTGTTCTGTCCGGATCTGTGATTTCCGGATCTGAATGGATGGGAACTAGTGTGGTCAGATGTGGAAGGTTTCAAAGGATTGGATGATGAGGATTTGGTTTCCCTAGAAATCTCACCCTTATGTTCCCAGTAACGGGCATCGATAGTCTGGGCAAGGGTTTTGAATTCTGAGAGGGTAGCAGGTTTACCCATGTGACTGATTTTGTCCTTCATACAAGCTGGAAGTCTGTTATAGAATTGGCGACATAAGGCTCCATCACCCCATCTGCAGACTTGTGAAGCAAACCTTTGGAATTCTACAACATACTTATTGATACATTGTCCTTTGCACATATTGAGTTGCTCAAGTTGCATCTCGGCATCTCTGGATGGGTCATGGGGTCCGAAGTTAGTTTGAAGTTCTAGCATGAACTCGGAGTAGTCATCCATCCAATCCAGACAAGAGCTTAGCTCATCTGAAAGGAGGTCGGGTTCAAACCATTTGAGGGCAATGCCCTTAAGATAGGACTGGGCAAAGTTAACTTTGGCTCAATCCGAACGGAAGGTCTTGGGTTTTCTCTGGAAATTAAGCTCGCATTGAACAAAGAACGTGCGCAACTTCCTAGGGTCAGATCCATCAAAGGTATCTGGCTCATGAACTTTGACTTTGGAGTCATCTGAAGAGGAAGTGTGACAGTTATTATGCACAAGGTTATTGATGGCTTCAGATAACTGCATGAAAACACGGTCCTGAGCATTAAGCCCATCATCTTCATCGTGGTCTGGTTCATCATCTGAATATCCACCTTCATCATCGGGTGGGTTTCTGCCTGGAGTATTGTCATCTTCATCATCAGGATCTTCATCAGCTGGGCCTAATCTGGATGGAGTACACATAGGAGTTTCCAGATGCCTACAGTTCATCAACTCAGATATACTCTGAGCTGGTCCGGAAATGCTAGTGTGGCGTTGAGAGAAACTGGTGAAGGTATTGACTATGGGTGTAGGGTCTCGTTGTGTGGACACAAGTCCAGCATTATGGAGGGAATTCTGTGCAACTCTAGTAGGTGCCATGGAGAGTGTTGTAAGTATACTCAGAAAGGTGTGAGTTTGAATATACTGTTAAGGTTGTACTCAATAGGGTTTAGATCCGAAGGGCTTTGGCCTCAGCTCATATGCTGTGCCTCTTTCCCAAGTATAGCCCCATATTTCAGAATACTATACTTATTGTATCCAAAGATCTGGATGGCTATCGTAGTGTATCCGAAGGTCCAGACAACTATCGTTTGATATCCGGATGTAGAGACAAGTATTGTATTCCTATCCGAAGATAAGGAATAGTATCGTATATTTATCTGGAGGGCATCCAGATATCAGACAGAAGTATGAGGGCTAGTCTAGACAAGTCTAAGACTAGAAACTACAGAGTATAGACTATCCAAAGATAGAGGTGGATGCGTTTAGACTATCAGATACAATCCTTAAGTCTCGGAGGGTGACAAGAGTTGATAAGACTCGAGTCTGGATAGCAGAGTGAGAACAATCTAAGATGATATTCAAACTGGGATGCTGTAGGACATATATAAGAGTTTATATACGATAGAACTAAGTGAAAGGCTATGCACAAAGTATCGCAATGTATAAGCAATGCTTATTAGAAGTCAAACACAGGCCGGAAGTTAATCACAGGTGAATGGATCAGTAAACATAGCCAGAAGTAAGCATAACTGTTATACTGGAAGGGAAGATATACTAAATGGAGGAAATATGCAGTGTTTAACATTATATGAACAGGATATGAATGAAGAAGCTTATCATAATGGATCCAGTATGGATCTGTGGATCAGATCAGATCAGATCTGGTATCTGGAACTTTGGATGAGAAGCATGAATGTATGGGATATGACAGAATGCAAACATTGCATCTACTATTGCAAAACTGATACAGGGACCATCCTAGTCACAATCCACATGGACAATGCTTTACTGTCAGTGACAGCAAAGCTATGATCAATGACTTTAAGACACAACTTCAAACTAAATGGACTGTGTCAGATCTGGGTGCAGCATGTTTCTGCCTTGGAATTGCTCTAGAATGAGACCACACTTCCAGAACTATTAGTCTATCTCAACATGCACTTATTGACAAGGTCATCAAACAGTTCAGCCTCACCGAAGCAGCCCCAGTATCGACCCAAATAGAACCTGGTCTCTATCTGTCCAGAAAACAGCACACCCCTTCCTCTGATCAAGAATGTGAGCTTATGAATTGAATGCCTTACTGCTCCCTCATCAGCCCACTTATGCCCAGACATCGCATTTGCCATTCAGCAATTATGCAAGTTTCTTGACTGTTATGGTCCAGTACACTGGGAGGCTGCAAAACATGTCATCCATTACTTAAAAGGCTCATGTGATATCACATTGACTCTCAGTGGCGATCACTCTGTGCATCTCTTAGACTATACCGATGCAATCTTGCAAGCTATGTTGATACATGTCATTCAGTTAGCACTGCACCCTGGGAAATGGAATGGTGACATGGAGTGTGTGTCAGCAAAAGACTGTTTAGCTCTCCACATGCAAAGTAGAATATGTTGCCACCTCTGAGGCTGCATGCAAGATCAAATGGCTTTGCACACTGCTTACCAAGCTCAACTTCTCTCAGTTATCCACCACACCACTGTTATGTGACAATAATGGCAGCATTGTTCTCTCTGAGGATTCATCCTTCCATGCCCGCATAAAGCAAATCAACATCAAATATCACTCTATTTGTCAGCACATCAAACAAAGATGACTCAAACTTCACTATGTTAAATCCAAAAACAATCTGGCAGATATCTTCATGAAAGCACTACCATGAAAAGATTTTGAATGTCTACATGCTTGCCTGGGACTGTTGAACTCCAAAACAACTGAGATGAAGAAGACCAAAGGGTCAAATCTAGGAACAGAGAGTGAGTAAGAGGTACGAGTGCAAGCAGATAGGTCAGGGGGAGTTAGATGCTTTGACATCAGCTCAAGAAAACATTTATTTTATGTCTTTCTTTTATTTAAAGCACTTAGCTTAAAAGCACCATCAGTAGCGCCCAAACATCTCAGTCATTTATCAAACACTGAGATGTGAGTTATTCCAATGTCCTCTTCACTATTACAATGTATCTAATGTATCTTAGTCTTACTTGTGTTATAAGTAGCCAAGCCATATACAATGAGTTATTCATTAAACACTGAGATTCTTACTTGTGTTATAGACTCCTCGTTCCCATCACTCATCTCATAATGTGAGGGACTCCTGTAAATCAATCAAGGAAGAGTTTTGACAACATGGATTGAGTTGAGGAGGAATGTTGATGCTGCTGCATAGTATGACATGATCCACATGATATCAGAGTATGATGTTTGGAATACAGAGCTTTTACTATATATGTTTGTTTTCTTGTCGTCCCACTCTTCCCTCAGTCTGTGATGTCAGACTGAGGGTGAGTTACTTATTCTTTATCTCACCATGTTCAGATCACTCATATTTGTACCTAGGATACTGATATCAGTCTCTAGGTATGTACAATATCAGTCTCTAGTCTTATTATTCAGGAGCACTGGACCTTGTAGTATTTTTTTTTTATCCCAAACACCCTTGCTTTTTTGTCCTTTAAGTAGTAGTAAGTACTCACAGTTTCCTTTCCCCATTGCTACTAATGATTCAGATTTTGTATATTACATTATCTCCTTGCTTTATCTCCTATTAACAAGCCTTGCCCTTTGCTTCACATCCTCCTCCTTTCCCCTTTCCACATGTTAGCACCACCATCACTAGTTCCCTTCAAATCACATATCACATGACTTACAAATGGTCTCCCTCACATGAGACCAAAAATTTCACTTTTCACATTGCCCTTTCAGATTCCTTCAAATGGTCGGTCACATGACCTCTGTGCCACCCACTCACTCACTCACTCACGGTTTAGCCTCATAAGTGTGAAAGTGCAAATATATGCGCCTTGTAGGATTACTCTTACCACTGGGCTGACAGATAACCAAACTATACCTGCACAATCACAAGCACTCGCTTGCACTTTCACATCACAACTCCCACATCTGCTGGTTCGCAATTTTTTCACAGGGATGGGGCATAGTAGGTGAGGGGACATCTAAGTATTAGAGTTAGATGGTGAGATAGTATGGCCCTCATATCTAAACACATCCAATGAATTTCTCATTATTTCTTTCAGAAACCGTGTCCTTGCAGAGCTTGCAGAACAAGAATCAAGCTCTTCACTAATGTTCCCCACAAATCCACCTCCTTCACTTATGGCTGGTGTAACATTGTCAGGCACACCCATAGATCTAGCTGTTCGAGTGTTCAGGTTGAATCCTAGCCATGCCTTGCAGCATCCAGGGCATTACTACTATGTGACTGCTTGATGCACAGAAGCATGCAGGAGAGGCTCTTGGCCAATGAGGTATGTTTATTGTCTTGATCCATTGATCCCTTAACCATATCTCACTTCAAGGTATCTTGCAAGGGAGAAGTGCAGCCCTAGGATACATAAATGAGAGGAAAGTTGACCATCTGGCATTGACTCTTGAGGTCTGTCTGTTTGATTTATTATTCAGATGAGGTCTTCAGAAATATATCCTCCTGAGCTGCTGGACTGTTTAACGTGGGTGTTATCTTAGTAGGGTGAGATAGACAGTTCATACGCCTGTCTACAAGTTGTGAGCATGACTGATACCTGCACAAAACAGCTGGACCATTGAAATGCCACATGGCCCATGTGTTTCTCATGACATATCTACAGTGATGCTGTGCTGGTTGACTTTACTCCAGCCCATCCAGGTTCTTCAGCTTGGGAGAAACGACAGTTCTAGCATTATGTAAGTTACTCCCAATGAGCACCATGAATGTCGTGAACAACTGTTTCTATCCAGTGTTCGACATTATCCCCACAAATCTCATCAAGTACCAACACTACTTGATGAAGAATGTCCCATTGTCATCAATCTTACAAATGTTGATTAGTGGTATCTGGATGTTGTTGTTGATGTTTTGCTGCAGCTGACAGAAGTGGATCAATGGTTCATTCTCTCACTGACCTGCAATACCTCTTTAAAAAGCTCAGTACATCATCTTCGACTCAAGTGTTCCTTAAACAGGGATAATCTGTTTGCCAAGGTACTCGACTGCTTATTGGATGATGATATATTTCCAGATGGTGAGTCTCTCTTCTTACCATGTGATTTGGCTAGATGAATGTGTCAGAATATCTCGGCAATGAGTTCTGCAACAGATATTACTTAGCCCATGGGAGGAGTAGGTTTGGGGTGAAGGGAAGTTACTGGTCCTGGCTACTATGAGGTTGTCTGGCAAAGGTAATTGCAACATGTCGATGATAATGCTTAAATACATATGACAAGATGCTTCTTGACAGGAGTGGTGAGAGACAGTCAATCATGTGGTTTGCACTTTCGATGATCATGATTCTGCAGGATGATTTATTTGCCCTTCTCAACGCCCGTAGCTTTGCAAGGCTCCATGGGTCGACACCCATACATTTAACAGTTCACAATTGGCACACCTCCCGCTCTGCCAATGTCACCATCACACTTGATCTTAATTCCCCTGGCGCATTTATCATAGCTGGCTTGCAGAACAGTCGCCTTCTGACCCTTTTACCTGGCCCTGAGGAGAAACTCTCATGGAATTTGATCTTGATTGAATGTGGTCATGTCAGGACTGCACGTATCAAGGTTGTGGATGTGTGACGCGCTGCTCTGCCATCACAAAGTGTTGGCGTGCAGAGCATGGAAGTGGATGTGGAAGGATATGCGGTAGAGGTGGTTGATTTATGTGCTGACTGAAACACTGTGAGGGTCAGAATTTGATGTTCTATTCTGGCCCATGGGTAAGTTTCTCCACCCCATCATTTGCATTGAGCACTCACATACAAATGCACATCTTGTCCAGTTCTGTCCTTTCAACCAGTGTGCCTGGATTTCCTTAGAATTCCATACCAATACAAAAAGGAGAAATGTTTCCTGGGTACGTTATTGATATCTATGCCTGATGTCTGAATCATGCACTCATCACATGAGCACAGATATCAAGGGCCTCGTCCCTGCAATTGAGTACCGGGGCAAGGCTCTATACAAGTTGCTCATCCTGTGCGAGTCAGCTTACCCCAACCATAAGTCACACCTCTATCCCACCCCATTGCACTGACTGGACAGTAATAATCCAAATATGATGATTTAAAGTGGCAATAGCCTAAGCGAGAAGGACCTGGGGATGTAATAACAATTGAACTCAAGAAACAAAGATCATATAACACTCATGGCTTTTTTATTACATAATCAATCAGTTAACCTTGTTTACCATGTTTGTAGAACTGCTAATTATCAACTTTGTGCCTTAGTACATTCCAATCACTCGACTGGACGCAATTTTATTTAATCAATAATCTTCATATGTTCGAGACCTCAAGGCAGGAAAATATCTTTATTTGAAGATGCAGTACGCTATCTTCTCCTTGCTTCATCCATCACAATGCTGGGTTGGCCTGGGGGCAATGAGCAATCGCAGACCAATCACTACCATGGCAATCTGTATATTGATGATGCTGCAGACCCTCTGATGGGATTACCAGTCTATTCTGATCATCATCATGATCAGGCTCTGTATCGCTTATTTACACCTCAGCCTGGTCACCATGTGGCAGCCACAGACCTGGTGAGTTGATTATGTTGAAACTTTCAATTTTTATTCATCAGTCCACTAGCAGGGTGACAGCCATCATGTGTTACAGATAGTGCATCCTATACCCCATTATAGCATTCCTCTGATTTTCTATCATGCCTGGTTGATACCACAGTCTCTACATCCCCCACTGGTTATGTATGCAGGGGATCATCATGCATCAAAACATGACCTACCCTGTGCCTGGGTCAAGTCACCAGCCTGAGATCATGGTACCAACATTAAGCCTAGAACTATTCGATAAAGTACCATCTCAGTCAAGCATTACCCTGGAATCCTCCTCCAATTATGATCTCAATGACATCACCCAGCACATGAAGATCAGCCATCACTGCGGTAAGGCTAGCACCACTCACACAGTCTTCAAGACATCCAATCTTGTCGGCATGGAGCGAGCCCAGCTCGCCAGGAAACATAATGCTGACGCATCTTCCACCACCACCCAAAGCTTGTCTGGGCAGTCATCTGGGGTGAATATTGTCCCCAGGTCAGGCACCAGAAGGCTGTTGGAAAGTCTTCAAAATAGAATGAGAAAAACTATATTTGATCAATCAATATTGCCCACAGTCAGTTCCCTCTGTACAATGGTGGATTCTTTATGGCAAGTCGTGGCCAATAGATTCAATGGTAAGTTTTGTCTGAAGTTCTAAGTAGATATGGGACTGATTTGGAACAGGAACCAACAAGGACTGGGCCCTGGAGATGATGAATAACAAGAATTATGTTGACAACAAGATGGGATCCATGATCAATGAAGTATCTGAAGAGATGTTGGCTGTGGCACGAGTTTTCACATATCATTGGTATGGACTCAGCTTTGGCAATGTGGCCATAGTGGTAGAGAAGTCAGACACTGACAACTGCTCAAATTATGTTTGAGGTCTGCTGAAAGATGACATATTCATCTATGGTAAACTGTTCTCTGTAAGTTTTTTGGCTCAAATTTCTAAGTCGATGCACTGAGATCCTTTGAGGCCAATGGAATTGACCTTGGCACTACTATGTTCACGAACTCAACCATCATCCGAATGGCTCAATACTTATTACATGACAGCCCACATCTATTTCACAGGTACATTTCTAATGGCAAGTATGGACCCTTGTTGGCAATGACCACTATGGTATGTGAGTGGGTATTGCACCAATACGAGACAGGTTTATTTGTTGAAAGCAAGTTTGTGCCAGAAGAAAGCACACACAAAAATGCCCACTACCTGGGATTGTTCCACAATATGGACCCTGGTGTGGTCACTACCCTTATCACACAATTGACTAGTAATTCTGCATTGGCTCGAGCTTTGCTCATTACACCTTGAATATCTTCACCTTATTTTCCAATTCTTACTACATATGGTGACCGTGATAGTGACATTGTACTTGTAGCTTATGATCTCAGATTTGTTTTTAGGGTGTTCATTCTTGCAAGGCATGCAGTTGAGTGACTATCATTGCAGTGTTTATTAAGTGAGTACATATTATTCTGGCAGATGGCTATTATGAAGTTACTTGCTGAGACTCTATATTCCAGCAGATGGCTATTATGAAGTTGCTTGCTGGTCTAGTACCAAACACAGAAATTGAGTGATCGACAATGCCATGACAGGCTAGGTCATTTCAGGCAATCATAGGACTTGACATTTGGTAAATCTATTGAACTCTAATTATACTGACCTGCCTGACTTGAATGATATAAAGATCGGGTGGGCAAAGTAAGTCTACATTGCCCATCATTAGTGCGCAATGCCTCCCACTCACAACAATCACATTGATTCTATTACATCTCCTCACCAGCACTCTGCTTGCCAGTGGTCTTGGCTTCAAACTGCTGCCTATCTTATTGGCACATGTAAAGAGCTGCCCAATATCGATGAAGAAAAAATAAATTGCACTCGTGCTGTTTAATTATGGTATGAGTCAAAGGCACTGGAAGGACAACTGATAAACCAGGAGCCTGACAAGAAAGGTAATTCTGACAATTGCTCTCAACAGCAACTTTGAATACTCATGCCCAACATACTACTAGTTAAATTTCAGATTCCTTTGAACACTGCCAACACAAACAAGTCTATGACATACATCAACCATTTTTATGCTGAATCAGACTAAAGTCCCCTGGATTTGTTCAATTCTTTGAGGGCCACAATACATCTTCCAAAGACCTATGAGCATTTAGGGTGGCACTTATCTACAGCCTGCCATATGGACCTGCCACATTCACTTTTGATGGCCCAAGATATCAAGAGTGCCTTCAAAGCTGCGAGGGTGGAACAGCTCTCTGGATAGCAAAAGAAAAAGTTGCGATTGAAGTTGTAAATACTGTATGTACTTTGCTATTCACAAGTTGTTTGCATGACATGACAGGTGACCTTACCACAGCAGATGCCCATGTTAAAAGGGACAATAAGGCAACATGCAGGTACTACTTGTTCTTCAGGAGATCTACTCAACACACCCCATTTTGATGATGTTCGCATGACACATAAGGAAGGAACTGCATCCCTTCAGTGGGTGTCAACTGAGCTCATATCACCCATCATCCATAATCACATTCACCTCCCATCTATGATCAATGACACGTGGACTTCTGAATCTGAGGGTGCACTTTCCGAACAACAAGGTAATGGCTCCATGGCTCCTCGACCCCTCAAGAGGACGTATGCACTCTACTTTGAGAGTGATGAAGATACCAATGATGAGGAACAGCTGCAAGGCATTGACAATGTCCTTGCAAACATCCATTCTTGCTACCCAGCAATGAACTTTCTGCAATACATGAAAATGTTGAAGGAGCATGGCATCTTTTATCTGCCCACCACAATGCACCTTAATAGTAGATTTTATGTGGAGAAGGTTGGTATGTCGGAGGGCACCGCATTTACATTTCACAGTGGTATTTCTAAAGCTCACATGAAGGGTAGACGTGCGAAGGTGAGAAAGAAGGGAAAAGGGAAAAACAAGGCATGAGCTGATGATGAAGAAAACATTCATGCTGACTGACACTCTCAAATGACTTGAATGTGCATCACATTCCTTGTGTATTCACTCACTGACTCTCCATTTTCTATATAGTATCATAGTATGGCCATAACTGCTAGTAGTAGCAAGTAATACTCACTGGTTGTGGTCACCATTGCTGTCTCTGTTTTATAGGTTTCTTACACTACTGTCATGGCTGAGATTCATAAGTCTGTCTCATATAGAGTCTTGGTGACTCCTTTTCCCCTACTGCCTTTAATACCCACTTTTGATTCCCCTGACCCAGAGTCAATTTGCACCTGAATTGTTTGGATTTGACTGCATCCTAATCTTCATAGCTTGTTTGTTTATGATTTATCACTAGTTACAACTTAAAAGATATCATGATAGCTTGCCAATTAGTAACTTTGTGCCAAAGCAACTCCAACTACTATTCCCGGCCCATGCTGCTGATGTAGAACACCTTTTCTCGGATATGGATAACACTCAGTCTCCATAGCGCTGCAATCTCACAGTAGACATGTTTGAAGCACTGGCAAAGATTCAAGCGAATCTTCATTACCATAGTCATCAGAAGGCCATGGCTAATGGCAGGCCAATTCATCAACATCATGTGCACATGCACACCAGCACCCAGCCAGGCATCAACACTGATGTGGCTGCCAACCTAGAAGCCAATTTTGTGTAGGCACCACCACTCACATCTCCGCTCCGAGTCAGACTCAGAACATCAATGATGGTCTTGCAGGTCCTTTTGGGCCAAGGTATGTGCCAGTGTGTCTACCGTGTCACAGTTGTCCCAGAGTGTCTGACATTGTCTCAGGTGTGATTCACTTCTACTCATGGCAGTCTCAAGGGGCTTAACATTGTCAGCAGGTATGTTTCAACATGCATCTCAACCTTATGATGCTGATACTATATCTCCAAGAAGAACCATCATACAATTCACCTTCGTTCGCATTGGACCAATTGACCATGTCTTCTGAAGAACCCTGCCTTTAGACCTGCTGTAGAAACAACAACACAGCAAGGCACAAACAATGCTCCTGACTGTATTTATAATTGTTGTAGGTCTCACATTGCCTAGTCTGCTATACCTGAGATGACAAGCGCGTTTGACTCTAAAGGGGAAGCGAGTGCAGCAAGGATCTAGTTGTATATGCTGAAGGGGCTACTGGTCAGCCAATATGAGGTGTGAGAAAGCGCAGGTGCATGCAAGGCATGAAGGTGTGGAAATGTGCATGTGTGCTGCACGAAGCGCAGGAAAGTGCGCGTGTATATGTGCAAATGAGAGAGTGTAAAATGAATGGATTTCTACTATGTTTTGCTGGGTAAATAGTGGGTAGGAAAGTTCTGTTGACCAAAAAGTAATCCAATAGTAAGTACTGCTGGCGCTTATATATGGTGCCTAAGTGTTGTCATGCAGGGCTGAAGTGCTACTGAGTAAGGTATGTAAAAGTAAGGGTCCATGATAAAAATAAAAGTGGAACAATATGCAAATAAGGGAAATAGGAATATACACACTTAGAGAGCTTGGTGGACAGTGGATGGATGCTTCTGGATGGCTGGCACTACAGGGCACTCAAGCGCAGGAAAGCGCACGCATTGTGAAGTGCGGGAAGTGTGTGCGCATTGCGCAGGAAAGCTGCGCCTCATATAGGAATAGCTGCAGATAGCACCCAGAGTGGTGCTGCAAGTTCATGCCATGTACTCCCTAGTGAAAAGCACCATATCACACAATGAGAGGCATTATTCCTTACACCGCTCAGATTCACACACTAATGGACATCTTCACCAGCAAATCGATCAAGGTAAGCTTGGTTTGTTATTCACTAGATATAGATGTCAAGGTCACTGTCTTTCAGCTTTGAGATGTTTTGTCTATCATCCGAGTCAAAGGCGCTGATTTCCACACTCATGACCTAAGTGTACAACAATCCTGTCAACATCTACAACCACAAAACTGGTGCACTTTTCAAGACTCTTGAGGTCTCTTTTATCCCTTGTATCCTGTGTTAAGTTCATTCTCTAAGGAAACCGTTTTGCTGCTGGCTTGGACGACTTCCAACTGCGCATCTTTAATTACAATACGCATGAGAGGTTGTCACATTCAAGGCCCACCCACTGTGCACCCAACCATGAGCATCATGCTCACTGAGAGTGATGACATGCCCATCAAAGCCCAGGATTGGGACAAGCAGTGAAAATGTATTCAGGTGCATTGACTCAGTCTACTTTCAGGCTCATTGAACTCATGCAAGGTCTCTGAAGGTCACACCCTACATCTTGAACATCATTTTCAATCCCAAAGACTCAAAATTGGACCGGTGTCGGACCACACCAAATCCACTGCAGCTGACTCATACTCTCAAGTTCTGCCAGTTACCTGAAAATTTTCAGTCATACTCTCACTAAGAGCTGGTCATCTCATCATCCTGTCTGTAGGCTATTGGTAATGGTCTTGGTATCATTTCACTATGATATGAAGTCATCCCCGAAGACAGTGAAGGAGATGAACAGCATCTTCTGGGCTGAGTGCTATTTTACTGTGGCACTTCTGAGTTGTGCCACTGGCTGATCAAAGTTTAGGGTGAATGATGGTGCTTTCAAGTTGGATCCATGGGTCAAACTCCATCTCCTAGAAGCTAGAAGTATTACTCCTTCAGCTCTACCTGTTACTAACCCCTTACCTCCACACAAGCACTGGCAAGAGAACATTTCTGCCAGTCAACCCTGATTACCTCAAGATGTGGCACAACAAATTACTTGGTCAGCAGCAGAACATTATTTGCATAAATGGTAATGAAGTGACCTACTACTTTAGGCTATATTACAGCAGCACTCGTAAACTCCACATGCTATACACCCGCCAGATCTTTGATTTCCAGGGTTTAACTAACCTAAAAATGGTTCAAGAGGGCATAAGTGATTGTCAATGTATTACCAAAATGGGCTTGAGACAGACTACCAGATAAGGCAAATTTCAGCTGGTTATTTGAGATTATATCATGTAGAGTTTTCAAAATGGGTCATTAGAGCTTTTGGTAAGTATATAAGACAGCCTCACAGTTTCAAATTTCTCCTTCACCCCACTTATCCCTGCTTCATTTCTGGTATGTTGTCCAAGAATGCCCCTCCTTTGGACACATCACTTTGTGTCCAAACATCTCCTCACGCTAGGGCAAAATGAAAAATTGCTGCCCTTATGGAGGAGGTTGAACTTCTGAAGCAGGATAGAGCGACAAAGCAAAGGTACATACATCATTTCTTAATTACTAAAAGCAGTTTCAATGTCTCATTGTCACCAGGAAAATGACCTATTATATTTCACAGGGACGAGCAATTTGCTGTATGGTGGTCCTCTATTCTCCCATAAAGGATCTGATCGCCGAAAATGACTGGCACTGTGAAGATAATGAAGACAGTGACTCCACTCCAGAGTAAGTAGTAGCCTTGTTCATACTCTCATATTTGTTTATGAAAAGGAATAGACAAAACTGCCTTCAATGTGGCTACATTGAATTGATTAAGGTACTGCTGTGGGTTTACAAGAAACTGTCGAATCTTGACCATGAAGAGTCAGAAGACATGCTCAAAAAGGTACTTCCTGACATCAGTTTGTCCACTCTTACTCATTTTCCACCTAGCTCAAGCAGGGCATGGACTTAGCATGTGGTGACAACACAGGAACTCTCAAGGAGCTTGTGGCGTCATGGGTGAATATCGAGTGTAATGCGACTCCTCTCATCAGGATGGATGATAAGCACCATTGGGGTTTTGTGAACGATGCATGCAGTAAACTGCTCTGCCCAGCGGAATGGCACTGGGGAGACCCAGTGTAAGTGATGATCTTCATCACTCACATGTCACTGATCTCCAAGTCCAGCGTCAGAGCTGGCATTTGCGACCGTACAACTGCCTACATTGTGTCTGAGAATTCGTGGCCGACATTCATGTATGAAAACTACCAAGCTGATGCCAAGAATCTGGAATGTGGTCTCTTCAAGTCAAAGCTTTTGGTTATGGTAAGTAGCCTGATTTTTCCAACTTATTTACATCTCATCGTATCCCAGGGGTTCAAGGCTATCTTTACCCCTCCGTCCTCTGCCAACAAAGTGGATGGCGACGGCAATGGTGCCAATATCATCAAGAATAACCAATGCGCCCAGAGACGATTGGACCAAGCCAGGGTGAAAACATGTGTGGCTTCTATCATAGGTATGAGGAAGGTGACTCCTCATGTGATCATGTATGCAACTTGCCAAGTAATCATCAGCACTCACCTCTAACTGTAAGGCTGAAAATTCTTTTGCAGATTCATTTTGCACTTTCAAATATCACCTCTTGGCACACTGTAGATGGAGACTTTGATTATCAAATCTTCTGGGACAACATCGTGGATTTCTTTGAGGACACCTTGGGTCCAGTGGCACAGGCCAGGGTCAGAGAGCTTCTTGAATGGTGGACTAGGTCAGTCATTAATCATCATTGGCTCACTTGGATTGCTAACTCCCTATACAGAAAAGTTTTCAGAAGAAACTATCGGGAGGACTTGACAATGGACGTTGTTTCCCAAATGTCTGTCAGTGCTCTCACTGCCCAGAGACAGGAGATGGAAAACGCGATATTTGACTCTGATTAGTTACTTACCATTTTTACTTTCTTTTACCACTCTCCTATGATCCTTTAATTGCAGTGTTGGATATCCTACTCTTTGCTGCACCACATTCAGTGCACTCCTACATTTATAATACACCCTATGCTGCTAATAGTATATTTATATTACAATGTTTCTCTTTTGATCTAATATGTATATGGAATATACAGTGAAACATGATCTGTCCATGAGTCATGTCTGCTCGTTTAATCGAGATTACAGTGAGTCACCTAGAAATCAGTTAGTTCTGTAGACTGGAAAGAATTGTGCAGTACTGCCCATCAGTTTACAATTTAGTGTTACTGGGTAGCTTGTCATATCTGATCCTTAATGTATCAATGAAGCCACACTGCAGCAAACCCTACTGTATGCGATTTTTGAATATGACCCTGTAATGCCTAAAAGCCATGCTCAGGCTGTCTTAATGTACCCTTGAGGTAGTTTTGTTATCTACAAAATTTTCTGAATGTTCTGACTAGAGAGCCCAGAAGGGTTCCCAATAGTGAAAATGCCAAAGATTGTGCAACATTACAATTTAGCACTGCCACCAGTATGTTGGCAGCACTGTTCATCGAGCAGTAGCTTCTCCTCTAACATATTGTAGAGCATTGTCTGTGTTTCATGTAATGTACTACTCTAAGTGACA
>Ga0310811_10003024_pt1 | contig 21140 bp, 18 predicted proteins | sample YCmetagenome_FD_207642 | JGI IMG/M metagenome (GOLD analysis project Ga0310811, IMG submission 207642) | Soil microbial communities from experimental microcosm in Duke University, North Carolina, United States - YC | ecosystem: Engineered > Artificial ecosystem > Soil microcosm > Unclassified ...
GTCTCGCAGTTAAGCAGCTTTCTCACGGCCTTTCTGACCGTGTTCGGCGTCATCTTCGTTGTGTTCCGATCGGCGCGTTTTGGCGTGTTGGCCATCATCGCGAACGCGCTGCCGGTATGCGCCGTGCTCGGTCTGATGGGCTGGCTTGGTATTTCGCTCAACGTTGCCACCATCATGGTCGCGAGCGTCGCTCTTGGCATCGTGGACGACGACACGATTCATTTCATCGGGCGGTTCCGCCGCGACACGGCAGCAGGCATGGGCACAGAGGCGGCGATCGAGATGGCGACGATGCACGAGGGACGGGCGTCGCTGACGACGGCCATCATTAACAGCCTGGGCTACGGCATCATGATCGTCTCCAGCTACAAGCCGACGGCCTGGTTCGGTGGACTGCTCGCGCTGACGATGGCTGTGGCGTTTCTCGCCGAAGTATTCGTGGTGCCGGCGGTGATCACGTTGTTCCCGCGCATCTTCGGTGCGCCAGCGGTCGCGCGTCTCGGATCCGCCGCGTGACCGTAGTGTCCGGCTTCAGCCGGACCATCCGGCGTCAAGCGGTCGCCGCGGCGATCTTCGTTCTCGCCGCCACGCCTGTTGCCGCCCAGGTGAACGGCTACGCAGCCGTGATGCTCGATGTGCTGCCGGACCTCGAGGCGGCGCCGGGTGCGCAATCGGTCAGCGAGCTTCGGATGCGCGTCTTTGCCGAGCGGCACGACGAGTTTGGCAGTCACCTTCGCATCAACCTGAGCGGCTACGTCGATGGGCTGGTCGCTGATCGCGAAAGCACCGGCAGCCCCTCGACGCCACTCGCGGCAGGCCGCGGAACGACGACCGACGCGATCGCGCGGCCGGCAGACCTCTACGTCGATTTCGTCACGTCACATTTCGACGTTCGCGCCGGCGCTGCGCGGCTTGTATGGGGACGTCTGGACGAGTTCCAACCGACCGACGTTGTGAATCCCCTCGATCTTTCCAGGTTCCTGATGGAAGGCCGCAGCGAGGCGCGGCTGCCCGTGGGTGTCGTCCGGGGCCGCATATTCTTTCCCCGGTCAACGACGTTAGAGGCTGTAGTGGTGCCGCTCTTCCGGCGCGGCCGCTTCGATCAGCTCGACGAGCCAACGTCGCCGTTCACGCTGACCCGCTCGCCCATTCCGCGTGTGAGGGATGAGCCGGACGCCGGGGCAGAAAGCCTGCAGGGCGGACTTCGGTTGACGTCTACAACCGCGCGCGTCGACTGGAGCGTGTCCGCCTACCGCGGGATCAGGGCATTCCCGATTTCGACGTTGACGACCATATCCGAGGGACTCTACGTGCAGTCACCCTCGGGGCTGCCGTTCATTCGTGAGTCGTTCCCACGCTTCACGATGATCGGCGGCGACTTCGAGACGGTTCACGGCCCATGGGGCGTCAGAGGCGAAGCCGCTGCCTTTGTTAAGGATGAACTGCAGTCGACCCGGGCGGCGCGCGGCGTGGCCGGTCATTCAGTGACGGCGGGCGTCGGCATCGATCGCAGAGCCGGTGACTACCGCATCGCCGCGGACGCGCTCTGGTCGCGAAGCGGCGTCAACACTTCTGATCCCGTTGCGCGCACGTTCGTCGGCGATGAGGAAGTCGAGCGAACCGACGTCTCGGTGGTGATCGCCGCAGATCGGTCGTTTGCGCGCGAGACGCGGACGGTTCGCGTGTTTGCTGTCTACGACCCTGCCGACGCCACGACGTTTACGCGGGTGATTGCGGCGGTGAGCGTTCGGGACAACGTCTGGGTCGAGGGCTCTGCCGGCCTGATTACAGGTACGTCGCTCGATGTGATCGGCCGTCTCACACGCCGGGACTTCGCGTACGCTCGATTGAAGGTGTTCTTTTGAACGCGGTTCCGGTCTTTGCCTTCAACCCCGGTCCGATCACCGGCGATGGAAATTGGACCTGGTTCATTCCTGGCCGGGTGCCGACGCTGATCGACGCAGGCACCGGCGAGGCCGCGCATCTCGATGCGGTTCATCAAGCGCTTTCCGGGGCGCGGATTGGTCCGCGTGAAGGCGGACACCACGTCCAACTGCAGCAGGTGCTCGTCACACACGGGCACATCGATCACGCGTCCGGCGCGCCTGCGCTGCAACAGCGCTTCGGTGTCACGCGCTTCTGCAAGCGGCCCTGGACCGAGCGCGACGCGAAATGGCAGGTGGAGTGGACACCGGTTCATGACGGCGAGGTCATCACCGCAGGCGACACGCAACTGATCGCCATCCACACGCCCGGCCATGCGCCCGACCACCTCTGCTTCTGGCACGAAGACTCGCGAACGGTGTTCTGCGGTGACCTGGCGATCAAGGGCACGTCGGTGTGGATCCCCGCGCATCTGGGTGGAGATCTGGCGGCGTATCTCGCGTCGCTCGCTCGCATCCTGGCGCTCAATCCTGAACGGATGCTGCCCGCCCACGGTCCTGTCATCGACGATCCCGTACCGCTGCTCCGCGGCTACATCGAGCATCGTCTCGAGAGAGAGGAACAGGTGATTGCCGCGCTGCGCGCCGGCGACCGGACGCCCGAGGCCATCGTCGGCCGTGTCTATCGAGGTATGAAGGAATCGCTGGTGCCGCTGGCGCGGGAGAGCGTGGCGGCGCATCTGCAGAAGCTGAAGCAGGACGGCCGCGCCAGGATCGATCAGGAAGCGTGGACTATGATTGACCCATGAACGCTGGCATGAACAACATTGTCGATTTCATCAACGTTCACCGCGATCGCTACGTTGACGAGCTGAAGCAGTTCCTCGCCATTCCCAGCATCAGTGCGCTGCCCGAACACGCCGGCGATGTCCGCCGTGCCGCGGAGTGGACCGCGGATGCGCTGCGCGCGGCAGGAATGGAAAACGTCAGGCTCATGGACACGCCTGGCAATCCAATCGTCTACGGCGAGTGGCTGAATGCGCCCGGCAAGCCGACGATTCTCTTCTACGGCCACTACGACGTGCAGCCGGTCGATCCGCTGAACCTCTGGACGTCGCCGCCCTTCGAAGCGACCGTTCGCGACGGCGAGCTCTACGCGCGCGGCGCCGTAGACGACAAGGGCCAGGTCTTCATGCACATCAAGGCGATCGAGGCCCATCTGAAACAGGCGGGCAGCCTGCCGTGCAACATCAGGTTCTTCATCGAGGGCGAAGAGGAAGTCGGCAGTGTGCATCTCGACGACTTCGTGCGCGATCACAAAGACGACCTGCGTGCTGACGTTGTTGTGATCTCCGATACACCGATGTTCGACCGCGGTGTGCCGTCGATTACGTACGGGCTGCGCGGCCTCGCCTATTTCCAGATCGACGTCCGCGGGACGAAGAGCGATCTGCATTCCGGCGCCTTTGGCGGAGCCGTGGCCAATCCGGCGATCGTGCTCGCACAGGTCCTGGCGCAGATGAAGGACCGCGGCGGGCGCATCAAGATTCCGGGTTTCTATGACGACGTGCGGGCGCTCGGTGACGACGAGCGTGCCGAGTGGAAGAAGCTGCCGTTCAACGAGACGCGGTACCGGAAGGAACTGGGCGCGCCGAAGCTGTTCGGCGAGAGCGGCTACAGCACGCTCGAGCGCGTGTGGGCGCGGCCGACGTTCGATGTCAACGGCCTGAACTCCGGGTTCATCGGCGAGGGCGCGAAAACGGTGCTGCCGGCGACGGCGATGGCCAAGGTCTCGATGCGGCTCGTCCCGGATCAGGATCCGCAGAAGATCGGCGATCTGTTCGAAGCCTACCTGCGGAAGATCTGTCCGAAGACGGTTGAACTCAAGATCACGCGCATGCACGGCGGCAAGCCGTGGATGGCAGAGTTCGACAACAAGTACGTGCGTGCGGCGGGACGGGCGATCGAGCAGGGATTCGGAAAGACGCCGGTGTTCAACCGCGAGGGCGGCTCAATCCCGGTCGTCGCGACATTTCAGCAGGAGCTGGGGATTCCGAGCGTTTTGTTCGGCGTCGGTCTGCCTGACGAAAACGCGCACGCGCCCGACGAGAAGCTCGATCTGGGGAACTTCCACAACGGCGTCATCGCGTCGGCGTATCTGTATCAGGAAATCGCTGCGACAGTTAGCTGAGAGTTAGTTGGCAGTTGGCTAGTTAGCTGGTTGAACTCACTACCAACTAGCCAACCAGCTAACTACGAACTAAATCGAGGTGCTGCCTGCGATCGGCTCCGTGCGCGCCGGAGCCTTACGAGGCTTCTGCATCTGCGGCACGGTTCCTTCGGGCATGCGCGTCAGCGTTTCGGCGTAGGTTCTCCCCTCAGCGCCGCCCATCGTCCACTCGCCGACCAGTTTGTCCGCGTCAACCTTGTAGACCACCACTGCCGGCGTGCCGCCGAAGTAGCTCACTGACAGCATGTTGTTCTGCAGGATCCCAACTCCCGTGACTTCCACGTCGTCGGCAAGCGTCCAGCGCACGAGGAACGTATCTTCGACGGCCGCGATCTGGACGATGCCGCGGTAGTGATGGCCGTCCGGATTCGTCCCTTCGCACAGGTAGATTCCCGAAGGATCGCCCTGCTTCGGTGTCGCGGCCTGCGAACCGGCTGTCTGTTCGGAGGCGTCGCCGGCCCTTCCCAGCGCGGCGAGCAGCGCCGCAGCCATTACCAGTGTTCGGACCATCGTTCCTCCTCGGCCTGTTAACGCAGCAAAGAGTGGGCCGTCGCAACGCCCCGTTAGTAGCCCGTGTTCAGTTCAGCGATGCAACGCGCCGTCGCAATGTTTTGACGTGTTCCCAGATTTGTTGCTGCTCTTCGCGGGACTCTTTATCGAGCTCACCAAGACTCGAAAGCTTCAAATACGTCTGCAGATCGCGAAGAGCGCCAGTAACGTCGTTCAAATGGTAGGCAAGCAGGCCGCGATCGCGGAGCTCGCTGAGCGCTGACGGCGTCATCGCCAGCAGCAGCTCGGTCACGTCACGGGCCTGCGGAAACGAGCGCATATGCACGTAAATGCGCTTCAGGTTGATCAGCATCCGCACCAGGATCTGCAGCCGCGTGGTCGGTGCGAGCAGCGACCGGCTGAAGGCGACCTCGCTGCCCACCTGCCGTTGCAGTAACAGCCGGCAGTCATGCTCAGACAGCAGAGCACCGCCATGGAAGGGATCGATGATGAGTCCGTTGCTGCCGCGGCTGCGCACCTCGGGACAGCGCACGAGGAAATGACCGGGGAAGTTGACGCCGTCGATATGCAGTCCGGCGCGGCGGGCGACTTCCATGTACACGACACACAGCGTGATCGGGATGCCGGTCCGCCGGTCGAGCACTTCGTTGAGGCAGCTGTTGCGCGGGTCTTCGTACTTCTCGCGATTGCCGACGAAGTGCAGCTCGTCGAACAGGTACTCGTTGACCGCCTTGACGCACGCCAGCTGCGAGGCGTCGGCGGTGCGCTCGAGGCGACGTTGCACCGCCTGGCGCGCGAGCTCGCCCATCGCATCGAGCTTGCCGAGGTACGCCTCGACGTCGAGCTTCGGATACTCGATGCGGGCGATCAGCAGCGCCGCCGGGGCAAGGCTGGTCCCGACCGCGTTGGCGGCCGCCGTTAACGACGCGATCAGGTCCTTGTGCTTATGCACGGACCTCGCTCCCGTGCTGTCCGGCTTCAGCCGGACCCGCGACCAGCTCGTCGAGCATCGAGATCGTCAGCGTGTTCAGACCGTCGACAATCAACTCGGCCCCGGGAAGTTCTGCGGCCGGATAGCTGTTGGTCACGGCCACGCTGCGAAGTCCGGCTCCACGCGCCGACTCGAGGCCCCAACGTGAGTCTTCAATGGCGACGCAACGGGTCGTCTGCAGCCCGTCGGACGCCTGCTGCAGCAACTCAAACGCCCGCGCATACGGTTGTGGAGACGGCTTGCCCTGCGGAGTGTCACCGGCGGCCACGATCACAGCGAAGCAGCTGCGCAACTGTGTGGCTTCGAGGATCTCCTCTATTTCATGACGCTGCGCGCCGGAGGCGATGGCAATCGGGACGGCCGCCGCAGCCTGACGGATGAAATCCGCGGCTCCAGGGAACAGTACCTCGCCCGCGCGCAGCAGTTCCTGAATGCGGGTGCCCTTCTTTTCGACGAGCGACGACACCTGTTGGTCGGTCAATCCGACGCCACGGTCGCGCGCCAGTGCCACGAACACCCCGACGTCGTCATAGCCCAGATAGCGGCCGTAGTAGTCCTCGGCGCTCAGCGTCACGCCGATATCCGCCAGCGTGTGCTGGAAGGCCCGCAGGTGCAGGGGCTCGCTGTCCGCGATCACGCCGTCAAAGTCGAACACGATCGCCTGCAGCCCGCTCATGAGCCGTGCGCTTTTTCCGCGGGAGGCGCTTTTTCGCCCGCGCGCACGGCAATCTTCAGACGGTTCGACGGCGGAGGGTAGGGGCACTCGTACGACTTGTTGTAGGCACAGGTCGGGTTGTAGGCGTAGTTGAAGTCGATCGTGTAGAGGCCGGTCGCCGTCGGCTCGATATCCAGATACCGGCCGGCCGAATACGTTTCGTTTCCAGTGGTGAGATCGGCGAACGGGACGAACAGCGCCCTGATCGGCTCGCCCGCGGGCGAGAGTGCCCCCAGGCTGTGCTTTTCGCCGTTGATCGTGAACTCGAGCGTGCCGACCACCTGCATCTTGCGAAGCGGACCGGTGGATGTCGGCAGCTCCACGATGGGTCGCGTGTCCGAGAGCTTCAGCTCGGCGGGCACCACATAGTTCGGATCGGGCGGAAAGTATTTCAGCGGCAGGAATTCGGCGTGACGCGCGGCAGGAATCGGGTCATCGGATTCGCTCCAGGTCTTGTCCCGTTCGACACGCCATTCCACGACCTTCTGCAGGTACGCGGCATCGTCCTGGGGACCGGGGCTCTCCGTGCAGCCGGCGATGACGATCGCGGCAAGCAAGAGGACTCCTAAGGCAACAACGTAGTGTCCGCCTTCAGGCGGACCCATTCTGGAGACCACTGACTACAGGATATACCCTCCCTTTTGAATAGCAGCGTCCGCCAGCTTCCGCCGCAGCGCGATCGTGTTGACCGGCGTCAATTTCAGGACGCGACGCAGGGCCGCGAGCAGCGTACGCAGGGTGTCGCCGTCCGACATTCCGGCGAGCGCGCTGCGTGCGGCAGCCTCCAGGCGTTGCCCTGAATCGTTGACGAAGACGCGCGCGGCCGTCTCGTGCAGGTCGGCATCCTTCGAGTTGGCGCCGACATTCGCCGCCAGCGCGCGCAGCACCGCGCTTTCAGCCGCATAGGTCTCCGCGATGATGTCCGCGATGTAGCTGAGAACTTCCTGCTGGTCCGACAGCTTCTCGCCGTATGTCTGCATCGCCGTACCGAGGACCATCAGAACGACCTTCTTGAAGGCCGCCACCGTCTTGCGCTCGGCATCCAGCGCACCCGAGTCGCCGAAGGTCACCGCCGGTGCGGATGGTGTCAGCAGTTCGTCCTGAAGCTTCTTGGCGGCCGGGATCAGTCCGAGGTTGCCGTTTACCGCCCGGCGAACGAGCATCCCGGGAATCAGCAGGCGATTGATTTCGTTGGTGCCTTCGAAGATCCGGTTCACCCGCGCATCGCGGTAATAGCGCTCGGCGGTATAGTCCTTCACGAAACCGTTGCCGCCGTGGATCTGCACGTTTTCGTCGAGCACGTAGTCGAGCACTTCCGTCCCGACGACCTTGGCGATTGAAGATTCGATCGCGTATTCCTCGAACACGCGCGCCAGCGCGGGGCCGTCGTGGGAATCCGCGAGCGCTTCATCGATCAGGCCCGCGGTCCGATAGGACAGTGATTCGATCGCGTACGTCCGCGCGATCATCTCGCCGAGCTTGTGCTTGATCGCGCCGAACGATGCGATCGGCTGTCCGAACTGGCGTCGCTGGCTTGCGTATTTGACCGAGTCGGTGACCAGCCCGCGGCAGCCGCCGGCACACATGGCGCCGAGGCTGAACCGACCGTAGTTGAGCGTATTCAACGCGACTTTGTGACCCTTTCCGATCTCGCCCAGCACGTTCTCAGCAGGCACGCGCGCGTCCTGCAGGATGATCGGCGTCGTCGATGAGCCGTGCAGGCCCATCTTGTGCTCTTCCTTCCCGGAACTGACGCCGGGAAACGCACGCTCAACGAGAAATGCGGTGAACTGCTCGCCGTCAACCTTCGCAAAGACGACGATGAGATCGGCGAAGCCGCCGTTGCTGATCCACATCTTCTCGCCGTTGAGCAGCCAGCTTCCGTCCGGCTGCCTGACCGCACGGGTCTTTGCGGCCAGCGCGTCGGATCCAGACCCCGACTCGCTCAAGGCGTACGCGCCGATGATCTCGCCGGCGACGAGCCTGGGCAGGTACTTTTCCTTCTGCTCGTTCGTGCCGAACATGACCAGCGGCAGGATGCAGAGGTTTGCCTGCCCGCCGAATGTGGTCGCGAACGAGGCCGCGCGCGCAAGACGTTCGACCACCACGAGGGACGATGCCTTGTCCAGATCGAGGCCGCCGTACTGCTCCGGGACGGCGATGCCGAACAGCCCGAGGTCGGCCGCACGCCGGATCATCCGGCGCGCGAGCTCCCAGTCTTTGGTCTCGAGTTGATCGGTGGCGGGCAGCAGCTCGTTGTCGACGAACTCCTGCGCGGTCTGCGCCATCAATCGGTGCTCGTCGGTGAGCTTTTCCGGTGTGAAGACGTCAGATGGAGGCACGTCTTCGAGAAGAAACGAACCGCCTTTGCGAAGTTGCGTGGATGTCGTCATCGTACTTTCGTAGGGCATCCCTTCATCGGGTGCCATGACCTACAGTCGCTCGAAAATTCCTGCCGCGCCCATACCGCCGCCAACGCACATTGAGACGAGTCCGTACCGTGTCTGACGACGGCGCATTTCGTGGAGCAGCGTTGCCGTCAGTTTCGCGCCGGTACAGCCGAGCGGATGGCCAAGCGCAATCGCGCCGCCATTGACGTTCAGTTTATCGGGATCGATCGGCAGCTCACGGAGACAGGCGAGTACCTGCGCGGCGAACGCTTCGTTCAGCTCCACGAGATCGATGTCGCCCAGCGTCAGCCCAGCGGATTTGAGCGCCTTGCGGATCGCGGGCACCGGCCCGATGCCGAACCGCTCCGGTTCGACACCTGCGGTGGCAAACGAGACGAACCGGGCCAGCGGCTGGAGGCCACGGGCCCTCGCGAACTCCGCGGACGTCACCAGTACCGCCGCGGCGCCGTCACTCGTCTGGGATGTGTTGCCCGCCGTGACGGTACCGTTCACATGGAATGCGGGCCGAAGCTTTGCCAGCGCTGCCGCCGACGTATCGCGCCGCGGGCCCTCGTCCTGGGTGAACGTCACGTCGCGGATCTCAGGAGTTGCGACTGTGAAGGTCAGCGGCGTGATCTCGTCGGCGAATCGACCCGCGTCGATTGCGGCGAGCGCGCGCTGGTGACTGCGCAGCGCAAACGCGTCCTGCTCGTCTCTCGAAATGGCGCACTCGCGCGCGTGGTTCTCGGCCACCAGCCCGGTGCTCAGATAGACGTCCGGATAACCATCCACCAGCGTCGGGTTTGGCGAGACCTTGTTACCGCCCATTGGCACCATGCTCATCGACTCGGTGCCGCCGGCAACGATCGCGTCGGCGAAGCCGCACATGATCCGCTCGGCGGCGTAGGCGATCGCCTGCAGGCCGGACGAGCAGAAGCGATTCACGGTGACTGCGGAGGCCTCGACCGGAATACCCGCGCGCAGGCTCGCGATGCGCGCCACGTTGAGCCCCTGCTCCGCTTCAGGCATTGCGCAGCCGATGATCACGTCGCTGATCTCTTTTGCGTCCACGCCAGGCGCGCGGCGCAGCGATTCCTGAATCACGGCGGCAGCCATATCGTCCGGCCGCACCGTGCGCAGTGAACCGGCGGGTGCCTTGCCAACAGCCGTTCGCGTCGCCGATACGATTACTGCGTCCTGCATGTGAAGTCTTCCAACAGGTCTTCGAGCGCGTCTCCGACTTCGCTCGCCTGACCCTCGAACAGATGATTGGCGCGGTCGATTTCGATCAGCTCTTTCGGATCGCTGAGCTGCGCGTAGAACTCGCGAACGGATCGAAGCGGAATCAGCTCGTCGGCCTCGCCGTGGATGACGAACTTGGGCTTGGTCGACCGCTTCACGATCCCGTAGTCGTATTTGTCGACCGGCGGCGCAATGCCGATCAACGTGCACACCCGATCGTCTTCGGCCCCGCATGTCATCGCGATGTACGAGCCGAACGAGAAGCCCGCCGCCCACAGTTCGGTGCCGGGATAGCGGCCCGCGAAGTAGTCCAGTGCCGCGCGGAAGTCGTCCTTTTCGCCGAGTCCTTCGTCCCATTGTCCGGCGCTGCGGCCGACGCCGCGAAAATTGAATCGCAGGACGGCGCAGCCGATCCGGGTCAGGGCCTTGGCCCCCTGGAAGACGACCTTCGTATGCATCGTCCCGCCCTGCGTCGGCAGCGGATGTGCGAACACCACCGCGGCGCGCGGCTTGTCCGCCGTCGCTTTAGCGGAGGCGGGGAGATCGATCAGCACTTCGAGCGGACCTGCCGGCCCCGGGATCTCACGAACGACCTCAGCCAACTTTCTTCTCCCCTGACGGCCGTAGCTTCAGCGCAGTCGGTTGCGAAGCCCCTTCGTGCCGTTGTCCATGCTGGTGCACAAATGGTCCCACCGCGGCAGCGAAGGCGTCCGGCCGCGTGACCAGCCCGATGTGCCCGGTTCGCGAAATCGTCACGCGCTCCGCGTGCGGCCACATACGCGTGTACTCCTCGGTGAGACGCACCGGCACGACGTTGTCGAGAGCGGCGTCGCCAGTGACGACGAGTGTCGGGATGTGGAGTGCCGCCAACTCATGGTCGAGCTGCAGCGACTCCACCAGCCCAACGCGTCGCGCCATGCGCGTCGGCGACAACATGTGGATCAGTACGTTCAGCCCGTGACGAATGGCAGTCGCCATACCCGGTAGGACGCCGGAACTGGCCGCCGCGATCTCTTTGTACATGCGTAGCGACCCGATGACGAAGAGCGGCGAGAGCAGCAGCGGTGCCCGCGTGTAGAAACGGATGCGGGCATTCGGCGTCCATCCGGGAGGAATGGCTGACACCAGCACCAGGCCCGCGACCCGCTCCGGATGTCGAGCCGCAAACGCCGTAGCCACGAGTCCGCCGTAGGAGACGCCGGCCACGACGGCGGATGCGAGTCCGGCACGATCCATCGCTTCTTCTACCTGGTCCACATATGAATCGAAACCGTGCGCGGGATCGAAACGTCCGCCGCACGTTGGCTCGTCGGCCAGCGAAAAGGTGATCACGCGACACCGTGCCGCCAGCGCATCAACGGCAGGCTTCATCCATTCCCATCGCCCCTGGATGCCAGGGATGATGACGACCGGAGCGCCTGAGCCGACGTCGACGAGCTTCACGTCCCAACTCCCAACTTCCAACTACCAACTTCCAAACTAACGACGAACTAGCCAACTACCAACTAGCCAACTAGCCAACTACCAACTAGTTCCGCAGTGGCTTCCCGGTCTTCAGCGTGTGGGCGATCCGTTCCTGCGTCTTCCGCTCTGCGACGAGACTCAGAAATGCTTCGCGTTCGAGGTCGAGCAGATGCTGCTCCGTGACGACGCTCGCGTTTGGCAGTGAGCCGCCGGCCATGATCGTTGCGAGCTTCCGGCCAATCAGAGCGTCATGGTCGCTGATGCGGCCGGCGCGGTGCGCCAGATGCACGCCAAGCTTCAACGGCGCCGCGACGGTGTCTCCGCCCACAGGAATCGCCTGTCGCGGTACGGGCGGCTGATATCCCTCGTGGACACGCTGCAAGGCACGGGTCTTTGCATCCGATAGCAAGCGCTCGCGATTCATCGTGTAGGCGTCGGTCGCCTGCAGGTATCCGAGCCGTTGCGCATCGGCCGCGCTTGTCGATGTTTTCGCGAAGCCGATGTTTTCGAAGGCACGTTGAATCGTCGGCAGCAGGTCCGTCCCGATACGCGCGTCGGCGGCCCGGGCGACCATCTCCTTGGTGCCGCCGCCCGCGGGGATCAGGCCGACGCCAACTTCAACAAGTCCGATGTAGGTTTCAGCCGCCGCCTGTATGCGATCGGCGTGCAGCGCGATCTCACAGCCGCCACCGAGCGCCAGTCCTGCGGGTGCGACGATGACCGGTACATCTGCGTAGCGCAGCGCCATCGTTGACTGCTGGAACGCCCGGACCATCAGGTCGATCTCATCCCAGTTTTCTTCCTGGGCCTCCAGCAGCACCAGCATCAGGTTCGCGCCGGCGGAGAAGTGGACGCCCTCGTTGCCGACGACCAGCGCTGCGAAGTTCGTTGAGGCTTCGCGGACGCCTTCGTGCAGCATCTGAATCGTGTCGCCGCCGATCGCGTTCATCTTCGAGTGGAACTCGACGGCGAGCACGCCGTCGCCAAGATCGACGAGGCGGGCGCCGGTGTTCTGCCGAACCGTGGCCGAGCGATCCTTCGCCGCCCGCAGAATCTGGAGGTCTGGCGCGGCTGGCGAGACTTCTCCGTCGCGTAACCGATTCCGCCCGCTGGCGATGGCCTCACGCCACAGCTCCGGAACGTCGTGTCCGCCTCGATCGTCGTGGTGTCCGCCTTCAGGCGGACCCACGTCCGTCGTCATCAACTCAGGCGCGGCCTTCCCGGCGGCGTCGAGCACCTGCTGAATGCCAATGGCATCGGCGACCTCGAACGGCCCGAGCTCCCAGCCGAAACCCCACCGCATCACCCGATCCACGTCGTCCGCGGAATAGGCGATCGCCGGTGTCACGCGAGCCGTGTACACCAGCGCAGGCGCGAGTGTTTCTCGAAGCAGCTGGCCGGCCTTGTCTTTGGCATGAAACAGCGTGCGAATCCGCTCGCCAACGTCGTTAATCGACCTGCCCGCTTCGATGGAACCGAGTTTCGGGGACTGCCGCGGACGGTAGTCGAGCGTCTTCGGATCCAGCGTAAGGATTTCCGATTCGCCCGCCTGGTTTTTGATTCGCTTGTAGAAGCCCTGGCCCGCCTTCTCGCCGGTCAGGCCCCGCTCGACCATCTGCTTCACGAACGGCGGCAGGACGAACACTGACCTGGCGTCCGGATCGGCGAGACGCTCCTGCAGGTTCTCGATCACGTGAGCGAGGATGTCGACGCCGGCGAGATCGAGCGTGCGGAACGTCGCGCTCGCCGGACGGCCGATCGCGAGGCCGGTGATGGCGTCGATTTCCTCGATCGTGTATTCCCCGGCGGCAACTTGTGCCAGCAGCAGCGTGACTCCATAGAGCCCGATGTGGTTGCCGATGAAGTTTGGCGAATCCTTCGCGAGCACCACGCCCTTGCCAAGCCGGTGATCGGCAAACCTCGTGACGATATCGATGACGGCCGGCTGCGTGTCAGCCGTCGGAATGACTTCCAGCAACCGCAGATATCGTGGCGGGTTGAAGAAGTGCGTGCCCAGCCAGTGCCGGCGGAAATCGTCGCTGCGTCCCTCCGCGAGCGCGGCAATTGGAATCCCGGAGGTGTTGGAGCTGACGATGGAACCGGGCCGTCGGGCGGCATCGACCTTCTCGAGCAGCGCGCGCTTGACGTCCAATCGCTCGACCACGGCTTCGATGATCCAGTCGGCCTCCGAGATGCGGCCAAGTCCGGCGTCGAAGCTGCTCGTCGTGATGAGCTTCCAGGTATCCGGCGTGAAGAACGGATCCGGTTTCAGCGTCCGTGCGCGCTGAAGCCCTTGCGCGGCTGCCTCAGGAGTGACGTCGAGGAGCAACGACGGGACGCCGGCGTTTGCGAAGTGGGCGGCAATCTGGCTGCCCATCACGCCAGCGCCGAGGACAGCGACCGAGCGAATCACAGTTCCAGTCTATCGACGGCGGGTGCGATTGGTCTAACGACTTTGCACCTACTCGAGCGCAGCGCGGGCGATCGGCCGGGTCAGGCAGGTCGGCCCCCCGGCGCCCTTGGCGCTAATCTCGTGTCCGACGTACTCCGTGACGTCGACGCCAGTCTGTTCGAGTGCCGCGCGGGTTTTGGGATTTCCGGCCACCATCACACAACGGCCGGGGCTGAGCGCAAGAACGTTGCATCCCATGGAGTCGAATTCCTCGTCCGGAACGTCTATCAGTCGATACCCCCGATCGAGCAGCAGTTGCCTGAACGGCACAGGCAGCAGCCGCGAATAGACGACGTCTACCGACTCACCGACGATCGCTCGCAGCTGATTGATTCCCTCGGCATTCGTCCGGTAGCCGAGGCCAACGACCAGTGTTCGATCGTCGAGCCAGACGACATCGCCGCCCTCCAGCAGGCCTGGAGCGTTGATGTGTCCGGCGACCGGGACCGGGGGCGTCATCGCGCGAAACGCCTGCTCCTGCGCGTGCGGTTCGGACTGGCGCGCACGTTTTCCCATGCGACAAAGGATCAGTCCCTTCGGGCTGACGATCGATGCATCGCGGGCGTAGACGGAGTCCAATGTGGTTTCGGGAGTCCGCGGCAGCTGGTGGATGGCCGCCCCTGACGAGCGGAGGATTTCGAGAAATCGCTCGTACTCGTCAATGGCGGCGCCAAGGTCCGGGGCAGCGGTGAAGTTGAGCGGCTGCCATTCCGACGCAATCGTCCGTTCGTCAACGAAGGCGTCGCGCGCGTGCTTGACGACCACGCTGATCAGCCGGCCGACTTCGGATAGCGCTGGCACCCCTGAAAGGGGAGCCCCACGAGCGTCTGGCGGCAGTGGCGTCATTTCCATTTGATCAGGATCGATTCTCGATCGAAGAGTGAGATCGCTGCTCGAAGGACGAGCAGATTGCACACGGTCAGCACGGCGCCGATGGCCAGCAGGATGTGGGTATCCAGGACGACACCGCCGACGAATTGCGCCACTTGGAGGATGCCGACGGGAATGATGAGGACCAGCGCGCCGAGCTGCTGCGCGCTTCGGGGATCGTTCACGCGCGACGACGCGCAGACGGCGAGCTGGAGGCCGAACAGCGAGGCGAGCGGACCGATGAGGAACACCAGCCCGAGGGATCGCGGTGTGAGCAGCGCTCGCCAGACGCCCGGCTCCGCGATCAACCCAATCAACACCACATACAGGACGAAACAGGCCGTGGTCAGCAGCACGCCGGGGATTGCTGCGCTGATCACTTTCGCTGCGAGCAGCTCGCGCGTCTTCAGGGGTGTGGCCAGCAGCGGCTCGAGCGTGCGCGCCTGTTTCTCCCCGATGATGCTGTGCGCGGCAACCGACATTCCACCCGTCACCGTCGTCAGGCCGACGAGCAGCGCCAGCGTCTGTTGGAAGATGAACGCCTGGATTGCCGCCTCAGGGTTGAGTGTCGGGGCTGATGGCTCCGTCTGATAGAACAGCTTCGCGATGTCGAAATCGCTCGAGTCCGAGAGCCGCTCGCCGGTGACGGCCGGGATGATGACCGCAATGACGAAGGGATAGAAGATCGCCGCCAGTCCGGTCAGCAGCGATGGAATGAAGATGCCGGGGCTCTGCCGCAGTTCGGCGAAATCCTTGGCGACCAGCGCAGCCACGCGCCTCATCGCCGGTCCTCCTTGAGCAGCCGGAGGTACACCTCTTCCAGCGTCCGCTCCTCGGGAATCACGGACACGATTCTCGCACCGGCATCGACCAGGGCTTTGACGATTGCCGGCGCGACCGGCGTCTCGCCGTCTACCGCGACGGACAGCGTGTGGTTTTCCGTCTTCACGTCTGTCGCGCCCGTCGCGCGAACGATGGCGTCGTAGTTGGCCGCGGGCTCGGTCACCGTGATCGAGACACGCCTGCCGAACAGGCGCGACCTGAGCGCATCGGGCGTATCGAGCGCGATCAGACGCGAGCGCAACACGGCGACGCGATCGGCGATGCGTTCCACCTCGTCCAGGTTGTGCGTCGAGATCACGACGGTCCGACGCTCATTCTTCAGCCGGACAATCAACGCGCGCGTCTCATGCGCGCTCTCGGGATCGAGCCCCGCCGTCGGCTCGTCGAGCAGTACGATCGACGGATCGTGGAGCAGCGTTCGCGCCAGGGCAACACGCTGCTTGAGCCCTTTCGAGAGCTGTGCGGCCTGGTCGCCGGCGCGATTGCCGATGCCAAACAGATCGAGAACGCGTTGGATCGCGTCGGCGCCGACCCCCTGCAGCCGCGCGTAGACCAGCAGGTTGTCGTACACGGTCAGCCGGTCCCAGAGGCCCGGCGCTTCGGTCAGGAATCCGATCCGGCCGCGCAGTCGCGACGACGTCGCCTGCATCAGGTCGCCGTCGATGTGAACCGTCCCCGATGAAGGAGTAATCAGCCCCGCCATCATCCGCAGCGTCGTCGTCTTGCCGGCGCCGTTCGGGCCGAGCAGCGCAAAAATCTCGCCCGGCGCAAGCGCGAATGACAGATCCTCGACCGCGACGCGGTCGTCGAATCGTCGCGTGAGATGGGACGCAGTCAGCACGCGCGCCCTAGTAGGCAGCGAGCGTCTTGATGGCCCTCAGGACGTCGGCGGACCCGGGCAGGATGACTTCTTCGAGCGCCGGCGCGTAGGCAACAGGACAGTCGAGCGCTGCCACGCGTTTGACCGGCGCGTCGAGGTGCTCGAACAGCTCGTCGGAAATGCGCGCCGCGATCTCCGCGCCGAAGCCGCAGGTGAGCTGATCTTCGTGCGCGATGATCACGCGGTTCGTGCGCCGCGTGAATACGGCGATCGTCTCCCAGTCGTACGGAATGATCGATCGCAAATCAACAACCGCCACGCTGATGCCATCACGTTCGGCTTGCTGTGCGGCGAGCAGCGTTCGCTGCACGAGCGCTCCCCAGGTGAACACGACGATGTCGTGGCCGTCCCGCGCGACAGAGGCCTTGCCGAACGGAATCATGTACTCGCTGCCGGGGTAGGGCGACTTGTTGTAGGTCTGCCGGTAGAGATGTTTGTGCTCGCAAAACAGGACCGGGTCGTCGCAGCGGATGGCGGTACGAAGGAGGCCGGCCGCGTCCTGCGCAGTCGAGGGAAACACAATCCGGATGCCCGGCGTGTGCGCAAAAATCGAGACGCCCGATTGGCTGTGATACGGAGCACCGCCGCGCAGATAGCCGCCGATGGGTACGCGGATGACAACCGGACACGACCAGCGATTGCCGGAGCGGTAGCGCATCATCGACAGCTCATCGCGAATCTGCATGAAGCCGGGCCAGATGTAGTCGAAGAACTGGATCTCGACGACCGGCTTCAGGCCGCGAAGTGCCATCCCCACGGCGCGTCCGATGATGTTGGCCTCGGCAAGCGGCGAGTTGAAGACGCGTTCGCTGCCGTAGAGGCGCTGCAGCCCGTGCGTGACCTTGAACACGCCGCCTTTGCCGGCGACCTGCGCAAGCGCTTCCTCGCGCGAGGCGTCGGCCACGTCCTCGCCAAAGACGACGATGCGTGGATCGCGTCCCATTTCATCTTTGAGCGTCCGGTTGATCGCGCTGACCATCGTGTCGGGCGCACCTTCCGGGACGGGAGGCGTCGCGAACGCATCCGACTTCGGATCAACGTCGGGCGAAAAGACGAAATCAGCCGCGGTGGCCGGATCGGGCATCGCGGCGTTGAGCGCGGATGCGGCGGCTTCGTTCACTTCCTGATCGACCGAGGCGGCGATCTCCGCCAGGTCCTCATCCTTCGCGAGTCCCTCGTGCTTGAGGAAATGGCGCATGCGCACGAGCGGATCGCGGCGCGCCTCGGCCTCTCGCTCAGCCGCCGTCTTGTACAGCTTCTCGTCGTCCGAGAGTGAGTGTGAGTACGGCCTGACGACTGTTGCGTGCACCAGCACTGGTCCATAGCCGGCCCGGAGGTGTGCCACCGCCTCGCGCATCGTGCGATAGCTGGCGATGTAATCCGTGCCGTCGCAGCGGAACACCCGCAGGCCAACGAAGCTCTCGACGATGCGTGAGATGTCGCCGCCGGGGGTCTGCACTTCGACCGGGACGGAGATGGCGTAGCCGTTATCCTCGACGAGAAACAGGACCGGCAGCTTCCGCGCGCAGGCGGTGCTCAGCGACTCCCAGAACTCTCCCTCGCTGGTGGCGCCGTCGCCGATCGACAGATAGGTGACTTCATCCGCGTGAAAACGTTCCTCGCGACCGGGGATCTGCTCGACGCGTTCGTAGATGCGGCGGGCATCGGCGGAGCCGACGGCGTGCAGACACTGGGTTCCCGTGCAGCTGCTCTGCGACGGGATGTTCAGCGCGCGGTGTCCCCAATGCGACGGCATCTGGCGTCCGCTGTTCGCCGGATCCTCGATGGATCCAACGGACGCGAGAAACATCTCGCGCGGCGTCATCCCGAGCGTCAGGCACAGGGCACGGTCGCGGTAATACGGAAAAAACCAGTCGTAGCCGGGTTTCAGGTGCTTGCCGGCCGCAACAAGGATGGCCTCGTGGCCGGCGCCGCTGATCTGGAAATACGCCTTGGACTGGTTCTTGAGTTGAATCTCCTTGTCGTCGACGCGGCGCGACAGGAGCATCAGGCGATAGGCCGAGAGCAGGTCGTTTCTGGTGAGTCCCTCGTGGTCCCGACGCGCTTTTGCCGCAGAGGCGCGCGCGTCCGCGCCATTGGCCAGGGTCGACCCCTTCATCGCTGGCGCCGATTATGGCATTAACGCCGGGCACCCTGAAGGGGTGCCCTACTGGCCTGACGGGGTGCCCTACAGTTGGGTGCGAGCCTACGGTTCCGCGTCCACGAGCCAGTCCTGACGGATCGGGCTGAACACGTCGAGCTCGAACGTGTCATCCAGCGCTTCGGCCTGGTGTGGGGTTCGTGAGGGGATGTGCAGGACCTCGCCTTCGCGCACGATGATTTCTTCACCACCGACAAGGAAGCGAAGCGCGCCCTGCAGGATATAGGTCATCTGCTCGCTGTCGTGCGCGTGCATCGGAATCAGGGCGCCGCGCTTCAGGTAGATCTGCGCCAGCATCTCGCGTTCACCGGCCACGATCTTCTGCGACACCATCTCGGTGACTTTGTCGAGCGCGATTTCGTCCCAGCGGTGCAGTCTAGCGGGCATAAGAGGGTACGGAGGCGACGGAGTCAACGGTTTCACAGGAGCCACGGAGACACGGAGACGAACAGAGAGAACTTAGTACAAGCGCCGAAGTCAGCAGCCGTTCGCACGCCGACCAATCGAACGGCCTCCGTGCGTCTCCGAAGCTCCGTTGCTCCTGTAAACCGTTATCTCCGTCTTCTCCGCTAACTCTAATGCACGCGGCGATTGATGTCGTCTGCGCGGCCGCCTGAATACACGTCGAACTTCCGGCGCATCCGATTGATACGCCATTTCACGACGCGGTACTGGATCTCGGCCTTGAGGTTGAGGCGAGGTTTCTTCAGAAACAGGTAGCCAGCCGCCAGACCGCCCAGGTGCGTGGTGTGCGCGACGCCCCCGCTGCTGGCGCTCACGGCCGCCAGTAACGAAATGCCGCCCATGATCATCACGAAATACCGTGCCGGCACCGGGAACACGAACATGACGAGAATCGGCCGGTGCGGGAAATACAACGCATAGGCGAGGAGGACACCGAAGATCGCACCCGATGCGCCGATCGTCAGCGACTGGTAAAGCGATGAAAAGATGGCCAGCGGCACGAACGAAAGCACGACCGTGGTGAGCGCGGCGCAGACACCGCAGAAGAAGTAGAACTTCAGGAAGTAGCGCGTGCCCCACATCCGTTCCAGCTCGACGCCGAACATCCACAGCGACAACATGTTGAACAGGATGTGCCCGACACCGCCCCGACTATGCAGGAACATGTACGTGGCGAGACGCCACAATTGACCCTGGCCAACCACGGCGGACGGCTGCATCCCAAACCAGTTCTGGACTGCGCCGTAAAAGAACGAGAGCACGAACATCACGACGTTCGCGATGATCAGCCACTTGACCGCAGGCGAGATTCCGCCCGGGCCGAAGGCGTACGACAAACCGGATGGTGATGGGGCTCGGCCTCGCATGGATTCCAGTCTCGTCTAATCGGGGGCTACGGAGCAACATCTGTACCCGTGCTCTCGGATGTGGCGACATCCGACGCGCGGGCGGTGACGTGCGCGGTGCGCGACGCAGGCAACGGAAGCGCGAGCGCTGCTGCAATGAGAGGGGCGAACGACATCACTGTCAATGTCTTTTCGATCCCGAAGCGATCAGCGGCCATTCCGACGAGCGGCACTGTCAGCCCGCCAACGCCCCACGCGAACCCCATCATCAACGACGACACCGTAGCGGCGCTGATCGGCGCGATCATCTGCGCGAAGGTGACGTTCACCGGCAACGTTGACTGGAGAAGAAAACCGCCGGCGGCCATGGTGGCGACCAGCCACCAGCGATCGAGGAGGAGCGCAACCGCCAGAAACGGCACGGCGCCGACGAGCGACAGCATGATGACGCGGCGCGCGCCGAAGCGATCGGCAATCGGGCCACCGAAGAACCCGCCCGCACCGACGGCGCACAGATAGACCGACGCCGCGGTGCCAGCCTGCGCGATGGACATGCCGCGTCGCGTGAGCATGATCGGTATGAACGTGGAAAAGCTGATCGCCGTCAGCGTTCGCAACACCACAATCACGTAGAGCAGCGTCAGCGGTTTCGCGTAGGGGCGGAGCGCCTGCAGTCCGCGACTGGCCGTGGACTCATGCAAGCGCTCGACGGCCGGCACGCGGCGCAGCAGGACACCCCCGAGTACGCCGAGCCCGGGAACGACGAGCCACGGCATCGCCCGCAGTCCGAATCGCTGGACGAACGGCGCAAACAGCAACGGCGCCATGGCCTGTCCGAGCGTGCCACTCGTGATGTGGAACGACATCGCGAAGCCGCGATGCTGACCACTGTATCTGTGGACGAGCGCTGCGGCGGGCGGATGAAACGCCGCGCCGCCAAGACCGCCGATGATCAGAATTGCGGCGAGCATCCATGCCGTCGGCGCCAGGCCGATCAACGGCAGCATCGCGACGGCGAGCAGCGGGCCGCCGATCAGCAGGAGGCGCGGATTCGATCGATCCGCGATGTAGCCGAACCCCAGCTGGGCGACGGAGTTGGCCAGCTGGAAACACATCTGCAGCGTGCCCGCACCGGCGAGCGTCAGGTGCAGATTGGTGATCAGCAACGGCAACAGCGGTGTGAGGACGTTGCCGTAGCC
>Ga0310811_10003025_pt1 | contig 21140 bp, 20 predicted proteins | sample YCmetagenome_FD_207642 | JGI IMG/M metagenome (GOLD analysis project Ga0310811, IMG submission 207642) | Soil microbial communities from experimental microcosm in Duke University, North Carolina, United States - YC | ecosystem: Engineered > Artificial ecosystem > Soil microcosm > Unclassified ...
TTCGCTTCCGACGTGGAACATGGAGGCCGGTGGGCGTACGGCCATTCTTGCAGCAAGGAAGATTACCGAACCGATTGAACAATTCTCAGGGGGGATTTAAATGAACAAGCCTGAATGCACAAAGGATATGGCTATCTCCGAAAGCGAAGCAGCAGGTGTCTTTTTGCTGGACCAGCTCATGGGTTATACCTTCCAGGCCGCTCTTCGCGTTGCTGCGGTGCTCGGCGTTGCTGATCATCTCGTCAAGGAACCGAAGACCGCCGAGGAGCTGGCCAAGGCTACCGGAGCAAATGGACAGCGATTGCAGCGGGTGCTGCGTCTGCTCGCCACACGTAACGTTTTCACTGAGTTGGAGGACGGTCGATTCCAGTTGACCCCAGCCGCAGAGTACTTGCGGACGGATGTCTCTCATTCGCTGCGATCGGCCACTCTGATGCTTACCGATGAGAGGCTCTGGCGTGCGGCTGGCGAACTAACCGAAAGTGTGCGCGGCAATTCCGCGTTCAAGCATATCTATGGTATGTCTTTCTGGGACTACTGGGCCCAGGATGGCGTCTCCACCGAGGATTTTCACGTCGGCATGTCGTCGATGTCCGAGGTCGAAAACCTTTTCCTTGCCCGCAGTTACGAGTTCCCGAATAACGCCAAGGTCGTCGACATCGCCGGTGGTTTCGGCGGTCTACTGCTCCGAGTGCTGCAGCAAAATCCCACTCTCCACGGCGTCCTGTTCGACCGGCCGCACGTTCTGGCTAGAAACCGCCTCAATGAACTCGGCGACGACAGCCGCTGGGAGACGGCAGAGGGCGACTTCTTTAAAGCCGTGCCCAGTGCGGATGTCTACCTCATCAAATACATCATTCACGACTGGCCTGACGAGAAGGCCATGCAGATCCTTCGCTGCGTCCGGAAGGCCATGACGGCTGGCGCTCGAGTCCTGATCATGGACACGGTGATCCCGAGAGGGAACGTCCATCACACGGGCAAAGTGATGGACCTGGTCTGCATGGGGATCTACGACGGCGGCACCGAACGTACCGAAGAAGAATTTCATCAGTTACTGGCGGGCGCCGATTTGAAGATTAACCGCATCATCAACAAGGGCGGTTATATCTCGACCATCGAAGCTGTCGCCAAGTAAAGCACGGGTGCCGGGCATATCCGACACGGAACATGCCCGATCCCCCGCACCGAGATAGAGGCATCGCAGGGGCGCGGACAGTGCGCGTCCCCTTGATCTCCGCACTGCGCACATTCATACCTTACAAGGCCCGGCCTCTGCCCCCTGGTTGGATCCCCAAAAAGCTCGGCGCTCGCGTCTAGCGTGGCACAAGCAGCGCGGCGCGCGTCGGTAAGCTACTTCTCCCCGGGAGCAAGCGCGTTCAGCACATAGCCTGACGAGGCAGCAGCAGGCCCCTACGCTCGCTCCGCTTGTGTCCGGCGCGCTCGCGATTGCGAGTCGCGATTCATCGGCCGATACCGAGTTGAGTTCACGCTCCAGACGCAAAATTGGGCGCGGACGACCTCAATCAGGCCACATGACAGCGACGCGTATGTTGTCGCAAGAATTCGGCAGGTAATGCCAGCGGAGCACCGCTACAATCGATTCCACGCCTCGAAACCTTAAGCGGGGAAGGCACAAGTGAGCGGTCAGAAGCAAAATACACCGACGGCAGCACCGGCGGACATACCGCCGCGCGAGCCTGACGATGCACAGTCAGTCATGCGGCTTTGCGCCATCGACTGGCCAGATATCGAACGCTCGCTAGACGAGTTCGGCTACGCCATCATTCCGGCACTGCTTGCAGCGGCGCAGTGCCGCGAGTTGGCCGCCCTATATGGCGACGATTCGCGGTTTCGAAGCCGCATCGTGATGACACGTCATGGTTTTGGCCGGGGCGAATACAAGTACTTCCACTATCCGCTGCCTGACACCGCCGCTGCGCTGCGTTCGACGCTTTACCCCTGTCTTGTCCCCATCGCAAACCGCTGGATGAGCGCGTTAGGCAAAGAGGTGCGCTATCCCCCGAGCCATGCAGATTTCATCAGGCGTTGTCATGCCGCGGGGCAAACCCTCCCCACTGCCCTGCTCCTGCAATATGGCGTGGGTGACTACAATTGTCTGCATCAGGATCTGTACGGCGAACACGTGTTTCCGTTGCAAGTTGCCATCTTGCTGTCCTCACCAGTGCGTGACTTTGCCGGCGGCGAATTCGTCCTCACGGAGCAACGCCCGCGCATGCAATCGCGTGTCGAGGTCGTCCCGCTCAACCAGGGCGATGCAGTGATCTTCGCCGTGAGCCATCGTCCTGTGCGCGGCACGAAGGGGGCATACCGGCTCAACATGCGACACGGCGTCAGCCGGCTGCGCTCGGGCCGCAGGCACACGCTTGGAATCATCTTCCATGACGCGCTGTGACCCGAGAGACCCCGGTACCGGCCGTGCTGCGCCGAAGCTCATTTGCGATGTCCGATCATGCATGCATTGTTCAAGGATCGCGCTGAGGCCGGCCAAATGCTGGCCGAGCAGTTAAAGAACCTAGCAGGCCCGGGAACGGTCGTGCTGGCGTTGCCGCGCGGCGGTGTGCCCGTGGGGTTCGAGCTTGCCATCGCGCTCGACGCACAGTTCGACGTGCTACCGGTACGCAAGCTCGGCGTGCCTGGACAGCCGGAACTGGCGATGGGCGCCATCGCGCCGGGTGGCGCACTATTTGTCGACAACGACACGGTCAGCATGACTCGTGTCACCCAAGCTCAGTTCGACGCGGTCCTCGCCGACGAGCAAGCCGAACTGGCTCGTCGTGAGAAATCGTATCGCGGTGATCACGCGCCGATCGACGTAACGGGCCGCACTGCGATCCTCGTCGACGACGGCATAGCAACGGGCTCCACAATGCAGGCCGCAGTCATTGCTTTGCGAGAAAGGCGGCCGGCGCGCATGATCGTCGCGGTGCCGGTTGCCCCTAGTGGAGTCGAAACGAGTTTCGAGGGGATCGTCGACGATTTCGTCTGTGTAGCCCAACCCATGCTCTTTATCAGCGTTGGTCAGCACTACGAAAATTTTGACCAGACGACTGACAAGGAGGTGCGAGACCTGATCGAGCGCGCACGCACCCGGCTTGGCAAGGCTTGAGGCACCCGCGGTCGTCGGCTCTCAGAGGCGCAACGACGGCATCCTGTGCCGGCACTCGTAGCGCTTTCTCACCGTACCGCTCTCGTCGACACTCTCGAGGAAAACATCGAACTGCCAAAGCCGGGCCATGTGCTTCAGCACTTCCTCGGTATCGCCAGACAAATGACGGTTATCGCTCATAAAGTGCCGCAACGTGAGACTGCGATCGCCGCGTGTATTGACCGACCACACCTGGATGTTGGGTTCGCGGTGATGCATGTCGTATTGCCGCGCAAGCGCGTGGCGTACGTATTGGTAGCCGCTGTCGTCGTGAATCGCAGAGACTTCGAGCGCGTCGCGCGCATCGTCGTCCAGCACGGAAAAAAGCCGCATGTCGCGGATCAAATGCGGGGACAGATACTGCGCAATAAAGCTCTCATCCTTGAAGTTGCGCATCGCGTAATGCAGCGTCTGCAACCAAGACGATCCAGCGATCTCGGGAAACCACTTTCGATCTTCGTCAGTTGGCGATTCGCAAATACGACGAATGTCGCTCATCATCGAAAAGCCGAGCGCATACGGGTTGATGCCGCTGTAATAAGGCTTCGTCACAGGCGGTTGATAGATGACGTTGCTGTGTGAATGCAGGAACTCCATCATGAAGCCATCTTCGAGGAGCCCTTGGTTGTACATCGTATTGAGCAGCGTATAGTGCCAGAACGTAGCCCACCCTTCGTTCATCACCTGCGTTTGACGCTGCGGATAAAAATACTGGCCAACTTTTCGGACGATGCGAATGACCTCCCGCTCCCATGGCTCGAGCAGCGGCGAGTTCTTCTCCGCGAAGTAAAGCAGATTCTCCTGGGGTTCCGGCGGGTAGCGTTCCTCTTCCTCGAGCGTAAGCGTGATGGGCCTAACTGGAAGCGTGCGCCACAGTTCGTTCACCTGCGATTGCAGATAAGCCTCGCGCTCGCGTCGCAGCAACGACTCCTTCGAAAGCGATGGCTTTTGCGGACGCTTGTAGCGGTCCACACCGTAATTCATCAGTGCATGGCACGAGTCGAGCAGCTCTTCGACGCGATCCAGCCCATAGCGCTCCTCGCATTCGGCGATGTAGTTCTTCGCATAGACGAGATAGTCGATGATGGCGTGTGCGTCCGTCCACAACCGGAAAAGGTAGTTGCCCTTGAAAAACGAGTTATGTCCGTAGGCTGCATGCGCGATGACGAGCGCCTGCATCGTCATCGTGTTCTCTTCCATGAGATAGCAGATGCAGGGGTTCGAGTTGATGACGATCTCGTAGGCGAGCCCCATCTGACCGCGACGGTAGCTTTTCTCAGTAGAAAGAAAATGCTTGCCGAACGACCAGTGCCGGTAGTTGACCGGCATGCCGACTGACGCATACGCGTCCATCATCTGTTCGGCGCTGATGAGTTCCAGTTGAATCGGGTAGACATCGAGCTGGTACTGTTCAGCGACACGCGCGATGTGCGTGTCGTACTCCTCGATCAGCTCGAAAGTCCAGTCGGATGGCCACGGCAGCGGTCGGCGATCGGCAGCAATCATACGAGGTTCCCTTTGCTCCACAGCGGGTGCCGCCGCGTGTGCTGGCGCAGCTTCACTCTGTGCACGGTTGCCATGCTGGTGCGACGCATCGCCCTGCCCTGTGCCACCCTTGCGGTGACGCTCTGGCTGATACCCGCGCGATTCGTTGTGCAGGTGCTTGGTGCTCATGATGCGGTTGCCTGCTTTTCGAAGAGCTCCCGGAAGACCGGGTAGATATCCGCTGCGGCATCCACCTTCTTCATCGCGAGATGCGGCTGCGTCATCGCGAGCTGCGCGTACTCGAGCCACAGGTTTTGCTCTTCCTGCGCGACTTGAATATACGCGAAGTAGCGCGTTTTGGGCAGGATGTCGTCTTGGAGAATGCGCCGGCATTTCGGCGAATCGTCAGTCCAATTGTCTCCGTCCGAAGCTTGAGCACCGTAAATGTTCCATTCAGTCGGAGAGTACCGTTCCTCCATGACCTTGCGCATCAGCTCGAGCGCACTCGACACCACTGTGCCACCGCTTTCCGTGGAGTGGAAGAACGTGTCTTCGTCGACCTCCTCCGCCCGCGTGTGGTGCCGGATGAACACAACCTCGATCTTTTCGTAGTTGCGCTTCAAGAACAGATACAGCAGGATGAAAAACCGCTTCGACAGGTCTTTGCGCTGCTCGTCCATCGAGCCCGACACATCCATGAGACAGAACATCACCGCTTGACTCGAAGGCTGCGGCTGCTTCACGCGATTGATGTAACGCAAATCAAACGGATCGATAAACGGGATCCGCCAAATGCGTCCACGCAGGTGATGAATGTCGTCTTCAAGGCGCTTGATTTCGTCGCTGTTGTCGCCGGGCTCCATCTTGAGCGCTTCCAGTTGACGCTCGAGCTCGCGTAGCTCGTTGACAAGCGGTGCCCCAAGCGCAATGCGCCGGCCGAGCGCACTGCGCAGCGATCGTACGACGTCGATGTTGTTCGGCGTACCTTCGGCCGCCCACCCCGCGCGAACGCTCTTCCACGTAGGCACCGCGAGCAAATGCGTTTTCACGAGACGCGGCAGCTCGAGGTCGTCGAAGAAATACTGCATGAATTCATCGCGCGACAGCTCGAACACGAAGTCGTCTTGCCCCTCGCCCTCGTTGCTCGCTTGACTCCCCCCGCGCCCCGCACCGCCGTGGGGTCTCGGAATCTTGTCGCCGCGGATGTAGTCCGAATTACCGGGGTGCACGAGCTCTCGCTTTCCTCCCTGACCATGGCGAAACATCGGCTCAGCGATATCCTTGCGCGGAATCGTGATGCTCTGCGTGCTTTGAATATCCTTGATGCTGCGATCGCGCACCGCTTCGGAAACGGCACGTCGAATGTAACTCTTCACGCGACGCAAAAAGCGCTCGCGATTCGCAATGCTTTTGTTTTTTCCTGCCAACCTGCGGTCGATGATTTGGTGCAGCACATTCACTCTCCCGCTCTTGATTCTCGAAAGCAACGCGACTAACCACTGTTAGCCACTGCGCAGACCCTGTGCCCGACGGCTTCCCGGGTCGCAAAGCGCTCGCCTGGCTGGCGCCAAGCGAGCACGTTGCCCTTCGTTACGATGACTTGCGCACGCGCAAGTACCAGTCGCACAAGAGGCGCACCTGCTTGGGCGTATAGCCCTTCGCCACCATCCGGTTGACGAAATCCTCGTGCTTGCGCTGCTCCTCCGCCGATCCTTTGGCGTTGAACGAGATGACTGGCAGCAGTTCTTCGGTGTTCGAGAACATCTTCTTCTCGATCACCACGCGCAGCTTCTCATAGCTGATCCAGGCCGGGTTTTTGCCACCGTTCGCCGCCCTTGCCCGCAAGACGAAATTCACTATCTCATTGCGGAAATCCTTCGGGTTGCTGATGCCGGCCGGCTTCTCGATCTTCTCCAGCTCCGCGTTGAGCGCGGCGCGGTCGAAGCTCTCGCCCGTATCGTGATCGCGGAACTCCTGATCCTGAATCCAGAAGTCGGCATAAGTCACGTAGCGATCGAAGATGTTCTGCCCGTATTCGGAGTACGACTCGAGGTAGGCAGTCTGAATCTCTTTGCCGATGAATTCTGCATAGCGCGACGCCAACAGGTCCTTGACGAACGAGAGATACTTTTGCTCGGTTTCGGGTGGGAACTGCTCGCGTTCGATCTGCTGCTCCAGTACGTACATCAGATGCACCGGGTTCGCAGCCACCTCGGTCGAATCGAAGTTGAATACGCGCGACAGAATCTTGAACGCGAAGCGCGTCGACACGCCGGTCATGCCCTCATCGACGCCAGCGTAGTCCCGATATTCCTGATAAGACTTCGCCTTTGGATCCGTGTCCTTCAAGTTCTCGCCGTCGTACACCTGCATCTTCGAAAAGAGGTTCGAATTTTCAGGCTCTTGCAGACGCGTGAGCACCGAGAGCTGGGCCATCATTTTCAGCGTGCCGGGTGCGCATACCGCATCCGCGAGCGACGAGTTCCGGATCAGCTTCTCGTAGATCTTGATTTCCTCCGACACCCGCAGGCAGTACGGCACCTTGACAACGAAGATCCGGTCGAGCAACGCCTCGTTGTTGCGGTTGTTCTTGAACGCCTTCCATTCGGATTCGTTCGAGTGCGCGAGGATGACGCCGTCGAACGGTATCGCACCGAAGCCTTCCGTGCCCTTGAAGTTACCTTCCTGCGTTGCAGTCAAGAGCGGGTGCAGCACCTTGATGGGGGCCTTGAACATCTCGACGAATTCAAGCAGACCTTGATTCGCGAGGCACAGGCCACCGGAGTAGCTATATGCGTCAGCATCGTCCTGCGCATACTGCTCCAGCTTGCGGATGTCGACCTTGCCGACTAGCGACGAAATGTCCTGATTGTTTTCGTCACCGGGCTCCGTCTTTGCGATGCCGATCTGTCGCAGCACGGAGGGGTAGCGACGCACGACGCGAAACTTGCGGATGTCGCCGTTGTACTCGTGGAGTCGCTTGACGGCCCACGGGCTCAGGATGCTCTTCAGGTAGCGCCGGGGAATGCCGTACTGCTCTTCAAGGATTGGACCGTCCTCGTCGTAGTCGAAGAGGCCTAGCGGCGACTCGTTCACGGGCGAGCCCTTGATCGAGTAGAACGCCACTCGCTCCATCAGCTGCTTCAGTCGCTCCGCGATTGACGACTTGCCGCCGCCCACCGGACCGAGCAAATAGAGGATTTGCTTCTTTTCCTCGAGGCCCTGCGCCGCATGGCGGAAGTACGAGACCACTTGCTCGATCACGTCTTCCATCCCATAGAACTCGCGGAACGCGGGATAGACTTTGATGACCTTGTTCGCGAAGATTCTCGACAAGCGATGATCAATGCGAGTGTCAATCTGCTCCGGTTCACCGATTGCTGCCAACATGCGCTCGGCAGCAGTGGCGTACGCGGCGGGATTCTGTTTGCAGAGCGCGAGATACTCCTCAAGCGAGAACTCCTCCTCTCGCGTCTTTTCGAAGCGGTTCGCGAAGCTGCTGTAAATATCCATGCTACCTCCTCGCCGAAGTCTGCGATCGATGCCGTCTACGGAACGCTATACCGGAACGACCTCGCTCGAATTCATCCTAATCCCTTTTAAATTATTTTTCACGACCTACGTTGTGCATGTGAGTACTAACTTGGAGATGTGGCCCTGGTCACCTACAATCTTTGCCCGTATCACCCTAAGGCGTAGTACAACCCATACCTGTTGGTTAGGAACATCCTACTTGCCAGACGGGTTGCGCGAGTCTGATGCATAGCGTCACGTGTATGCTGGCGTACCTATCATGTGTAGGCAAGGCGCTTCGGCTCGTCCCAAATAGCGGTGCTCTATTCCACTCGCTCGCGTGGCGCCGCTCGTTCCTGGTATTCAGCAAAGGCCCCGACCACCGAGGCACGCCTGCCTTCTACTGCGTATACGCGCGAGGTCCGGTTTCCGACGACGCGTGCACGCATCAGTTACAACTTTTTTGCGGTCAACCGCGCACACCGTATGGAACGCCCCGCGCCCAATCTCGCGCATGGTGTAGGCCCGACGCCACGTTTTCCTTTGCATCGCGCGCCCAAAGTGGTCGTGTGGTCGATCAGTTGCGACCCTAAGGCGCTCGCCAACTCCATTGCCTCAGAAACGCCGCGCCGTACGATGGGGCATACGTCGTGGCATCATCGTTTCACGGCACTCATTCAAGTTGAGCCGCGAAGGCGGCGATGAACGTCTGGCCGGTCGCAAACGTGTTAATCACGCGTACGCGCGGCACTGAGAGGAGCAATGAACACTCACCGCTCCCCCCACTGACTACGCCCGCTGAGGGCAGCGTATGCACGTTGGTTCAACGGTTAGTGTGCAACCGCGCCGGCGACATCGGCTTCCAGGTCTTCTCAGGAGTGGATGGCAATCGTCAATGACACGGCTTCAAGTCATCGATGCACGGGCAGGCAATGCGGGCATCGGGCTCGCAGTTGAAGACCGAGCACAACTCGAGCGGAGCGACGGCCTAGTTGCCGCCATTGCCACCGGGAATCTGCACGAAGGCTTATCCACCCCGCGATAATCCACCGTTGGCGTGTACGGCGCGCGAGCTCGTCGAGGTCGAGTCTGTCGACGGCGACCACTCATGCAGCCGGAGCCCAGTTAGTTGGCCCGGCGCCATCTTCAACGGAATCGGAGATATCGGCGCTCAAGACGTTGTCGCCGAGCGGCATGCCAATGCGCAGGGTGCCCGCAGGGAGCAGCCCGCCCTTATTGAATTGAATTACGCATGGGCAGGCCGCGATCCGCTCAGGCGATAGACTCAGGCGATAGAACTTGCGCCCGGACACACGCCGGTCGACTCGCGCACGATGAGCCCGGCTTTCACGACATGTCTGCGCGCCGGCCCGGACACGGCGCCGCTAATACGCTCGATCAGCATTTTTGCCGCCGCTTCGCCGAGCGCACGCACGGATTGGCCGACGGTCGACAGCGCGGGATAGGTGTAGCTACTGAGCTCGATATCGTCAAAACCGACAATCGAGCATTGCTCCGGCACCCGGATGCCTCGTACCGCCGCGCTACGCAAGGCACCGATGCCCATCAAGTCGCTGCACGCAAAGATGGCAGTCGGCCTGACCGTCTCGAAAAGGCGTGCCGCAGCCTCCTGACCGCCGCGCGCCGAAAAATCACCTTCCACAATCGCGCTCGGCTCGATCACGATGCCGCGCTCGGCCATGGCCCGCATGAAGCCGTGTATACGCATTGCGCTGACAGCCATTGAAACGGGGCCCGAAATGCAGCCGATTTTGACATGTCCGAGCTCGAGCAGGTGACGCGTCGCCAGATAGGCTCCCCGTTCGTGATCGATCTGTACCAGGTCGGCGGCGAGCCCCTCCACATTCCGATCGACGACGACGAGCGCCTCGCGCGCGTTCGCGAGCGTCTCTGCGAGCACTGAATCCTCGCCGGCCGAGGCGACGATGATCCCGTCAGTGCGCTTTTCCTGCAGGACCCGCAAATAGTGGCGCTGCTTGGCCGGCTCATCGTCCGAGTTGCAGAAAATCATGCAATATCCCTCGCGCACGCATTCGTCCTCTATGCCGCGGGCCAGCTCGGCGAAATAGGGATTGGTGCTGTTCGGCACGAGCAAACCGACCGTTGCAGTCGAGCGTGCCTTCAGCGAGCGCGCTACCGCCGACGGTACATAGTTGAGCTGGCGAATCGCGTTTTCGACTTTTGCTCGCACGTCGGCCGATACGGGCCGCGTATTGTTGACTACGTGCGACACCGTGGTGAACGACACGCCAGCCATGGCTGCTACATCCTTAATGGTCGCCATAAACCCGTTTCCCTTATGCTCATTGGTCCGGCCGGCCTACAAAAGCCAATGCCGGCGACATCGCGTGCCGCTTTCGCGCGTTACGCCAACTCTGAAGATATCGGCAAAATTGCCGCTTTCTTGAGGATTCGACTGACGAAACAGGCGAAATCGACTAGCGGCAGGACCGCCTGCCGATGCGATGGCAACGCAAACGCTCGGTTGGACCACGAACTCGGACGAGAAATGAAGAAAATGACGAAAAAGCAGGCAGCCACCCATACGACGACTAGAGATGGCTGACTGACGAACCTGCGATCTTGCCGTCGATGATGTCGCGGGCGTACTGCACGCCGATTTTATGCGCTTCGAGCTGATCGTCGAGCGGCGCATGCTCGGGGACGCCGAACATCTCCGATTTACCGCGCTCCCCACTTGCCTTTCGCGCAATAGTCACGACGATGTCGAAACGGCGCGGCGCATCCAACGCCTCGTCAGGCTCCTTGGCGCGCCGCAACGCCTGAACGCCAATCGAAAACCCTTTGTATTGCTCGTTGAAGGGCTCCAACATGGTTCGAACCTCCGTGCATTGCCTGCGATTGCGCGCCAAATCGGCACAATTGCCAAGCTAGTCGAAGCAACCTGTAAGACCGCGATTTGCGGTCTGCCGATCTGCACGGCCCGCCCGTGCGCCTGTCTCCGGGGGCTTTTCGCACTCTTCGCTTTTTGAAAGCAATAATCGTTCCGAACAATGGTGTCGTCTGACGAACGAGTGGCGGGTGCGCTACCGCCTCGTCACAACGGAATATGGCGCAATGCTTGAAGAATTTACATCGGGCGCTGGCTCGCTAGCCACGCGACATCGCCGGCGACGAAAGGTTGCACATCTCCTATGATGGGTCGGGAGGCCGACCCTAAGGGCCGCCCTCTCGACACGATGGCGACGGAGGGTGGCATGGCAGCCATGGCATGGAGACACAACCGTTGGTTCAAGCGCTGGCTCGTCGCGGTGCTCGTCTGGCTGGTCCCCGTCGCCATCGTTGCAGTGCACGAAGCCCGCGAAGAGATTGCCTATAACATCGCCGATCGAGACAGGTCACTCACGACTTGGGAGTTGACGGAGAACCAGCGATCCTCAGGTGCACCCGAGCGCTGCCGCGGCCTGCCCGACGAGGCTCGCGCTGCCGGCTGCCCCGCGGAGGTCCTTGCCGCCAATGCCCTGCGCCATCAAGCAGCCATCGACGAGTACGTGCATCGGCGCAATACGCTTGCAAGCTATCTCTGGCATGCCTTCGTCGGATACTGGGTCGTCCCCGCGGCGTTCCTGCTGATGTTGGGTTTTATGACGGCCGGCGTACGGCGGGCATTGCGCCGTACGCCGCAGCCCAAGCACACGCTGCCACGTTGAGGCAAATCGGGACAGGTCAGGCATAAGCTGTGCTACACATGGATGGCCAGTTTTCGTCAACCTTGGCGTGAACGGTGCTTCGCGGGATCTACGCTTCGTCCAAATCTGCCGTCGCCAGGTTTGACCGACGGATCAAAACGGAGAGAACCATGTACAACAAACGAACTTTGATGCTAAAGGCGGCGAGCGCGGTCGTGGCGGGCAGTCTCGCGCTCGGAGGCTGTACCACGACCTCGAACAGCGGCAACGCCACTGGCCAGAGCCCCGGCAGCAGCCAGTCGAAGCAGCGTGAGATCGACGCCGGCGTCGACGCAACGCTTTCGCGTATGTATGCGCAGGTGCCCGGCTCGCGGGAACTCGTGGCGCGAGCCCGCGGCGTGCTGGTATTCCCGAAAGTCATCCAGGCTGGCGCGGTGGTCGGCGGCGAGTATGGCGAAGGCGCATTGCGTACAGGCGGCGCGACGCGTGGTTACTACAGCTTGGTGTCAGGCTCCTTCGGTCTTCAGCTCGGTGCACAATCCAAGGCTGTCATTTTCCTCTTCGTGACCCAGGACGCGCTGCAAACCTTCCAGTCGCGCCAAGGCTGGTCGGTAGGCGGGGACGCTTCGGTCGCGTTGCTGAAAATGGGCGCCAACGGTGCGATCGACACGACATCGGCGTCGAAGCCGGTTCAGGTCATCATCCTGACGAACGCAGGCATCATGGGTAATTTGTCGCTGCAGGGCATGAAGATCTCGCCGCTCAAAATCTAAGCTCTCGAACTGCCCGCGAATTGCCCGCTATGACACACGCGCCACGAGGCGCGTGTACAGCGCGTTGCAGACCTCGCGCGCGTCGTCACGTCGAGGCGGAATCAATGACCTTGAAGAGCGAGCGCTTACGCGCACGTATCACCGCCTGATACGCATCGAGGTACTGTCTGGCCATATGGTGCGAGGTAAAGCGCTCCTCGAAACGCTTGCGCACGCGCTCGCGCGGCAACAGGTGCAGCCGATTGACGGCCGCAACCGCGCTGATCTCGTCCTCGACGATGAAACCCGACACGCTTTCGTCAATGACTTCGGGTACCGACCCACGATTGAACGCGATAACGGGCGTACCGCAAGCCATCGCCTCGATCATCACGAGCCCGAACGGCTCGGGCCAGTCGACGGGAAACAAAAGCGCATGCGCGCCAGAGAGAAAATCGGCTTTTTCTTCGTCGGCAATCTCGCCGATGTACTCGACGTGCGGTAGGTCGAACAGCGGGCGAATTTCGCGTTCGAAGTACTCGCGATCGGCCGCGTCGATCTTGGCAGCGATGCGGATGGGCAGGCCGCAGTGTGCGGCGATGCGCACTGCCGTGTCGACACGCTTTTCGGGCGAAATTCTGCCTAGAAACGCGAGATACCTTTGCGAGACGGGCTTCGGCACATATAGCTTCTCCGGCAGACCGTGATAGACGGTCGACAGCCACTTCGCCTGCGGCAGCGGCTGGCGTTGCGCATTCGAGATGGAAATGACGGGTGCCGTATTAAACGTATCGAAGACCGGCTGCTGCTCGGGTAAATCGAGCCGGCCGTGAAGCGTAGTCACGAAGGGGGTCTCCTGCCGCTTGAACAGCGAGAAGGAGTAGTAGTCCATATGGAAGTGGAGCACGTCGAAATCTTCGACGCGCCGCCGCACCATTTCCATCAGCAGCATATGCGGCGCCACGCGGTCGCGGATCACGGGGTCGAGGCGCAGAGCGCGCGGCCAGACGGGTTCGAGCTTGGCGCGCGTACGTGAATCGCCGCTTGCAAACAAGGTGACCTCGTGTCCGAGCTCGACGAGCGCCTCGGTGATATACGACACGACACGTTCGGTCCCACCGTAGAGCTTGGGCGGCACGGACTCAGTCAGCGGTGCGATCTGCGCGATTTTCATCGGGTATGCTCCACGCAAACGAGAAAACGGTTGACCGACAGGGCAAACGCTCGAATACGGGCGCCGGACTTGAGTAGTCGACTTGTCCCTGTGTGCCGCAAGGCGGCCTCGATCCCTGCACGTCGCACCATTATTCCGCGCCGCTCGCGCAGATCAATGCGCCATTTTCACTTACTGCCTGCTGTTACAGTCCCGAAACAATCGTGAGCGGGCCGTATGCGGCATCAGTCACGATCCGCGCACGGGTACTTCTTGCCGAGGCCGAGCGCGACCACGGTGACCGCATTGTAGTCGGCGGCCTCCGGATGCTCGGCAACGTATTTGCGCACAGCGTCGACGAGGTCTTGAGGTCTCGTCTTTGGCGGTAGACAGAAATACTGGCCGACGCGCGGCCCCGTAGTGCCGCCGATCGCATCGATCATGTTGTAGATGCCGTCAGCGGCGCCCTGCACGTAGCCTTTGCACGCATTACGCGAAGCGGCGTCCGTGTTCGTGCACAGCGTGTCGAGTTGCTCGCCCGTAAACGCGAACGCCGCAGCAGGCATGACGAGCGCGCCGAGGCAAATAAGAGCCCGCAGCATGAGTTTCCCTTTTCTTTTAGCAATAGCACGCGACGCCCGAGCCGGACAGCCGAACCCTGTGGGCCGAACGCGCCGTCGCGCCAAAATGCTCATTTTGCAACGTTATCTTGCACCGTTTTGCCCCGCCGCAGGCGCAGCGCCTGATGCCGCCGCACGCTCACGGGCAAACATGTCCTCGAGGCTTTGCAGTGCATCCTTGGCTTGATAATGCCGAGCAAAATCGAGTGCTGTCATGCCTATCTGGTTCTTAAGCCGCGGGTCGGCACCGCCTTGGAGCAGCACCTTCATGGTCGTCACGTGATCGCCGCGTGCCGCCATCATGAACGGTGTCGTCCCATTCGGTGAGGCTGCGTCGATGTACGCCGAATGCTCGATGAGCAGCTGCACGACGTCGTCATGACCATTCGTCGCCGCATAATGCAGCGGCGCCCAGCCCTTCTTGTTGACCTCCGCCCCCTTTGCGATCAGCAGCTGGGCAAGCTCGACGTCACCGTTCAGGGCGGCGAGCATCAGTGCATTTTCGTCGTGATTGTCCACTTTCTCGATGTCGGTCTTGGGGTCGTCGAGGAGCACCTTTGCGACCTGGTCCGACTTCTCGCGGGCGGCTAGCACGATGAGCGGCATGCCTTGGTCGTCGGTCGAGTTCGGATCCACACCGCGTTCGAGCAGCTTCGTCACTCGCGAGACGTCGTCGAACTTGACGGCTTTGACCATTGCGCTCATATCCGTTGCATGCGCTTGTGCCGCCATCGCCAGCGCGACGACGGGGCCGACGCACAAGGTCAGTAGACGGCGCAGGCCTCGGCGTGTCAGCCGGCCTTCGAGGGTTCGAGCCGATACGCGCGCAAGCGCGTTACCGTTCGGATGCGTGTTGATCTGCACGATCGTTTTCCTTTCTTGCCTAAATACAGGCGTTTGAGTGGGTCGTCACGCCGTAGAAGGCGCCGCCGCGGAAAAAAGCCGGAAGAAGTTGTGCGTAGTTGCCGCGGCCAGCTCTGTTTCCGGTATCGCGCGTTGCTGCGCGATGAAACGTCCGACCAAGCTAACGTAAGCAGGTTCATTCGGCTTGCCGCGAAAAGGCACGGGTGCAAGGTAGGGCGAGTCCGTCTCGATGAGGAGACGATCGAGCGGCACGCGCCGGGCTACCTCTTGCACATCTGCCGCACTCTTGAATGTGACGATGCCAGACAGAGAAATATGGAAGTTCTGCGAAAGCGCACGCTCGGCGACGGGCCATGGCTCCGTAAAACAATGCATGACGCCGCCGGGCTCGCAAGCGCGCTCCTCGTCCATGATACGCAGCGTATCGTCGGCCGCGGCACGCGTATGGATGATGAGGGGCTTCATCACCGCCCGGGCCGCGCGGATGTGCGTGCGAAAACGCTCGCGCTGCCACTCCATGTCGGCGATCGAGCGGCCTTCGAGCCGGTAATAATCAAGTCCCGTCTCGCCGATGGCGATCACTTTGGGGTGCTGGGCTAGCTCCACCAGCTCTGTCACCGTCGGCTCGCGTACCTCTTCGTGATCGGGGTGCACGCCGACGGATGCGTACACGTTCTCGTACGCCGTCGCGATTTCGAGCACGGAAGGCAGCGTTTCGAGATCGACGCTGACGCAAAGCGCATGCGTCACCTGGTTGGCGCGCATGTTCTCCAGTACTTGCGGCAGCCTGTCGGCAAGTCCCTCGAAGTTGATGTGGCAGTGCGAATCGACATACATAGTGCGTAAGTTCCTGTGTTGCTCAGCAGGGTTCTCGTTCTGTCTTTGGGCAATCGGCGTCAGGCAAACACGCCCCGGTATCCCATGAAGAGCGCCTCGATGACGAGGCGCGCGTTAAGCGGGTGATTCTCGACCGCGCGCTCGCGTGTGACCGTGCGCAGATAACGCGCGAAAGCATTCGCGTCGATGCGTGCCGCGCAGCGCCGCAGTTCGCGCTCCGAAGCAGGAAAGTAGCGAGGCCGCCCCGCCATGCGTTGCGCAAGCAAGTCGTAAAGCCAGCGCTGGAGCCAGCCTAGCACGACTGGAACCGGCAGCTTTTGCAGTGCCTCGCCGCATGCGAAGGCGTCGCACTCGGGTCCAGCCGCCAACTGTTTCAACGCAAAGTCGCGCAGCGGCCGGTTTTCATCTGCGGCGAGCGCAAGCGCTGCCAGCGGTGCGCCGCCTGCTTGCGCAAGCAGCGCATCGGCATCGCTTGCCCCTTGCGCTGCCAGCCATTGACGGGCGAGATCCTGCGGCGGAGTCGGCATCGGCCACTGACGGCAGCGGCTCACGATCGTCGGCAAGAGCCGGTCGATACGCGCCGACACGAGCAGGAACACCACACCCGCCGGCGGCTCCTCAAGCGTCTTCAAAAGCGCATTGGCTGCGGCGGCGTTCAGCGTTTCGGCCGGATAGACAAGCACGACACGTGCGCCGCCTCGATGTGAGCCCACCCCGCAAAAATCGAGTAGCGCCCGGACCTGCTCGATCTTGATTTCCTTGCTGGGCACACGCGTCTTCTTTCCCTCGTCGCCGTCGCTTTTTTCTTCCGAGGCTGCGGCCCCGCCCGCACCCGCCTCTGCCGCGAGGGCCTCGGGGGCTACGGCACGGTAGTCGGGATGATTGCCCTGCGTGAACCAGTTGCAGGCGACACACGCGCCGCACGGTTCACCGTTCGTGGCGGGTGCCTCGCATAGCAGCCCCCGCGCGAGGTGCTGCGCAAAATGCAGTTTGCCGATACCAGCTTGGCCGTGCAGCAGCAGCGCGTGCGGCCACTGCGCGCGCAGCCGTTGCAGGCGGTTCCATTCGTCGAGCTGCCAAGGGTAGATCATCGTCGGATTCGGGTGACTTTCAGGGCGAAATTCGGGGCAAGGTCAGCAGTCGTTCAAGTTGTGGGCGTGCAACGTTCAAAGGGCGACCAGGATTTCTTCCAGCTGGTTGCGGATGCTCTCGATGCTTTGCGTCGCATCGATGAGCGCAAAGCGATGGGGAGCCTCGTCAGCACGCCTGCGATATTCAGCGCGAGTGCGCTCAAAGAACGCCTCGCTTTCCGCTTCGAACTTGTCCGGGGAACGCACGGCGCCCCGGCGCTCGCTCGCTATCTCGGGCGGCACATCGAAAAGCACGGTCAGATCCGGCTGAAATCCGCCCTGTACCCAGCGCTCGAGCGCCTCGAGCTTGTCGCGAGGCAAGCCGCGGCCGCCGCCCTGATAGGCAAAGGTGGCATCCGTGAAGCGATCGCTCAGCACCCAGTCGCCGCGCGCAAGCGCCGGCTCGATCACTTGCGCCAAATGTTCACGCCGCGAAGCGAACATGAGCAGCGCCTCGGTTTCCAGATCCATGCGATGGTGCAGCAACAGTTCGCGCAACGATTCGCCCAGTGGCGTGCCACCCGGCTCGCGCGTCACGACGACGGCTCGTCCGCTTGACGCGAGCTTCTGCTCCAGACGCTCGCGAAACCACGCGAGGTGCGTCGTTTTTCCCGCGCCGTCAATGCCTTCGAACGTGATGAATTTGCCCCACGCCATCTACTGTTGTCCTCGAATGTATCTGTCGACGGCCTTGTTATGGTCGCCGAGCGAATTTGAAAAGATGCTGCTGCCGTCGCCGCGCGAGACGAAGTACAGGGCGTTCGTCGCGGCGGGCTTGACCGCCGCTTCGAGCGCTGCCACGCCGGGCAGCGCAATCGGCGTTGGCGGCAGGCCACGGCGGGTATAGGTGTTATAGGGGGAATCCGTCTCCAGATCATGCCTGTGCAGGCGCCCGGTGTAGCCGCTACCGAGCCCGTAGATCACGGCCGGATCGGTTTGCAGCGGCATGCCAAGTCGCAAACGGTTCGCAAAGACGGCGGACACCAGGGGCCGATCAGAGGCCTTGCCGGTCTCCTTTTCGATCAGCGAGGCCATCGTCAGCACCTCATAGGGCGTCTTGTACGGCAGCGCCGGGTCGCGCTGCGCCCAGGCTTGCGCAAGCTGCTGCTGCATCAGGCGATAAGCGCGGCGAAAGACGTCCAGGTCGGTCGCGCCCTTGTCGAACAGATAGGTGTCGGGAAAAAATAGCCCCTCTGCGTTTGTAACCGAAGCATCCGGCGCGCCGATCGCCGCGAGCAGTTGCGCGTCGCTCATGCCCGTAGTGTCGTGCTTGAGCGACGGATCGGCGTCGAGCTCCGCGCGCATGCGCTTGAACGTCCAGCCTTCGATGATCGTCACCACATCTTCGTTGGTGTCCCCAAGCGCGAGCTTTTGGAGGACTTCGTACGGGGTGATGCCCGCCTTGAACTCGTAGTTGCCGGATTTGAGCCGGCTTTGAAGGCCGAGGGCGCGCGTCATCAAAACGAAGGGCTCAGGCGCCACCGGTACGCCGCCGATTGCAAGCTGCCGCGCGACGCTGCGTACGCTGCTGTGGGGCTTGATGGTCACGTCGACGACCGCGGCGGAGAGCGCAATGGGTCTCGTCGCCCAGTCGTATCCACCGACGACAGCCGCGGCGAGCAATACAACGGCGACTCCCCCTAAGGCGAGACATTTCTTCAGAAGGGACATGCAGAACAGGGTTCGGGTGGACCCTATATAATACCGGCTCAGGACCGGACACGTCCGGTGCGTGTCTCCCGTGGGCGGTGCCGCGACGTCGCCGCCAGCCCATACCCGCTCATTGCTGAGGCGATTTCGGCAAGGCGCTGATCGAAATCTCCCGCTTTTCGGCGGGAGAGGATGTCGACGAAACCACCACACATGAACGTCTCCACCGCATCCCCAGTTGCGAATGCCGCTTCCCAGGCCACTGCGCCCCGCCCTGGCGCAGCCGAGTTCGATGCCGTTTTGACGCGCGGCGCGCTTAGTCTGCTAGATCAGTTCAGCGTGATCGAAACGACAGGCGATGACGCCGCAACGTTTCTCCACGGTCAACTCACGAACGATATCCAGCACCTCGACGCCGCCAGTGCGCGCCTCGCCGGGTACTGTTCGGCGAAGGGCCGGCTGCTTGCCTCGATGCTTGCCTGGCGCTCGGGCGAGGCCATTCGCCTGTTACTCGCCAAGGAGCTATGCGCAAGCATTCAGAAGCGCTTGTCCATGTTTGTTTTGCGCTCCAAGGCAAAGCTCGTCGACATCTCAAGCGAGGTTGCAGTCGTCGGATTTGCGGGGGATGTACGCGCTGCGCTTTCGTCCGTCTTCGATGCGTTGCCCGACGGCGTGCACGTGCAAGTGGGCGGAGCGGCCGGAGCGCTCATTCGTGTTCCGGACGCAATGGCGCATGCGCGCTACCTCTGGATCGGCCCGAAAGCCGAAGTCGAAGCGCGCCTACCCGCTTTAGAAGCCAAGATTGCGCGCGTGGCTCCGGCCGTGTGGGATTGGCTCGACATCCGTGCGGGTGAACCGCGCATCACGCCGGCCGTCGTTGAGCAGTTCGTGCCGCAGATGATCAACTTCGACGTGCTCGGCGGCGTGAATTTCCGCAAAGGCTGTTACCCCGGTCAAGAGGTCGTCGCGCGCAGCCAGTACCGCGGGACTATCAAGCGGCGCACCGTCCTCGCCCATCTCGACGTGGCCGAGGGCGTGGACGCCGGACGCGAGCTCTTTCACTCCGAAGACCCAGGTCAGCCTTGCGGGATGGTCGTCAACGCAGCGCCCGCTCCGCAGGGCGGGTTCGACTTGCTTGTCGAAGTCAAGCTCGCGGCTCTACAGGATGGCACCGTCCACCTCGGTGCGGCCGACGGTGCGGCACTTTCGTTCCTACCGCTGCCGTATGCGCTGCCTGTCGAAGGCTGACGTTTTTCCATGTGTCTGATCGTCTTTGACTGGCGCCCCGACGCAGCGCAGGGGCCGCTTTTCACCCTCGCGGCCAACCGCGACGAATTTTTTCGTCGGCCAACCGATCCCCTCAACTGGTGGCGTGACGCGCCCGACGTTCTTGCCGGGCGTGATCTCGAAGGCGGAGGCACTTGGCTCGGTCTATCGCGCGATGGGCGCTTTGCCGCGCTCACGAATTTCCGGGCGCCTCAGACGATTCGGCCTGATGCGCCGACGCGCGGCAAACTTGTCTCCGATTATCTGACGGGGCACGCGCTTGCACCGCTCGACTATCTTCGGTTTATCGCCGCGCGTGGCGCGAATTACAACGGCTTCAATCTCATTGTTGGCGATTTTCGACGGCGCGAGCTCGCGTGGTACTGCAATCGTGGCGATGCCCAGCCTGCCCTGCTGCCCGCCGGCGCGCACGGTATCTCAAATGCAGTGCTCGATACGCCTTGGCCAAAACTTGTGCGCAAACGCTCTGAGCTCGGGGCGCTCGTTGCGGGGGAGCCGCCCCCGCCGCTCGAAGCCCTGGTCGAGCTAATGCGCGATAGCAGGACCGCTCCCGACGACGAACTCCCATCGACGGGCATTCCGCTCGAGTTCGAACGCACGCTGTCGGCACCCTTTATCGAAACGCCCGTGTATGGCACGCGTGGCACCACAGCGCTCTGCGTCAGCATCGGCGAAGCGCGCATTGCGGTTGATATCCTTGAGCGTAGCGACGATGACGGATCGCACCGTCTCGCGCGGCCTGGAAACGTCGAGCGGCGCTTCTCGTTCGATATCGTCGCTTCCTAAGCTATGGTTCATTGACATCGATGCTTCACTGCTCGATGACGTGAAGGAGTTGCCAGCATTGAACTCGATGCGGACAAACGAGCGCGTGCAGCGATGAACCCATCGAGGCCGCTTTAGGCAACCGAGGAAGCAAGCCCCCCTCGCCTATGTAGGCTGAATTGGCGAATCGGCAGATTCGCCAATGATGTTTGCACCGCAAATTCAGTATACAAACTCGCGATAT
>Ga0310811_10003026_pt1 | contig 21138 bp, 18 predicted proteins | sample YCmetagenome_FD_207642 | JGI IMG/M metagenome (GOLD analysis project Ga0310811, IMG submission 207642) | Soil microbial communities from experimental microcosm in Duke University, North Carolina, United States - YC | ecosystem: Engineered > Artificial ecosystem > Soil microcosm > Unclassified ...
GGGTTTGCCAAGGGGCTGGCGCACGGCGAGGCCGTAGCGGCGGCGGCCGCGGTCGGGATCTGCGGCATCGTGCTGATCCTGGCCCTGCAGCGCTGGCTGCCCAAGGTCCCGGCGGTGCTCATCATGTTGGTGGCCGCGATCGCGGCCACCACAGTCTTCGGCCTAGGCCGGCATGGCGTCAGCCTCGTGGGAGTGCTGCCAAAGGGATTCCCGCCACTCACCGTGCCCGACGTTCGGCTGGCCGACTTCGGGCCCCTGTTCGCCGGGGCGCTTGGCATTGCACTAGTCTCCCTGGCCGATACGATCTCCACCGCGTCGGCGTTCGCCGCCAGGACCGGGCAGGACGTGCACGGCAATGGTGAGATGATCGGGATCGGTGCGGCGAACCTGGCCGCTGGCTTGTTCCAGGGGTTTCCGGTCAGTACCAGCGGCTCCAGAACGGCGGTGGCGGAGCGGTCGGGCGCGAAGAGCCAGCTTGTCGGGATCATTGGGGCGGCCGTGATCATCATCATGATCATTTTTGTCCCTGGCCTGTTCCGCAACCTGCCGCAGCCCGCACTGGCCGCGGTGGTGATTACCGCATCATTGTCGCTGGCGGATATCCCGGCGGTGATGCGCCTGTGGAGACAGCGCAAGGAGGAGTTCCTCCTATCGGTCACCGCGTTCGCTGGAGTCGCCCTGCTCGGCGTACTCCCAGGGATTGCCGTCGCGGTGGGGCTGTCGATTCTTAGCGTATTCCGGCGGGCGTGGTGGCCCTATAACACCGAGCTCGGGCGGGTAACAGGCATGGCCGGTTATCATGACGTGCAAATCCACCCCGATGCGCGGCTGCTGCCCGGCCTGGTCATTTACCGGTTCGACGCGCCGCTTTTCTTCGCGAATGCCACTGCGTTCCGCGACGAAATCAGGCGCTTCGCCAAAGCCGATCCGCCGCCCGCCTGGATCATCGTCGCCGCCGAGCCAATGACCGACATCGATACGACGGCCGCCGACGTGCTGGAGGAACTCGACGCGACGCTGAACGCGCAGGGCACCAGCCTGGTGTTCGCGGAGCTCAAGGATCCGGTGCGCCGCAAGATTGAACGTTACGGGCTCACCAGGACGATCGACCCCCGCCATTTCTTCCCGACTATCGGATCGGCGGTCACCGCGTTTCGCAGGGAAACGGGCGCTGAATGGCCCGTTGCCGTCCCGTCGCCACGGAATCACCCGCCATTGGGTGACGCTCTCCAGCACAAGGGCGGCGAGCCTGGAAACTGAAGTTCCAGCGCTTCTTGACGTGGGAGGTCCCAATGACGTCGGCGACAGCCAGACAGACCCACAGCGCGTGGCGGCGCCAGGGTGAAGGCTCGTGGATGGTCGTCTTCGCATCGGCACTGCTAGCGATGCTCGGTGTCTTCAACCTGATCGACGGCATCGCCGCGATCGCGAAAGCGAATGTGTACATCGCCAACGCGCGCTACGTAATTGGCGACCTGCGTGCCTGGGGGTGGGTCGTCCTCATCCTCGGCATCCTGCAACTGCTCGCCGCGCTCGGGGTTGTCACCGGCAACCAGATCGCCCGCTGGTTCGGGGTAGCCGTGGTCGGCCTCAACGCCATCGCGCAGATGTTCTTCCTGCCGGGCTATCCGTTCTGGTCACTGATGATCATCGCGGTCGACGTTGTGGCCCTGTGGGGACTGTGCGCGTACGGGAGCCGGGAGAACGTGGAAGCCATGTGATTCCCGGGCGTAGCCGCGTTCAGCACCGTCCTACCGGTTATCGTGACCGGTAGGGCGGTTTTCTGCTGAGCGGCGGAATACGAAAGGCAGGGCAAGCTCTCCGAGGCCGCGCATGAGCCTAGGTCCCAGAGGGACGCCGGCCAACTGCGGCTGGTAGTGCAGGAACGTGAATCCCAGGCGCCTGGCGAGCAGCCCGTCGGTGGGGACCTGGTCGCCGACGACGGCCCCCGGCTGGGGAAGGCCTCGGTAGGGCGACGTGCGCAGCGGCTTGCCCGCGGAGGCGACGTACCGCACCTCGAAGCCCTGTCCGGCCGGGATCGCCGAGGGGCGGCGGACGGAGTTCGTCGCGAAAACCAGCACGCGCAGCGCCGGCAGCATGTTGCTGACCTTTCCGACGATCATCGCCACGCCCCAGTCAAGGGACTCCTGCTCGCCGTTCCACCAGGCGACCAAGGGCTCGATGTCGACGATCAGCGTCCGCACCGACAGTTTCCCTACGCGGACCAGTACATCGTCCAGTTCAGTATGACGTTCGTAACCGCTTCGCACGTTAAGTCCCCTTTTAGCACGCGCGGTGCGGGGGGCGCCGCTTCTGCCGCCGCCTCGGGCTGCGGTCGGTTGCTCCGTCCCGCCAGTTGGCGGAGCCTGGCCCAGTCAAGCGCAGGGGGGACACCGGGCCTGTCGCGCGGTACCCATACGCGCAGCGCGCCTGGGCGGACCGCACAGTGCACCGGGACCGGCAGGAACACTGACTCGCCGTCGATGCCCACCGGCAACTGGTGCGTGTCAGCGGTAACCGTTACCTCCTGGGCGGTCAGCACGGACAGGCCGGCCGCCTGCCGTCTGTGGAGCAGGCCGGCCGCCTGGCCCGCGCTGTGCACGCTGACGGCCACCACGCCGAGCGCGCCGCGGTCCAGTTGGGCCCGGCGGCCCAGGCCCGCGATGTCGCCGGTCTCGTACGGGTTGTTGGACACGAGGAGCGCGTTCGGTGCGGTGATCTCCGTGCCGTTCGCGTGGACCGTCAGCCGCGCTCCGCGGTGCCCTTGCAGCAGGTCGGGGAGCAGTTCCAGCGTCGTCCCCAGCTTGTCGCCGCGGTAGGCGGGCTCCTCGACGACTTCCGCGTAGGCTCCGAACGACGCGTTGTTGACGAAGGTCCGGCCGCCGATCACGCCGAGGTCGATCCGCAGTTCGACCGCCTCGGAGAGCGCTCTCAGGCAAGTAACCGGGTCGTTCCGGTCCAGTCCAAGGTCTAGCGCGAAGTGGTTACGGGTGCCCGCGGTGATGACCATGAACGGGAGGCCGTGCTCGGCTGCGATACCGGCCACCAGGGCCTGGGTGCCGTCGCCGCCGGCGACGCCAAGCAGGTCGGCGCCACCAGCGACGGCCGAGCGAGCCACCTCGGCGACGTCGACCGGCTCAGGACCGCTCAGCAGGAACACCTCAGCGCCGAGGTCCTCGGCCTTGCGCCGCAGATCGAACCTTCCCACCTTCCCGCCGCCCGACTTGGGGTTCATGATCAGGAACGGATGCCGGGCAGGCTCGCGCACCGGGTACTCGGGCATCCGCACCTGCCCTTGATCCCTGGCCAGCGCAGCCCGCGCGGTCACGCTCGCCAGCAGCCATCCCGCCGCCGCTGCTAGCGCCACCCACAACAGTGAGTGCAGCGCGTACAACACGATCACCGCGACCGGCGCCGCGGCGAACAGGGCCAGCGACAGCCAGCGCAGCGCGCCGTGCCGGGAGAGGAACCAGTAGGCCGCCATCAGGCTGACCGCAGCGGCCGCTAGGCCCACCGCCAGCATCACGAGGCTCCAGAGGCCGGCTGCGGCTGCCACCACGGCGACTGCGGCGAAGGCGAGGGCAAAGCTCAGCCGGGCCAGCCACGTCGCCGACCGCGGCGCGTGGGGGAGAACTTCCTGTGTCATCCGGCAATCCTCACGCTCCCGCACATCGCCCTGCATCACCCGCGTTTGGGTGAAGTGCCCCAGCCTCAGCAGGTGGTCTGCTTCAGGCGAGGGTCGTCGGCGCAGCCGGGAAGGAGAGCGGGACCAGTGCGAAGGACCCCGGGAGGGCGGCTGAGGTGACTGGCGGGACATCGAGGGCAGCCATGTCGGCGCGGGCGATGATCCTACCGCTGGCGCTGGCGCAGTTCATCGCCAGCTATGCCGCCACGAACATGAACGTCGCGATCAGTGCGATCGCCAAGGATCTCGGCACGACGGTGGCAGGCGTGCAGACTGCGATCACGCTATTCACGCTGACGATGGCGGCGCTGATGATCCCGGGCAGCAAGCTCACGGATCTCTGGGGTCGCACCCGGTGCTTCACGGCCGGCCTGATCGTCTACGGGGCCGGGGGACTGCTAGCGGCCTTTTCGCAGGGACTCCCGCTGCTGATCGTGGGCTATTCCCTCCTCGAAGGCGTGGGCTCGGCGCTGATGATCCCGCCCATCTACATCCTGGTGACGGTGAGCTTCCCCGACATTAAGTCCCGGGCCAAGTACTTCGGCGTGGTCAGCGGCGCCGGCGGCCTGGGCGCCGCCGCGGGGCCGCTGATCGGCGGCCTCGTCACCAGCGCCCTCAGCTGGCGGGCGTCGTTCGGGCTGCAGGTCCTGGTGGTGGCCTGGATCATCCTGCTGGCCCGCAAGATCACGGATCCGGCTCGCTCGACCACTAAGGTGCATTTCGACCTGACGGGGGCGGCGCTCTCCGCTGCCGGGCTGTTCTTCGTGGTGCTCGGGCTCCTGCAGTCCCGAACGTACGGTTTCTTCGAGTCCCGGCAGGACTTCGCTATTGGCGGCACGGTGGTGATCCCCAAGGGATCGATCTCGCCGGTCTGGATTTTCGTGGCCATCGGGGCGCTGTTCCTGCTGTGGTTCTTCCTGCACGTCCGGTCGCGGGAAAAGAAGGGCAAGGACGTGCTGCTCCCGCTGCGATTGTTCCGCAACCGGATAGCTAACCTCGGCCTGGGCACCCAGACCATCCAGTGGCTTGTGCTGCAAGGGTGTTTCTTCACGGTCTCGGTGTACCTGCAGGAGGTCGATCACTACAACGCCGTCAAGACCGGGCTGATGCTCACCCCGGCCACCATCGGCATCCTGGTCGCCTCAGCCGCCGCGGACAGGTTTGCCCGGCGTCATCCGCAACGGTGGCTGATCATCGCCGGCTTCCTGGTCACCGCGGTCGGCATGATCCTGCTGCTGGCCCTGGTCAGGGCGCACTCGGGCATCGTGACCTGGATACCAGGGCTGCTGCTGTTCGGGGTCGGGGTGGGGACCATGCTCACGTCCTCCGTCAACGTCGTGCAGTCCAGCTTCTCCGACGATGATCAGGGCGAGATCTCCGGCTTGTCGCGCAGCGTCTCCAACCTGGGCTCATCCCTGGGGACGGCCCTGGTCGGCTCGGTCCTGGTGGCGGTCAAGCTGCCTGAAGGACGGCCGTTCGCCGTCGCCCTCACCGTGATGCTCGTGATCGCGCTGATCGGGCTCGTCATCGCAGTGCTCATCCCGCGTCACTCCGACGCCCCCGAGGCAGCGCCGGCACGTCCCAGTTCAGCCGCCGACGACGTCACCACCGCGGGGTAACGCGCCCGCCACGACGGTCAGCGCGATGAAATCAGGCGCACGTCGGTAACCTGGAGCCGGAAGCCCGCGACGCGCTCGATAAGCCCGTAGAGAGCCGCCGGATCCGATACCTCAGCACGCAGGGTAGTGGAGTACGGGCCGATGCTGATCGTGCAGTCATCAAATGCGGAACACAGTACAGAACCCGCGCGGCCTGCGAAGGTGATCTCGTACGTCTGTGGTCGCACTGGCCCAACCTCCTCGCGTTCCTCGGTCACTGACCCAGCGTTCCGGAATGCTCCGGCCTCCGTCATCACCCCGCGCGGGGTGATCATGGACTAGGTAGTCACAGCAAGTTGAGTTGCCAGGCGCGGCGGACCGCTGCACGCCGGTCTGATGCGCCGAGCTTATGAAAGATGCTCTTGAGATGCGTTTTTACCGTATTAACGGAAATGTGCATTTCTGCGGCGATATCCGCGGTGTCGAGCATTTCACTGACGAGGCGCAGCACATCCCGCTCGCGGCTGGTGAGCGGGTCGACGATTACCGGGGTTTTCGCATCTGGCGCAGGCCGTGGCGCGGGGACGATGTCCCGCGTGGCCAGCCCCACGAACTGACGATCCGCCCCGCCCAGTGCGATCCGGGCATCCGGTGCGGACTCCGGGCGGACCCAGCGTGCTGCGGCCAGTGTCTCCGCGTCGTCGCCGCAGGCGGCATGGGCCTGCGATTCGGCCGCTGTCAGCGAACGCTGGAGCCATGGGGGAGGCGACCAGCCGTGGCGAGCACGCTCGATGATCTCAATTGCCTCGCACGCACAGCCTTCCGCGAGGCGGCTGCGCGCCGCGACCAGGCCGCCGATGGCAGTCAGCAGCCTGTGTGGCTGAACGCGCAATGCTGCGTCCGCAATCTGCAACTGCCCGCGTGCGGCACTCAGGTCGCCCGCGTCCAGGTAGACGAGAGCGAGCGCCAGCGCCGACGCGGGGTCGCGGTGCGCGGCCAGGCCGGCGCCGGGCACTGAACTCGCGGCCTCGGCGAATTTCGCCGCCGCCTTAGGCCGGCTACGCAGGGCATCAACAAGCGCACGATACCCGCGGCAGGTGCCCAACTGGTGGCGACGCCCTGCCGGAACAGGCTGCCAGGGGTCGAGCTGGTAGGCCGGGTCATCGAGCAGCCCCGCCGCCTGGCAGAAAAGCGCGGCCGCCGTGTTCAGGTCCCCCGCCCATAGTTCCACGACGCCGCGCCCTGACAGCAGCTGCGCAACTATCTCGGGGTGCCCGGCTCGTGCCGCCTCCGGGTTCTCCAGTAGTTTCGCCGCCACCGCCACCGCGGCCTCCGCCATCATGAGGTCGCCGCGGCGGCACGCAATGCCGAAACGGAAGGTGGCGGCCGCGAATCGCGCGGCGCATTCCTGATTCTCGGGCAGCCCGCCGAGGATCCTCTCCGCGGCCGCGAGCGAAGCCTCGGCCGCCTCGTCCCGGGCTTCGGACAGCGCGACTGCGGCGGCGGCGAGCAGGAGCTGCGGCGAGGCATCTCCCTCGGGAATTCCACGGAATCCCGCTGCGGGCAACTCACCGTGGACCGGCCCGACCAGCTGGCCGATGGCCAGCCCGTCGGTGATGACCCGCGCGGCGAGTTCGCGGTCAGCCGCTTTCGTCGCGTGCCAGAGGGCATCGGCCAGCATGCCGTGCTGCTGGTACCAGCCAGCGGCCCGCCGGTGCAGATCCGCCACCAGTTGGGGATTTTTACGCCGCAGCTTCAGGTCAAGGACGGCACGGAACCAGTCATGGTAGCGATACCAGCCCTGCCCGACTCGCTGCACGAACGCGTTCCCCCCGGCCATGGCGTCCAGCACGGCCGACGCTTGGTCGCCGTCCGTAAGCGCCGTGGCGATATCCCCGTTCACCTGGTCGAGAATGCTTGTGCGGAGCAGCAAGTCACGCACTTCTGGCGATCGTGTGTCGAGCACCTCCTCCATCAGGTACCCCGTGATCGCGCTGTCTTCCGCAACGAGGCTTTTGACGAATTGCTCCGGGTCGGGACGACCAGCCATCGACATGGCGGCCATCCGCAGCCCGGCCGCCCAGCCCTCGCTGCGCTCAGTGAGATGAGCCAGTGACGCGGTCGGCAGGGTCACGCCATGCTGGGACATGAGCTGCGCGGCCTCTGGCACGGTGAACGCAAGGTCACGGGCGCGGATCTCGGTTAGCTCGCCGGTCAGCCGGTACCGGTGCAGCGGCAGCGGCGGGTCTGCCCGGGAGACGCAGACCAGGCGGAGGCCAGGCTGGGCGTTCCTGAGCAGGTAGGCAAGACCGGTCGTCACCTTGGGCTCGGTGATGCACTGAAACTCGTCCAGGATCAGCGTGACCGGCGGGTCTTGGCCGGCCAGCGCGGCCGCGATCCGCAGCAGGAAGGCGCGTCTGGTCGGCTCCCCGCGCGGGAGCATGGCGGCCGCGTTGCTGACCGCGACACCGGCCCGGCGCAGTGCCGCGAGCACGTAGGACCAAAACACCTCAGGGCCGTTGTCGAACTCGTCGAGCCTCACCCACGCGACGGGCCCGCGGTCGTAGCCGTCGGCCCATGAAGCAGCCGCCACCGTCTTCCCAGCGCCTGGAGGCCCGGTGACCGACGTGAGCGCCCCCCGGGCTATCCGGCTCGCCAGGCGGGGACGAGGGACCGCCCAGGCAGGCAGGGCAGGGGTGGTGACCTTAGAATACAGAATCGGATCGCAGACTGCTTCCTTAGCCAGAAGGGATCACCCCCTAGGTGACTGAACCAGCTCCGAGCGGGCGACCTGGGCAGTGGTCGAGCTCTCTCGGCCTGCACTGACCGCGGACCGGGGTTCACCCCGCTGCCGCCACGGCATGGTCATGTCATGGTGCTGCCATCGTGCGTCGCCAGGGAGAGCCGCGCCTCACCCCCTGGCGGGCGACCTGGGACGCGGACATTACTGACGCGGTCCCCAATCTGGCCTGATTCGGCCGGTGGCCTCGTGCCGGATCAGCGGGCGATGCGCAAGGCGAGCCGCGGGGGGCAGCCGCTCTGCACAAGCCGAGCGATCTGGTGCCAGTCGACGTTGTCGGCGTTGACCTCAGCCAGCGACTCGGTTATGCCGAGACGCACGAGTTGGGCCACGCGCCATTCGTGGAGGCGGCGCCCTTCGTGGTTGACTGCCTCTTGCTCAAAAGTCACCTGGTTTTGCTTCGCCATCGTTTTCCTCGCCCCTGAAGCCCGACGGGGTCGTTCACTGTGGCTCATCCTCGGGCGCGCGCGAGGTGACGTCATCACACAACCAGGGGTGATATGCCAACGTCGTCCCTTTGGGAGGATGCCGTCTCTCGCAGGACGCAGCAGCATAGGCACCGAGAGGAACAGCAGGCTTGCCCTGCCACTCTGCTTTCCCCGCTTCGACGCGGGTAGGGGTGAATCCCCAGATGGGAAGGTGTGCCTGATGCGTGTAACGAACGTCGGGCACCCGAGTGCCGAAGAGCGCGAAGCGATGGGGCCGGGGGTCCAGGACAGGGGGCGACCGTGCTTGGACATTGAGGGGACCCGCAGCCTGGAGGTGCGCTGGATCTTCGCGGGCCCCCTGCCGGCGGCGATGGCCGGCTGGATCGGGCGCTTTCCGGCCCAGACGATAATGCTTGAGGACACGTACCTGGTGGCCCCGCACCTGCCCGGTCTGTCGGTGAAGGTACGCGAAAGCCACGTGCTCGAGGTAAAGGTGTACCACGGGAGCCCCGGTGTCATCGACGTGCCCGGACGTGCCCGGGGCCGCCTGGAGGCCTGGCAGAAGTGGTCCTTTCCGTGCGACCCGGTCGACCGCGGCAGCGATGACTTGGCTGGCTGGCGGGCAGTGCGCAAGCGGCGCCGGATCAGCTGGTTCTCGCGGGCCAGCGGGTCGGCCGCGGCGCACGTCGCTGAGCCGGGCGGAAAGCCGGGGTGCGCGGTGGAACTCGCCGAGTTCCGCGCGTTGGGGGAGGACTGGTGGACACTGGGGCTCGAGGCGACCGGCCCGGCCGCGGTGCTGCGCGACGAGTTCGAGGCAGCCGCCGAGCTCGTGTTCGGCCAAGCCCTGCCGGGCGAGGTGGAACTGGACACGAATGATTGCATGTCGTACGCCCAGTGGCTGCGCAGGTGAAAAGCCTCTGCACGTTGAGCGCGCGGCCCTCGCGGACTCCGGGGTGAGTGAGCAGGTGCGCGGCCGCCTCACCCGCGCCGGGTGAGGCGGCCGCTGGCTCTCGACGGCATTGTCGGGATGAATAGCCGGGGAGGAGCCGACCATGCCTGTACTAGCCGCGGAGGCGCCCCCGCGAGCGGTGAGCCGGTACGACCTCGATTCCGAGATAGGGCGGCTCACCCCCGCCGAGCGCATGGCTCGGGGCAAAGCAGCGCGGGCTGAGGTACCGAGGGAAGGTCACGCCGCGTTCGACCCGCCGCCGGACCGGGCCGACCCTATCGCCTTGCTCGAAGCGCAGGCTCGGACACGGGTGCCCGAGCTCGTCCCCGTCCGCTGGGGCCGGATGATGGTGTCCCCGTTCACCTTCTACCGCGGCGCGGCCTTGCCGATGGCCAGCGACCTGGCCGCCACGCCAGTATCCGGGCTGGCGGTGCAGGCCTGCGGCGATGCCCACCTGTCGAACTTCGGTCTGTTCGGCTCGGCTGAACGCCGCCTGATGTTCGACGTCAACGACTTCGACGAGACGCTGCCCGGCCCGTGGGAATGGGACGTCAAACGCCTTGCGGCCAGCTTGGAAGTCGCCGGCCGGGACAACGGCGTTCCGGGTAAGCAGCGCCGTGAGATCGTCACGGCCGCCGTCGCGCGCTACCGGCAGGCCATGCGCCAGTTCGCAACGATGACCAGCCTGGACGTCTGGTACGCGCACGCCGATGTCAACGAGTTGCGGACGCAAGTCGACGCTCAGCTCAGGGCGCGACAGCGCAAGGCGCTCGACAAGGGCCTGGCCAAGGCACGGACCAGGGACAGCATGCAGCAACTGGGCAAGCTGACCCAGATGGTCGACGGCCGCCCCCGGATCATCTCCGATCCGCCCGTGCTGGTCCCGGCCGTGGAACTGGTCGCGAGCGAGGAAGAGCGGTTGGGCTACCAGGAGGAGATCAGCGGCCTCATCGCCATGTACCAGCGCACGCTGGAGACCGATCGCCGGTATCTGCTACAGCAGTACGAGTTCTGCGACCTGGCCAGGAAGGTCGTCGGCGTCGGCAGTGTCGGAACGCGCTGCTGGATCGTACTGCTACTCGGACGCGACGACTCCGACCCCCTCTTCCTGCAGGTCAAAGAGGCAGAAGCGTCGGTGCTCAGCCGGTACGTCGGCGCCAGCCGGTATGCCAACCACGGCCAGCGGGTCGTCGCGGGACAACGGCTGATGCAGGCGTCCGGTGACATTTTCCTGGGCTGGCAGCGCACCAAGGCAGGGCTCGACGGGCGGACCAGGGACTTCTACGTCAGGCAACTGCGGGACTGGAAGTTCTCCGTCGACATCGAGACCCTGCGCCCGGACGGGTTGCGGATGTACGCCGAGCTCTGCGGCTGGACCCTGGCCCGGGCGCACGCTCGCTCCGGCGACCGTATCGCTATCGCCGCCTACCTAGGCAGCTCAGACGTCTTCGACCGTGCCATCGCCCAGTTCGCCCGCCTCTACGCCGACCAGAACGAGCGTGACTACCAGTCTCTGGTCGATGCGGCGAAATCCGGGCGGATCACCGCCGAGTACGGCGTGTGACCGCCGCGCCACCCCGAATGCCAGGACAGTCAGCTAACGATGACCAAGCTCGCGCCTTCCAGTCAACGCTTCCGCCGGTCCCCCGAGGTCGGCGAGAGCCGCTGGCCGATGGCGATCGCCGTGCTGGCCACTGGGGGCCTGCGCGCCGTGCTGCCCCCGCAGCTCAGGAACGGAGACGCCCGCTGGATATTCGTCGTGATTATCGCCGTGCTGCTGGCGGTACTGGTCATCGGCGACCCGGGCCGCATCGACCGCGACTCAACCTGGCTTCGCGTGATGACAGGAACGCTGATCGGGCTAATCTCCGCCGTGAACGCAATCGCAGCGGTTCGCCTAGTCGCCGGGATCATCAACGTGGTGAGCTTCACCAACAACGCCAACATCCTGCTGGCCAGCGGCGGTGCGATCTGGCTGAGCAACGTCATCGCCTTCAGCCTGTGGTACTGGGACCTTGACCGCGGCGGCGCGGCCGCACGGGCCCGCGGATCGGGCCCCCAGCCCGCCTTCGTCTTCCCCGAGATGGATAACGTCCAGTATGTCGGCCCCGGCTGGTCTCCGAAGTTCCTCGACTACTTCCATCTCTCGTTCACCACCGCGATGGCGTTCAGCCCGACGGACGTCTCGGCCATCAAGCCCTGGGCCAAGCTCATGATGATGGCCGAAGAGGTAGTCTCACTGATCGTCGCGGTCCTCGTCGTCGCCCGGGCGGTCAACATCCTCAAGTAGCCGGCCGCCAGGCGGCGCCGGTCCCCGGTACGCGGAGACGAGGCGGGCCACCAGGGTGGCCAGGAAGACCTGGCCGGTCAGGGCCTCCAGGACGGCGATGGAACGGCCGCTGCTTTCGGCTGCCGTGAAGTCCCCGTACCCGAGGGTGGTCAAGGTAGTGAAGCTGAAGTACTGGAAGGTCTGGGTATTCGCGGGCTGGTTGCCCGCGAAGAAGTCAGACATCGTCAGGTGCGCCATCGCGGCGTAGCCGGAGGCGAACATCAGCCCGGTGATCAGGTAAGCGCTCAGGGCGCCGTAGATGCTCTGCATGGTGATCTCAGGTTTGGCCAGGACCCTCCGCACGACCATGACTACCGCCATCAGCAGCAGCAACGTCTTCCACAGGTCTTCAGCTGCCTTGCCGGTCCGCCCGCCAGACAGCGACGTCCAGAACGTCACGGCCGAACCGATGATCGTGACGATTCCCAACACGGCCGGCCAGCGGCCAGGCAGCATTGAGGTGCGCAGTGCTTCCAGCATCACCGCGGCGAACAGGACGACCTGTATCTCGGTGGCCAGCTGTGTCCCGCTGAACGCGGCGAACAGGTAGGTCCCGATGAGGAGCACGAGCAACAGCCCGTACCGGCCGCCAGCGCCTAGCGGTCCGGCACGGTCGCGGTTCCCTCGTCCGGCTAGCCGGTCGAGGATGCTGGTGTCATGGTCAGCCCGGGGCGGACCAGTCGGCATGGGAGCAGTTCATCAACGAGCGCGCGGCCGCACCCCGCCCACGACGGGTGAAACACCAGGCACACGGTCGGCGGAACTCGCCGGCCCGCGCCAGGCTCGGAATCACCCGGTGAGGGTGATGTGGCCCGCCCGGTGCGTAAAGAGGATGGGGCGATTACTTCGGGCCCGGGGCTGACCGCGCCCAGTCTGGATCCGGTTTCGGCTGATCTTCTGCCTGCTCGGTGCCCGGGGAAACCAGGAGGGAGGCGCTCGATGACCAGCCAGCCAGACGAGCTAGGCCGACTATCCGAGCCCACCCGGCGGGATGCCATCCGGCACGGCGAGGTCGCACTGCAGTCAATCGGGCAGCCGAACTCGGTCGCCCGCCAGTTCGACTTCTGGGACGACAGCTACGAAGGACGGCGGCTGTTCTCTGAGCTCCTCGGCACGTTTTTCCTGGTTCTGGTGGCCGTTGGCGGGGGCATGGTCAATGCCCGGTTCGGTGGCAACGCGGTCCCTTACACCGCGCGCGTGGTGGCACCCGCGCTGATGGTCGCGGCCATCATCTTGTTCATGGGGACGGTCTCCGGCGCGCACCTGAACCCGGCGGTGAGCGTGGCGTTCGCGGCCCGCGGCGACTTTCCCTGGAAGCGCGTCCCGGCTTACGTCGTCGCCCAGTTCCTCGGTGCCGCCCTGGCCACGCTGCTGCTGTGGGCGCTGATCGGCAAGCAGGGCAGCGCGGGGCTTACCCTCCCTGGCCACGGCGTCTCGACGGGCACCGCGCTGGTGTGGGAACTGGTCCTGACGACCGGCCTGGTGAGCGTGATCCTGGGCACCGCGTCCGGCGCCCAGCAGATCGGGCCGCTCGCCGCCATCGGCGTGGGCTCCTATATCGCGCTGGCCGGGTTGTGGGGCTCTCCGGTCAGCGGCGCGTCGATGAACCCGGCCAGGTCGCTGGGACCGGCTCTGGTTCTCGGCGACTGGACCTCATGGTGGGCGTATCTGGTCGGCCCGGTGGCCGGCGGCCTCATCGCCGTCGGCTTCGCCTATGTGCTGCGTGGCCGCGGCGGCGGGCGCAGCGGTGTAACGGCGGCGCAGGGCTCGCTCGGAGCGGGCCGGCGTCCTGGCTCCGTGCCGCGCCAGCCTGACCCACGCAAAGACATCACCAGCCACTAAGCATGCGCACGGTCCAGCTCATGGGCCAGACGGAAAGGGGAAAACGATGGCGGTAAAGACCCGGAGTGCCACGCGCGCGTCCGCCAGGGTGCCAGCGCAGGCCAAGGGGCCGGCGCAGGCCGCCAAGGGGCCGGCGCGGGCCGAAACAGCCGAACGGCTGACTCACGCGGACCGGGTGGCCATGGGCAAGGACGCCAGGGCTACTGCGCCGCTGGAGTCGCACGCGGAGTTCGTCCCGGACAGGTCGCGGGACCCGGTCGGCCTGCTGCTGGAGCAGGCGAAGAGCAGGGTGCCTGAGCTGGTGCCGATCCGGCACGGGCGGATGCTCGTGTCGCCGTTCACGTACTACCGGGGCGCGGCGCTGCCGATGGCGGCGGACCTGGCCACGACACCCACATCGGGGCTGCGGGTGCAGCTCTGCGGGGACGCGCACCTGTCCAACTTCGGGGCGTTCGCCTCGCCGTCGCGGCGGCTGGTCTTCGACGTCAACGACTTCGACGAGACGCTGCCCGGCCCGTTCGAGTGGGACGTCAAGCGGCTGGCGGCAAGCATGGCCGTGGCCGGCCGCGACAACGGGTTCGCGGGAAAGGAACGGCGTCCTATCGTACTCACGGCGGTTGAGAGCTACCGGACGGCGATGCGCGCGTTCGCCGAGCAGCCCTTCATGGACGTCTGGTACGCCCACCTCGACGTCGACGACGCCATCAACGAGTTCAGGTCGCAGCTGAAGGCCAAGAGAGCCAAGCTCGCTGAGAAGATGGTGGCCAAGGCGCACACGAGCGACAGCATGAAGGTGCTCGGCAAGCTCACCACCGAAGTCGACGGGAAGCGGCGGATAGTCAGCGACCCTCCGCTGATCGAACCAGTCGAGGAGGTCTTCCCCGACGCGCAGGCTGATGCGATCTACGACCTGCTCCGCGAGGTGTTCGGCAAGTACCAGCGCACGCTGCAGTCCGACCGCAGGCACCTGTTCGAGTACTTCACCCTGGTCCAGCTGGCCCGCAAGGTAGTCGGGGTCGGCAGCGTCGGCACCCGTGCGTGGATCGCCCTCATGGAGGGCGAAGACGGGAACGAACCGCTGTTCCTGCAGGCCAAGGAGGCCCAGCCGTCCGTGCTTGCCGCCTACTGCGGGCGCAGCAAGTACAGCAACCAGGGCGAGCGCGCCGTCGCCGGGCAGCACCTGATGCAGGCAGAAAGCGACATCTTCCTCGGCTGGACCCACGTGACCGGACCAGACGGCGTGGACCGCGACTACTACGTGCGTCAGCTGAAAGACTGGAAGCTGTCCTTGCCGATCGAGCAGATGATCCCGTCTGGCATGAAGGTCTACGCCCGCATGTGCGGGTGGACCCTCGCCCGGGCCCACGCCCGCTCCGGCGACAGGTTTGCCCTCGCCGCCTACCTTGGGAGCTCCGCCAAGTTCGACAACGCGATCGCCGACTTCGCCGAAACCTACGCCGACCAGAACGAAAAGGACCACGCCGCGCTTCAGGCCGGTGTGAATGACGGGAAGGTCACGGCGACTGCGGGGATCTAGACCTGCGGGCGGCGAGGGCGAGGTAGACAGCCAGGAAACCCACGCATGCGCACAGGGCGGCCGACGACCAGCCGAGGGCGGGGCGTAGGCCGACAGCGGCGCCGAAGAGCCCGACCGTGAGGCCGCTGCCGATCCGCATGCCGTTGGCACCGACCCCGTAGACGCCGATGACCTGGCCTTTCTTGTCGTCGGGGGCCCGGAGCTGCGCGACGGTCTGGGTAATGGACAAGGCTGCCAGGTTCGCGATGCCGCCGATGACGAGGAGCGGCGCGGCGATCAGGTAGTTGTGGCTGACGGCGAAGAAGACGCTGGTGATGCCGTAGACGGCCGTGGACCACAGGGCGGCGCGGACGGAGAGCTTGATCCAGCCGGTGCCTTCGAGGAGAAGGCCGCCGAGCACGCCGCCGAGGCCGTTGGCGAACAGGAGCACGCCGTAGGCGGTGCCGCTGGGGAGCCCGGTGGTGGTGTCGGCGATGGAAGGCATCGAGGTCTGCATGGCGCTGCCCACGAAGAAGGCGCCGAGCCCGGCAAGGATGATCATCGCGGCGAGGACGCGGTCCCGTGACACGTCGCGGAACACGCGGACAGCGCCGAGGAGGCCCACGCGCTGCTTGGCGATGATGCCGGACCGGGTGTGCCCGGTGAACCTGGTGCGGGCCATGAGGACGGTGAGGGGCAGGTAGAACGCGATGTTGACCCAGATGCCGCGGGTGGGGCCGAGGCCGAGGAGCAGGGCGGAGCCGACGACGGGGCCGCAGAGGATGCCGAGGGAACGGGCGGTGGAGTTCAGCCTGATCGCGCTGGGCAGGTCGGCGGGGCCGACGAAGTCCTCAAGCAGCAGCTGCTCGGGCGGGGCCCACAGCGCCCCGGCCATGCCGTGCAGGATCAGCAGGACGCACGCGTTCCAGACGGTGAGGGTGCCGGTGGCGAACAGGATGCCCCAGGCGAGGGAGACGAACATGAACAGCCCCTGCGACGCCTGGATCAGCTTGCGGCAGTCGAAGCGGTCGGCGAGCGCGCCGAAGTAGGGGGACAGCAGCAGGAACGGCAGCCAGTGGCTGATGACCTCGAAGCCGGTGAGGGCGGGAGAGTGGAACCGCTGCCAGACGACCCAGTAGGTGATGACGTGCTCGACGTTGTCGGCCATCATGGCGAGGGCCGCGCCGCCGAGGTAGCGGCGGCACTCGGGGTTGCGCAGCGCGGCGAACTTGACCGGCTGGCTCCCGCCCTGCGAAGAGGGGGAAGCGGCCGGGTCGAGGGTGGCGACGTGCGTCGGCACGCCGCATGCTGCGCACATGAGGCGATGTCTCCAGCGATAGTTAGGCGGGCTAATCAATTCATAACATGAGTGGCGAACAAGGGCGTTCCGGTACGGTTTCCTGCATCTTGTGGCGCCTGTCACACACTTGCTACAAATAGCTGGCAAGAATGCACGCTTTAGTGGAACGAACGTGGAGGCGCGCATGTTCGCGAAGGTGCGGATCGCCGTCGAGGCAGCACAGGACGGCGCGCTGCTACTGCGCTCGGCCGACGAGCTCGGCGATTACCCGGCGACGGTCCTGCACAGCGTCCGCGCCTGGGCGGACGCGGACCCGGATCACCCCCTGATAGCCGAGCGGAGCCCAAACGGCGGCGCGTGGCGGACGGTCACCTACGGTGCGGCAGTGGACGCGGCGGACGCGATCGGGCAGGCGCTCATCGAGCGGGGCCTAGGGATGGCCCGCCCGCTGCTGATCTTGTCCGGCAACGGCGTGAACCACCTGCTGATGACGCTCGGCGCGCTGGCGGCCGGCGTGCCGGTCGCCCCGGTGAGCGTGGCGTACTCGCTGCAGTCGAAGGACCACGCGCGGATCAGGGAGATCGCCGGGCTGATCGCACCGGGTGCGGTGTACGCCGACGACGCGGGCGCGTTCGGTCTGGCCCTGGATGCGCTCGGGGATGTCCCCGCGATTATCGGCTCCGGGGGCCGGAAGGGCGCGGCGACCATCGGCGAGCTGCGGGCTACGGTCCCCGGCGACGCGGTGCGCGGCGCGTTCGCGACGCTCACCCCGGACGTGATCGCGAAGGTGCTGTTCACTTCCGGCTCGACGGGGACCCCGAAGGGCGTGCTGAACACGCACCGCATGCTGTCGGCGAACCAGCGGATGATCCAGCAGGCCTGGCCGTTCCTCGCCGAGGAACGGCCGGTGATCGTCGACTGGCTGCCGTGGTCGCACACCTTCGGCGGCAACCACAACGTGAACATGATGCTCGTCAACGGCGGCACGCTCTACGTGGACGCGGGCCGGCCCGCGCCGGGCCTGTTCGCCCAGACGATCGCGAACCTCGCCGAGGTGCCGCCGACGGTCTACTTCAACGTGCCCGCCGGGTACGCGCAGCTAGTCCCGGCGCTTGAGGGTGACCCCGAGTTCGCGGACCGTTTCTTTTCCCGGCTGCGGCTGCTGTTCAACGCGGCGGCCGCGCTCCCGGCCGCACTCCGCACGCGGCTTGAGACCTTGGCCGCCAGGCACGCGCCGGGCCGGGACATCCCGGTGACGGGCTCGTGGGGCGCGACGGAGACGGCCCCGGCGGTCACGTCGGCGAACTTCGCGTTCAGCGATGCCCGCTGTATCGGCGCGCCGCTGCCCGGCGCGGTGGTCAAGCTCGCGCCGGTGGAGGACGCGTACGAGATCCGGGTACAGGGCCCGAACGTGACGCCGGGTTACTACGCCCGCCCGGACCTGACGGCGCAAGCGTTCGATGAGGAGGGCTTCTACCGGACGGGCGACGCGGTCGCGTTCGCGGTTGACGGCGACCCGGACGCGGGCCTGGTGTTCCGCGGCCGGATCGCAGAGGACTTCAAGCTGGCGACCGGCACGTTCGTCCGGGTGGGCGCGGTCCGCACCGCGCTGCTCTCGTCGGTCCCCGCGCTTTCCGACGCGGTGATCGCGGGGGAGAACCGCGACTACGCGTCCGCGCTCGCCTGGCTGAACCCGGCCGAGGCGCGCAAGCTCCTAGGCCGGGACCCCGCAGCCGTAGACGGCGAGCTGATCATGGACCCGGACCTGCTGCGCCTGCTCGCGGACGCAGTCGCGGCCCACAACGCGGGCCACGGCTCAGCGGCAAGCATCGGCCGCCTGCTGATCCTGGCCCGCCCGGCAAGCCTGGACGCGGGCGAGGTCACCGACAAGGGCTACGTCAACCAGCGCAAGGTCCTAGCGGAACGCGCCGCCCTAGTCGAGCTGCTGTACGCGGACCCCGCCCCAGACGGCGTGATCGTATACGGTCACTAGAGTTCAGTCATGTGGTGCAAGCGATGAAGGGTGCCGAGTTCATGGATGACGCCGTCCGCAGTGCGCTGGAGATCGGTCCCGGATCGACCCGGGAAGACAAGCTTGTCGACATCACGACCTATGGCGCCAGGACCGGCGAGCCGCGGCGCATCGAGCTCGTATTCCACCGGGTCGACGGCCGCTGGTACCTAACCGGGACCCCCGGGCCGCGTGGCTGGTATGCCAACCTCAGGAAGAACCCGCGGCTGGTCTTCCACCTTAAGCACCGCGTCGTCGCGGACGTCCCCGCGACCGCGCGGCCTGTTACCGGGGACCAGGAGCGGCGTCAGGTGCTGACCCCTATCGTCGCGGACATCCAGGCCGCCCGTGGCAGCGAGCTGGACCTCGACGACTGGCTCGCCCGCAGCCCGCTGGTGGAACTGACCTTCGACGACCTGGCATAGCCCGGAGAGCCAGCCGGCAAGAGGCGTAGGGCTAAGATCGGTAAATCTCGGCCGTTGAAATGACACGACATGCCCCGGTGGTAGGAGTCCGAATGACGCAGGGTGCCTCGCAGGAACAGCGTGTCGCGGCTGGCCCCACCGTCGATCCGACAGTGCCGAGCCCGGCCCGGGTCTGGAACTTCTGGGTCGGGGGCAAGGACCACTTCGAGGCCGATCGCGCCCTGGCCGTGCAGTTCGGCCAGGTAGTGCCCCAGATGCCGTTGATCGCCCGGCTCACCCGGCAGTTCATCGCCGACACCGTGAGCAAGCTCGCCGCCGACGGCATCCGGCAGTTCCTCGACATCGGCACAGGGCTCCCCACCGCCGACAACACGCACGAGGTTGCCCAGCGCCTGGCACCGGAGTCGCGGATCGTCTACGTTGACAACGATCCGGTGGTGCTCGCGCACGCCCGCGCGCTGCTGACCAGCAGCCCGGAAGGCAAGACGGCGTACCTGGACGCTGATCTCCGCGATCCGGGCAAGATCCTGGCCCAGGCGGCGGAGACCCTCGACTTCACCCAGCCGGTCGCCGTCCTGCTCATCGCGGTCCTGCACTTCGTCCAAGACGCCGACGACCCGCACCGCATCGTGACGACGCTGATGGACGCGGTGCCGCCAGGCAGCTACCTGGCGATCCTGCACGGCGCCAGCGACGTCGGGGCCGCGGACATGCCGGAGGCGGAGCGACGCTACAACGAGAAAGCCTCGGCGCAGTTCAACGCCCGCGATCGCGAACAGGTCAGCAGGTTCTTCGACGGCCTGGAGCTGACCGGACCGGGCGTGGTCAATCTCAGCCGCTGGCCGCGGCGCACGCCAGGCGACGGCAGCGCACACGCTGACGTCGCCGCCTACTGCGGCCTCGCCCGCAAGCCGTAACCGCCGTACGCACCAGACGCTGGCCACAGCGAGGGCATCGGGCTCCGCGACTCCGAAAAGATCTTTGGCGTTACGGCTGCCATAGCGACCGTAACGCCAAAGATCTCTAGCTGATAACAGCAAGAGGCGCTTGCGCTGGTTGTCAGAAGGTCAGGACCAGGCGGCCGCGGACGCCGCCGGCCTCCAGGCGGCGGTGGGCATCCGCGGCGGAAGCCGCAGGCAGCACGTCCGCGACGCGGAACGTCAGCACGCCCGCGGTGACCAGGTCGGCGAGCTCGGCGATGCGGTGGCCCTCGTGCAGGTGCCGGCCGACGAGCACGAGGTGGATCGTGATGTCCCGTTCGGTTTCGCCCTGGAAGGGACGGACGGCGAGGAGTTGCCCGCCGTCGCGGACCGCGGGCAGGACGGCCGGCCCGAGCAGCGCGGCGTCGATGACCGCGTCGACCCCGTCAGGGTAGAGGTCACGGACGGCCGCGGCCATGGCGTCGCCGCGCGGGACGACATGCCGCGCGCCGAACGACTCGATGAGCGGCACGTCGGCGGGCACGGCGTCGCCGGTTACCTCAAGGCCGAGGTAGGTGCCGAGTTGGATCGCGTACTGCCCGACGATGCCGGCCGACCCGGTCACGGCTAGCGTGGCGCCGGGCGGCAGGGCGAGTATGTCGAGGGCGGCCCGCACCGTGAGCCCGTTCATCGGCAGGGTCGCCGCCTCGGTCAGCGCCCAGCCGTCCGGGACCTTGGCGAGCTGATCGGCGTCGACCACGCGGTACTCGGCCTGCGCGCCGCCGCCGGGTTCCCACGGAGAGACCGCGGCCATCACCCGGTCGCCGGGCTGCCAGGACCTGACGTCAGGGCCGACCGCGTCGACGACGCCGGCCAGGTCCATGCCCGGGATGTACGGGGGCTCGGTGCCGGCTGGCAGAGCCCTGCCGCCGAGCCGGAATCCCAGGTCGGTCGGGTTCACCGTTGCGGCGGCCACGCGAACCAGGACCTGGCCTGGCCCGGGCGACGGCTTGGGGACGGTAACGATCCCCAGTACGGACGGGTCACCGAACTCGGTACAGGCAACGGCGCGCATATCCGTCATGACGTCCTCCGGGAGATTGTTGACGGTGCTAGGGGAGCTACGGATCGTTCTGGATCAGAGGTCTTTACACAGAGCGAGCAGTTCGTCGATGCCGCGCAGGTGCAGGTGCGGCTGCTTCGCCAGGGGCAGGTGGTCGTAGGCGTCCGGGCCGGCGAGGCCCGTCTGGACGGCGACGGCGAGGGCCCGGCCGCGGTGGGCCATGGGCACCTCGAGGAGCGGGTCGTCGCCGACGACGACGAGGCTGGCGGCGG
>Ga0310811_10003029_pt1 | contig 21126 bp, 20 predicted proteins | sample YCmetagenome_FD_207642 | JGI IMG/M metagenome (GOLD analysis project Ga0310811, IMG submission 207642) | Soil microbial communities from experimental microcosm in Duke University, North Carolina, United States - YC | ecosystem: Engineered > Artificial ecosystem > Soil microcosm > Unclassified ...
AAATGGAACTTGTTTTTTTTGTTCAGGATATTATTGACAAGGATCTTGGGCACCTTGTCCAGCAGCAGCCGCACTTTCTCGTATTGTTGGAAGGAGGTATAATCATCCGCTCCGGGGCCATTCTGAGGCTTATTGGCGATGACCTTGCGGATCAGCTCCACGGCCGGATTATTTTTATTTCTATATTTGCCCCGATGGCCTTTTATGACCACGGCCTTCAGATCGGTAAAGTTCTTCTCCAGCCCGATGACCAGGGAATGGGTCCCGTCCGCTGCTACCTCCAGGGGCTGATATCCGATGGCTGAAACGATCAGCTTTTGACCGGCGCTGTCTGCCGTAATGTGAAACCTCCCCTTGCCATCCGCTACCACCGCCTTATGGCTGCCCGCCAATCCGATGGTAACCCCCATCACCGGCGTCCGTGATATCGAGTCCACAACGGTCCCAGTGACGGATACCCGCTGTCCGGCAACGGTCTGGAACAATATGACCGCGGTCCAAAAAAGTACGATCTGTTTAAAGTTAGGAATAGGGTTCGTTTTTATACTACATGAACGTCAGCAAGATAAATAAATTTCACTCACTTAGCAAGTGCGCTCAAAACTCCACCTTCCCAAGCTTAACCTATTTTTGCCGCGGCGCCCCGACCACTCCGTTAAAAGAAATAGCCTGGCGGTTCGTAGAGGTCACCTGCAGCGTAGCATATCCTTCCGAAGAAATGCTAAGTGTCATCACCTGCACCTCCTTGTAGTCTTTCGGTTTGATCGTCACCGTCCATCCGTCTTTTTTCCCGGGCGTGGTCGTGTATTCGAAATCCTTGGAAGTAAAGTCGAGCGGGCTGTTGGTCGAACCGATGGTAGCCTGATAGGCTCGCCCGAAATAAGGAAGATAGCTGACGACCGAACCCGGCGATACCCGAAGGTCATAATCCGATGTTAGATTCCGGGTTCGCCCTGTCATCGGCATCGCGTTTTGCGCCTTGAAGACATAATTCTTTGATTCGACCGCCTCCTTCACCGATTTCGACTGGGCGTGGGCGACAAGCCCCAATCCCAGGCTGAGCAGTAAGACAAAGCTTTTCATAACGTCTCGTTTATATAGTAAATTTACGAAATTTGTCTCTGCCTATGAGCAAAACCGATTTCGATGCCGTGATCCTGGGTTCGGGTCCAAATGGGCTGGCGGCGGCTATTATGCTGCAACAGCGCGGATTGTCCACCCTGCTGATCGAAGGCAGAAGCGAGATCGGCGGCGGGATGCGTTCGGCCGGGCTCACTCTCCCGGGTTTCACACACGATGTCTGCGCCTCCGCTCATCCTCTCGGCATCGCCTCGCCCTTCTTTAAAACCCTCCCCCTTGACCAGCACGGATTGGAATGGATCGTCCCACCCATCGCCGCCGCCCATCCGCTGGACAAAGGGACAACCTCCTTCCTGGCAAAATCCCCTGAACAAACAGCCGATGCCCTCGAAGTCGACAAAGCTGCCTACCTCCGGCTCCTCTCTCCGCTGATCAGTCACTGGCCTGTTCTCGCGCCCGAACTTCTCGCCCCCTTCCATTTCCCCGCTCATCCCGGGATGATGGCTGGCTTTGGCTGGCAAGGCATACCCAGCGTCGCCCATCTTGCAAAAAAATTCCAATCCGATGAGGCCAGGGCCCTCCTCGCGGGGATGGCGGCCCATGCCATGCAGCCCCTCAGCAATTGGGTCACCGCCGCCGTCGCTCTTATCTTCCTGATGGCGGGTCACGGAGATGGCTGGCCGATCGTCCGCTTTGGATCGGCAAAACTGGCCGAAGCCCTCGCCTCTTACTACACCTCCCTCGGAGGCCTCATCCAAACCGGTACCTGGATCACCGATCTATCCCAGCTTCCATCTGCCAGGGCGTTGCTGCTTGACCTGACACCCGGACAAATGCTTCAACTCGGTGGTCACCGGTGGTCTTCACTCTACAAGTGGCAACTGGAAAAATACCGTTATGGAATGGGGGTATTCAAGATTGATTGGGCCCTCGATGCGCCCATCCCCTGGAAGGCGGCTCCCTGCCGCGAAGCGGGCACGGTTCATCTCGGCAACACCTTCGGGGAGATCGCCGCCTCGGAGGCCCTGACGGCAAAAGGCGGCCATCCCGACCGCCCCTTCGTCCTGCTGACCCAGCCTTCCCTCTTCGATTCCTCCCGCGCGCCGCAAGGGAAACACACGGCCTGGGCCTATTGCCATGTACCCGGCGGCTCCCGGCGGGACATGACCGCAGCCATCGAAGCGCAGGTCGAACGCTACGCCCCCGGTTTCCGCGACCGCATCCTGGACCGTCATACCATGGACACGGCTCAGATGGAAGAATACAACCCGAATTATATTGGAGGAGATATCAACGGCGGGATTATGGACATCCGCCAGCTGTTCACACGTCCCGCCCTCCGGCGGTCGCCTTACCGAACCTCGACAAAAGGCATCTATATATGTTCCTCCGCGACACCGCCTGGCGGCGGCGTCCACGGCATGTGCGGCTATCACGCCGCCCGCCGCGCGCTGAAAGATATTTTCCGTCACTGATGCAGCTAAATACATTAGTCGTATGCTATAAAATTTAGTATATTGCCCTTAAATCCGGAGATTATGAATAGGGAGGCGAAAGATGCTGTTGAAACATTGTTCAGTGCAATATCCAGTCTCATTGAAAATAGCAGGAAGAGAATGGCCACCGAGATCGGAATTGAAATCATTCTTTTAAATTGGAGCATTGGAAAATCTATTAAGAAAGAGATATTACGTTCCAGAAGAGCAGAATATGGAGAAATGATTATTACCTCTTTGTCAACGAAATTGACTCGTGGCTTCGGTTCAGGATGGTCAAAAGGACAACTTTATAATTGTTTGCGCGCTGCTGAAAGGATTCCGAATTTAAACAAAATACGGACTATAAGTCAAGGCCTAAGCTGGACTCACATTAGAAGTCTCATTCAATTGAAGGATGAGCTTAAAATGGATTTTTATGCCGCGTTATGCAGGAAAGAGAAATGGAGTACCAGAACATTGGACGAACGCATCGATAGCATGCTGTTCGAACGAACCGCCCTATCCAAAAGGCCGGAAAAATTACTAAAAGATGAAATTGAGGTACTAAAATCACAAGGAACAGTTACACCGGATCTTGTATTTCGTGACCCTTATTTTTTAAATTTCCTTGGATTAAAGGATACCTACAATGAAAAAGACATGGAGTCTGCAATACTGAATCAATTACAAATGTTCATAGTGGAGATGGGAACCGATTTTGCATTTCTTGCGCGACAGAAAAGGATCCTTATAGATGGCGAGGATTTTAAGATTGATCTGTTATTTTTCCACAGAGGATTGAGGCGACTTGTCGTAATTGACCTGAAATTGGAAAAATTTAAACCAACACATAAAGGGCAAATGGAGCTCTATCTGAAATGGCTGGATAAATATGAACGAAAAGAAGGGGAGGGGAGTCCCATTGGATTGATATTATGCGTGGAAAAAAAGCCGGAGCAGATCGAACTGCTCGAGTTAAATAAAGGACATATACGAGTAGCAGAGTATATGACCCAACTTCCATCGAAAGAAATGCTCGCTGACAAGCTCCAAAAAGCCATAACACTGGCTAAGTCTAATCAGCTGGGGTCCAATTGACTATCTTAATTCTATACGCACGCGTATACAATCGTCACGCCGCCTCCATCTTCCGCTTGCTGCTCCGGTATTTCTCCGCAATGATCTCGCTCATCGGCCGCTGGTATACCTTGCTCTCGACCCAGGAGACAAGATCGAGGTATGCAAAGGCCCGCGCCTCATACCGGTTCTTCTCGAACTGTTTGATCTTCTCCAGGAATTTCTCGAACTCCGCGCGTAGTCCCGCCCGCGAGGTCTGGAACGAGGTCCGTAAGAACCGGAACATCTCTTCTTCCACTCGTGTTAAGCGCTCGCGCTTTGCCATAAATCTATATACCGATTTGGTCAGTGATTCCATCAGGTCGAAGTTCTTTAGCTCGTAATGCGCCATCAGGTGCAGCACCCGCGCATAGCATTGCAGGTCGTTGCGCAGGTCCTGCTGATCATTGATGATCCGTTGCAGGTAATCAATACAGGTGCCGTAGTCCCCGGCTCCGAAATACAAGGAGGCGATCTTGTAGTTGAGCACGAGGATGCGGTGCCGGTCGATGAAAAGATCGTATTCCGTCAATTTTTGTTCGATCTCCGGCACGAACGAGAGCCCTTCGGCAAAATTACCCAGCATAAAGACCTGGTTGATCTTGGCCGTGGTGATATACACAAAAGACTGGATACGGAAGTTGTCGTTCTCCCGGACCCGGTCCGTCTGTGAAAAGGCCTCGAACTTCCGCAGGACCACCTCGAACTTTTGATAATTGCGCAGATCGAAATGCGCATTCAGCAGGTTATGCAGGGCCTTGATATAGTGTCCCGTCTCGACCCGCACCATCAACGGCTGCTCCTCGAAAAGGTCCAGCCATTTCTGGGAATACCGGTAGTACATCAGGAAATCCTGCCGGATAAAGGCATACCAGTTGTAGCTCTGATAGAGATAAAGCCGCTCATAAAATCCGGTTTGCTCCCAGGCATTCGCCGGCAGCTGTTCCTTCAGATACTGCCGGATCCGCTGTTCATCCTTCTCATTACGGGCATGCCCGTTCTGGATATACCAGCTGTAGACCAGTAAGGCCAGGTTGCTCAGCCTCGCAACCATATCGATCCGGTCGATGACTTCGGAGGATTCGGCAGACAACTGTTCGGCCCGCATCTGCATGCTATGGGTGATGTGAAGAGTCTCGATCCGTTTTTCCAGCGACAGCACCTGCACGAGGAAATTGAACTTCTGGTTGGCCTTGGCCGTTTCCTTGGCCCGGTCCAACAATCGGAGACTCTGCTGGAACAACCCCTTCTTGTAAAGGATATGGGCGTAGTCGAAGGTCTCGTTCAGCTGCAGGTCGATGCTGTCCGCACTCTTCAGCAGCCGGAGACTGGCCAGGATCTGTTTGTAAAGATGGGTCTTGAGATTCGACAGTTGCGGCTTCTCGATGCCCGGCAGCTTCTTCAGCAGGTTCTTTTCGTCGTAATCGCTCAATTTATCAAGGGCGTCGAACAGCTGGACGATCTTAAGGTCCTCCTTTGCCGAGCTCCTTTTTATATAAAGTTTAAAATGCCTTTTTTCTGACTTTTCGAGCGAATGTATAAGTTGGAACAAGGTATCTGAGAAACGGTTGGCCATAATGCTGCGATTATCCTAAAACTCAATCCTGCAAAGGATTTCAACAGTGATTTTGTGATTTTGAGATGATTAACTTACCGATAAGTTGACTAGAGCGGGAAGCCTGTTCATAGTACCTTTACAACAGAGAATGAGACAAATGGCAGCAATCGTTTAACAGGCGTTCGTTAGAGGCTCATTCTAAATCGATTATTACTAGCCGCCTCCGGCGGCTTAGAAAAAGATATTACTACCTTTTTTCATATGGCAAGCAATCGTTAGAGGCCGGCTGTTTCTACAGAGGGCCTTTTTTGTTTTGGCAAGGTAGCTAACTATTAACAAATTGCGAGTTTTTTTCACGCATTTATTTTCCTTCCCTCATTTGCTAAAATTCTGCTAAAATGGCCCGCCATGAGTGGTTAAAAGACGAAGGCCCCTGTAGTCTTTAAAAGTGGTCAATTTGACAATTATCCTAATTACCGCTGAAAGATTTCGTTTGTTTTTAGTTATATAAAGTGTAGTGTTTTCTCATGTGACCTTTGAGTCCTCCGGGGTTTGTGTCTACAAGGCCCTGCTGTTTTATGCGCGTAAACCTTTCTTACGAACTATGTCGCCTGAATTTCAGGAATATTATCATCAACTGTTGGCTGTCCTCCATTCCCATGAAGATACATCCGGTACTGAAATGGAAATGATCGAGGCCTGTTTCAAATCCTGTCTTGATCATTGGAGCAAGGTGTGCAAACAGGTTAAAGTCGATGGTTTCAGGGACGTACGTGAGGAGATCAGGTTTTTCAGGGATGTGAAGCCCGCCTTCGCCTCCTACATTGAGTATTACACTTTCAGATATCATGCGATCCTCTTCGCGCCGGTGAACGATCCGCTCGAGCTGATGCGGTTCTGGCGTTGGGAGGAGGTAAAGATGCATCGATTCTTCGAGGATAACCGCGAGTTCTGTCGCTATATCCGCGAAGGCGATACTCATCACGATGCCGAGTATTTCCGCCACAAACCCGGAAGCGGCGACAATAGCCGTTCCGCCGACCTTATCCACGATCTCGACCTCGAGCTGGTCTCACCCAAGGACCCGCTGCTTACCGTCATGAAAGCATACGAATTGTACGGGCGCCACATCCACCAACAGACCTTTTCCACACAACAAACATTCCCGCCGCAATAACCCTTTTTTGTCAGTAAACTTTAGAAAGTGCAATCATTCTTCTTTATCCGTCATGAAGGTAAATTCATGAAAGTGGACTTCCGGCACATCCTTTACATCGAAGCCCGGAAGAACTATACCCGGTTGGTTCTCGAAGACAGACCAACAGCCGCCCTGGTGTTGGTCACGCTCAAGCAATGGGAAAAGTTGCTGCCCCGTGATCTGTTCTGCCGCGTCCACCGTGGCTATATCGTCTCGATCGATAAGATCGTCTCCTTCGACAACAAGTATGTCTATCTTCCGGGAGAAAAGATCACTATTGGCGAACAATATCGCAACGCCCTGCCTGACGCGGTCACGATCCTTGCCAATGAACCGGCCCGCGAGTCCATCCGCAGCGTGACCAAGGAAGTACTCCACGAACTGGAACTCTAGACTCTCCGGAAAATCGGTAATTTGCATGATCCTTTGGGTCGATGACAAGTACCAACCATACGGAGTTTTGGCTCCGCGGCCCCGTGCCCGGCATATCCCCGTTGCTACAACCCGTGGCGCACGCCCTCCTGCAGGCGGAACAGGAAGTGGACCAGCTAATGGCTAAATTTCCTGACGCCCTTCTCTGGGAACGTCCCGGCGGGGTGGCCTCTCCCGGTTTCCATCTCCAGCATCTGGCCGGTGTTCTCGACCGTCTCTTCACTTATGCCCGGGGCCAGGCGCTCCACGAAGCGCAGTTGGCCGATCTGGCCACAGAAGGTTCCCCAGCCGAAGGCCAAAGTACCGTCGCGCAACTCCTCAATAGATTTAATATACAGATAGACAAGGCTTTAGACGAGCTTTCACACACCCCGGAAGAAACGCTGCCAAGCCCCCGGGCAGTAGGTCGCGCAAGGCTGCCTTCCACCGTCGGCGGGCTTCTCTTTCATGCCGCCGAACACACTCAGCGGCATACCGGTCAATTACTCGTTACGGCTCGTATTCTCCTGGCAAACGGCCTCGGGGATCGTTCAGGATAGTAGAGGCAACCGATGGAATAAATACGGCGTTTTAACTAAACAAATACGTGGAACGCATTAGAACACAGCTACGTAAGTAATCTACATTTGGAAAAACTACTTCATATAATCGCAGGTTGCGCCCAGCAGGACCGGCATTGCCAGAAACTGCTGTACGATCAATACTATGGCCTGTGTCTCAAGATTGCCTTCCGGTATGTCAATACCTACGAGCAGGCAACTGAAGTGACCCACGATGCCTTTCTGAAGATGTTCAAGAATTTCAGCCGTTTTGAAGTGCGCGACAAGGAAAAGGTGGAAATGCTCCTCATCGGCTGGATCAGAAGAGTAGTGATCAACGCCGCGATCGATTATATGCGGCGGGAAATGAACAATACGCAATCGTACCCCATCCCCGAGCATGTTTGGGAACATAAAGACGATGGGCAGTCCTCCGACAATTCGGTGCTCTACAAAGAGCTTATCGCATTGGTAAAAGATCTGCCCCCGGCTTATCGTGTCGTGTTCAACCTACACGTTATCGAAGGATATTCTCATCCCGAGATAGCGAAGATGCTTGGAATAACAACCGGAACCTCGAAATCTAACCTGTCTAAGGCCCGCGCGCATCTGCAAAAGGCCCTGACCGCAGAAAACACAGAAAAAATATTATGTCAAATCTAAAGGACACCGACTTTGACGATCTTTTTCGGCGGGCGTCCGATAAATACCCGCTGAGGACAGACAGCTCCGACTGGAATCGGATGGCCGCTGCCCTCGAAAAAGATCCATTCCCCGATGCTTCCGACGATGTCGATAATATCGACCGTAGCCGGAAAAGGAGATTCTTTTGGTGGTTCCTCCTCCTTCCCCTCGCCGGCATCGGCTACTACACCGTCCATCAAACCGGCCGCAGTGGCCAAAGGACGGCGAATGCGGTCACCGTGACCAGCACAACGGCAAGCGGCGTCGCCGTCACAAAGCCCGCAGCCACCGACGCTACAGGCAACAACGCCGCCGCTGCAAAGAATGCCGCCGCCAACAACGCAGCCGCCAACAACGCCGCCAACACAACAGGCGCCACCAAATCCGCCGCCAACGGCGGCGGCATGGCCAAAACCACTCCGAACTCCGGCGCCACTGCCCAAAATACCACGGACAACACCACACCAGCCCTCTCCGGGGGCCCGGCCGGTGCCGGGATGCCCCGCAAGGCGCCTCGGATGGTTAACTCCACCAATCCAAAAAACTCAGGTAAGGGAATCCGCAGCGCCGGCGGGGACGTCCCGGTCCGGCCCCAAACAGCAGGGAATGCCCCGATAGCAGGGAATGCCCCTGTCCGGCCCCAAACCAACGTAACCGACGAAGCCAACAACAACAGCGACGACCGCTTCGCCGACAAATCAACGCAAATCGACCCGCGAACCAACCCTATCGCGGCAAGTTTCACCCTGCGCAACGCGCCGGTCAACCAACAACGCGCCCGCATCGCCGACCCCTACGCCCTTACCATCAAAGTAAAAGCAAAGGAAATAAAAAGCGACAGCGCCAAACCAAAAGCCAAACGCCAGTCGTACCTGTACGCAGGCATAGTAGCAGCCCCCGACCTCAGCACCGTAAAATTCCAGTCGACCAAAGGCGTCGGCTCCACCTTCGGCGTCCTGATCGGCTACGCCTTCAACAGACACTGGGCAATCGAGACCGGAGCCTATGTCGACAGAAAGCGCTACTACACCGATGGAGAATATTTCAGCAAAGAGAAAATAAACCTGGCGTCCAACATCGACCTGGTCAACGCCGATGGCACCTGCTACATGTGGGAAATACCGCTCAACGTCCGCTATACGTTCAACCCGGAAGGAAAAACCCGCTGGTTCGCAACAGCAGGCCTGTCCACCTATTTGATGAATCGCGAGAAATACAATTTTGAAGAGAAATATTACGGCGGCACCTGGTCCTGGCCTTACTACAGGGATTGGAAAAAATCGTCGCAATATCCGTTCTCCATTATTGGATTCAGCGCAGGGTTCGAACGGAGCCTGGGCAATGTGGGCAACCTGCGGATCGAGCCTTATGTGAGAGTGCCCCTCGGCGGCATCGGCACGGGGAACCTGCCGATCATGAGCACCGGTATCAATATCGGCATCACGAGACGGCTCTGGAAATAGGACCACCGGGCGAAAGCCGGGCAACCGGGGAAGGCCCGGACCACCGGGCGAAAAACCCGGAAAATTAACTGTCAAATATATCACATGCGTAAAAAACGAACCATCTTGTGGATCAGTATCCTTTTGCTCGTACTCGTGGGCCTCGGCAAGGCCTGGCTTCTCTTCGACAAACGCCATCAAAGCGCCGCCGGCGAAACCGCCGACGTGACCATAAATGCCGATACCCTCTATCACCAATATTCGACGGACGAACATGCAGCCGATCAGAGATACATGGGAAAGGTGATCGCCGTCACCGGCCGCCTGACCGAGGTCCAGCACAGCGGTAACTCGATCATCTGGATCCTCTCCACCCAACCCGGCGGCGGCGGCATCAACTGCCAGCTCTTCGCCGGCACAAAAGTCGACCCCGAACCCCATACCGGCGACCGCGTCACCGTCAAAGGCCGATGCACCGGCTTCCTGATGGATGTCAACCTCGCCGACTGCGTTCCCGAAAAATAAGGCCCCCCAGAAATTTAAAGCCTTCCGGAAAATGAAAACGTACCCAAAAAATAGCATTACAAATAATAGAACAATGAAGCATCCTAAATTCCTCCTGACAATCGGACTCATCGGCGCCGCCGTCCTCTACCTCGCCGGCTGCTCCAAACAGAGTGAAGACAAGCTCAAAGGCTCCACCACCTGCGATACGACAGCCGTAAGCTATTCCATGCAGGTCGTCCCCATCCTGCAAAACAACTGCTACAGTTGTCACGGCGGCGCAACCCCGGCCACCGGGATCAAGCTCGACACCTACAGCAGTCTCAAAGTTTTTGCATCCAACGGCTTCCTGTCGGCTGCCGTACAGCATACAGGCACCGTAACCCCCATGCCCTATGGATTGCCCCAACTGCCCTCCTGCGAAGTGAATACCATCGTAGCCTGGGTAAACCAGGGGATGCAAAATAATTGATAACTGATCTAAAAGCATAAATATGAAGTTCCCCCTCATCGTATCGATCCTTTTACTGACTCTCGCCCGTCCGCTCGCCGGCTATAGCCAGCTGTACGCCACCCGTACCGGCTTCATCGGCTTCTACTCGAAAACACCACTCGAAGACATCAAGGCCGAGAACAACCAGGTATACGCCATTATCGACGGCGGCAAAAAGAACATCGCCTTCTCCCTCCTGCTGAAAGGCTTCATCTTTACAAAAGAGCTGATGCAGGAACATTTCAACGAGAACTATGTCGAAAGCGATAAATACCCGAAGGCGAACTTCTCCGGCGCCTATACCGGCGACGTCCCGCTCAACAAGGACGGCGTCTACAAGGTCACCGTCAAAGGCAATCTCAATCTGCATAACGTCACAAAACCCATCGAAGTCCCGGCTACCATCGAAGTAAAGAACGGCCACCTCATCGGGCTGTCCGACTTCAAGCTCAAGCCCGAAGACTTCAATATCTCCATACCCTCCCTGGTCCGCGATAAGATCGACAAGGATATCTCGGTTAAGGTAAATATCGACTGCACCACTAAATAACTAAACTCATGACTATCCGAATAACTTTCTGCCTCCTCCTGCTCGCCGCCGCTATTGGCCGCCTTCAAGCCCAGGACACCTCCCTGCTCAAAATGCTCAACGACTCCATGACGGTGCATAAGGGCAGGACCTACGTCACCGGGACCTTCAAGGCCGAGCACATCATCAATGCCCAAACGGTGGAATCGCCGGCCAACGGCAACCTCAATTTCGTGATCCAACACCGCTTTGGCCAGCTGAACAGCGGGGCCTATAATTTCTTCGGCCTCGACAATGCCACCCTCCGGCTGGGCCTCGACTACGGGATCACTGACGATCTGTCCGTTGGGGTAGGGCGGAGCAGCTATCTGAAAACTTTTGACGGCTACTTCAAATACAAGCTCCTGAAGCAAACCGAAGGGCCCCAGATGCCCGTCACTGTCGACATTCTTGGCACCATCACCAACTACACCCAGAAGGATGAAACAAAACCCTACCTGGATGCCAATCTCCGTACCGCCTATTCGGCCGAGCTGCTCATCGCCCGAAAGGTCAGCCGGGCGCTGTCCTTACAGGTGACCCCGACTTATCTGCACTTCAACCTCGTCCCCACGGTTGCCGACAAGAACGACGTCTTCGCGCTTGGTCTCGGCGGCCGTATGAAGTTCACAAAAAGAATGAGCATCAACGCTGAATATGACATCGTTCCCAAAAACCAGGTGGTCTCCACAACGGTCCACAACTCCTTTTCCCTGGGCTGGGATATCGAAACCGGCGGACACGTCTTCCAGCTCGTGTTCAGCAATTCCCAGAGCATGGTGCCTACCCAATACCTGACCCAGACCACGGGCACCTGGGGCAAGGGCGATATTTTCTTTGGCTTTAACATCTCAAGAAACTTCAATCTGAAGAAGAAAAGGTGATAAAAAAGATCCTTTACTTGCTGTCGGGGAAAGAGAAACGGCGGCTGGCGGGGCTGATAGCGGCAAACGCGATCATCAGCATCGTGGATATTGCGGCTATCGGCCTGCTGCTTTTTATCGTCGGGTTTTACACCCGTCAACAGCCGGTGCCACCGGCCACCTTTCTGCCGCGATGGCTCATGGACCACAATTCACCGGCCCTGATAGGCGTTTTCGCGGTTTTTTTTGTGTTGAAAACTGTCTTCGGGTACCTCATCCTGCAAGCCCAGTACAGGTTCGTCTATTCGGTCGCGTCACGAATCTCCGAAACGAATATGTTGCACTACCTCGAAGGCGGATATCCTGAATACGTCCGAATAGACGCATCCGTTCAAATTCGAAAGATCAGCCAGCAGCCGATCGAGTTCTCTCAATATGTGCTGTCGGGAATGCAGCAGATCGCTACGGAAGGAATGCTGGTATTCCTGACGGCTGTGGCGATTATCCTGTTCAACATAAAGCTTTTCCTGGTCTTGTCGGTGCTGCTGCTGCCGGCCGTTTTTCTACTGGCGGGATTTTCCCGGCGGAGATTGCGGTCCGTTCGCGGCGACATAAAGACCAGCAACGAAAAGAGCCTGCAACATCTCCGGGAAGCGCTGGCAGGCTATGTCGAGAGCAACGTATATCAAAAGAATCTGTATTTCTCCCAACGGTTCGCCCGCTATCAGCGCGCCTTGAATACCCATCTCTCCGAACTGCAGATCATCCAGGGAATTCCTTCCCGGATCATCGAAGTCTTTGCCGTGCTGGGACTGTTCGTCCTCATCGCCTTGGGCCGATCGGGCGGGAATAACGCCGCCGACACTTTTGTGGCCGTCGGCGCTTTCCTGGCTGCCGCCTATAAGATCATCCCGGGGATAGTGAGGATACTCAATATCAGCGGGCAGGTAAAGACCTACCGGTTCACCGTTGACGATCTGTATGAAGAATCCCGGAAATTCGGGTATCCAGAAGTCCGGAAGCCGGATGCCGCGATAAAGAGGATCGCTTTTAACAAGGTCGGGTTCCGGCATCAGGAAACCCGCATCATCCAAAACCTGGATTTTTGCCTCCACCCCGGTGAAATGCTGGGCCTGTCGGGGACTTCCGGCAGGGGAAAGACGACGATCGTCAATCTGCTCCTCGGCTTTTTAAACCCGGATGAAGGGACGATCCTGATCAACGGTGAGGAAGCGCCATCGGCCGGCCGCCGGCGGTTTTGGAGCCGCATCGCTTACGTAAAACAACAGCCCTTTTTATTGCACGATACGGTGCTCAATAATATCACGATGACGGACGGGACCTTCGACAAGGCGCGGCTGGAGGAAATTGCCGCCATCGCAGGAACAGAGAGCCTGACGAAGTTGATCACAGAGAATGGAAAGAATATCAGCGGTGGCCAGCGCCAACGGATCGCGTTCGCCCGCGCCTTATACAAAGACGCCGATCTCCTCATCCTCGATGAACCATTCAGCGAGCTGGACGAACAGGCCGAACGGGAACTGCTCGATCACTGCCTCCGGATCACCCGGCAGGGCAAGATGATCCTGTTCATTACCCACAATAAGCATAACTTGTCCCTTTGTCATAAAACTGTTTTACTGGATGAAGCATAAGCCCCCGACGCTTGTCATCCTTTCCCCGGGATGGGCTTCCAACGAAGCAGACACGCCTTGTTTGCCTGCCCAGCAGGTATTCGTCAGGGCGGTGAACCGGAATTATCCGCAGCTCCAGGTGGTGGTCATCGCCTTCGAATATCCTTTTCGCCGTGACGACTACAAGTGGTTTGGTAATCAGGTCATCGCCATAGGTGGGTGGAAGAATGGCTGGATCAATAAATTGCACACTTGTCTCACCGTCTGGAAGATATTGAACAGGCTACGCAGAACCAACGAAGTCATCGGCCTCCTCAGCTTTTGGCTGGACGGCTGTGCCCTCATCGGAAAATATTATGCCAAATGGAAAGGGCTGCGCCATCATACCTGGATCCTCGGCCAGGATGCCCGGGTGGGAAATCGGTTTGTCCCGTTGGTCCGGCCTACGGAAGAGCAGCTGATCGCGATGTCCGATTTCCTGGCCAGGGAATTCAAAAAAAATTACGGGATAAGGCCCGCCCACATTATCCCCAACGGCGTGGATGCTTCCCTCTATGGCCCCGGGCCTGCCGTCCGGGACATCGATGTACTGGGCGTCGGCTCTTTGATCCCGTTGAAGCAGTATGACCTTTTTATCGAAGTGGTATACAAGCTTTCCCTGGCTATGCCGGGTATTCGCGCCGTCCTGTGCGGGAAAGGTCCCGAGTGGGACCGGCTGACGAAATTGATCGAACAATATGGCCTGCAGTCGAATATCGAGCTGGTGGGAGAGAAGCCGCATATCGAGGCCATCAGGCTCATGCAACGGGCGAAGATGCTGTTGCACCCTTCCTCCTATGAAGGGTTTAGCACCGTATGCCTGGAAGCTCTGTATGCAGGCGCACACGTGATCAGCTTCTGTGACCCGGTAGGCATCCCGGTCGCCAACTGGGATATCGTCGCCGGTGAAGCGGAAATGGCGGCGCAAGCCCTGTCCGTGCTGCAGGACCCTCAGCTCCGCTTTTCACCCACACAGATATATACTATGGACGACAGCGCCAGGCAGATGATCGGGTTATATGGTTACAGCGAGACGGCTACCTGATGGATGCCGGCCGCGATGACCTCAAAGGAGAGGGCCTCCCGGAATCGCCGCAACACCTTTTCCCGCTCGTCGGCCTTGTCGCGGGCGGTGATCCGGCCGATAGCCGCAAAAAGGGATTCCACGTCTCCCGGGGCATACAAGATCCCGCAGCTTCCGTTTCCCGTCATTCGCCTGAAGGAAAGGATGTCCGTTAGGATAGGGATACATCCGCAGGACATGGCTTCGCAGACGGCATAACCACTACCCTCGTAATGCGATCCGGAAACGATATAATCCGCCGAGTTATACCAGGCCTCCATTTCATCATGCCGTTTTTCCCCCAACAGCACCACACGTTGTCTCACCCCGGGTTCCCGGCTCAGCAAGTCCTCGATGGCCGGCAATAGCTCCTGCGTTTGGAAGATCATATACAATCTCGAGGTCGGTGAGATCCTGGCCCACCGTAAAAAGGCCTGGAGAACCGTCACCGGGTCCTTGTTGGCATCCAGCCGGCCCACCCATAAAAACACCGGGCTACCCTCGACTCCCGTTCGCTCCCTGGCCTTCTTGTTGTCCAGCAGACTAAATACGGAAGAGGCTTCCATGACCTCACGGACCTTCCCCGGTCGCCGGATGATACGCCGGCTGATCCACTCTTCGCCCATTTCCCTGGCGGTGAACAAATAAGCGCTGATAAAAGGATCGGAAAGCCGCTGCAGCCATCCCCGCAACCCCGTGCCCGGCTTTTCCGCATGGTGATGAACGATGATCTTCACCTTCCGGCCCAGCCGCCACCTCAACAAAAGGACCTGTATCGGGAAATTCATACCCTGCACAAGCACGACATCGGGCTTGAATTGATGGGCAAGCTCGTTTAACCTCAACGCCACCGTCAATCGGCGGCCGTCTAATTTGGGGAAATGATGATGCACGCCCCGGAGAAAGAGATCTCCGCGAAATTGGATCCGGTCGATGCTGATTACCGTAAAATACCTGCCCAGCTCTTCCAATACGCCGATATAGGGCCGGATACTGTACAGCCAATCTTCCGGCCGGTTGAATTGCGATTTCTTTGTATAAGTGATACTGACCAGGTTCATCTGAAATAAGTTCGGTACATTTTTACAGGCATCCTTTACAGGAAAACGGGCGTTTACTATAAAAGGATGCTTCCGCATCCCTGATAATGTATTGTTTATGAAATTAGGCGCCGCTTTTGGAAAACTATTGTCCGGAGAATCCGTCATCAGGGAATTCCTCACCATCGGTATCGACGACGATGTCCGGGAAAAAGCCTATCTCCAGGCCGACGACCAGCTGCTCGATGTTACCCGCAACCAGTGGCTGCTGGGGCTCGACCCTCGCATCATCGGCATCTGGACCGAAACGCCCATCCCGGCCGCCGGGACCTATACGCTCTTCTTCCGGGACACCCCCGCCGAATCCATAGCGACCGCCGGCAATCACGCCCTCGGCGTCCTAAGGCTGGATTATGTCGACCGGCTCGTCGAGAACAATGGCAACCTCTTCCTCTTCCGGGTCCAGTCTTCGGCGATCCATCACATCGACGGTCTCCGTCTGCGCCTCCTCTACCGGAAATTCTATAAAAAGCCCGGAGTCGATTTCGAACGCACGAAAGCCGTTGCGGCCGCCTATACCTACCCCCGCCGCGTCCGCATCATCTCCTTTCAGCTCGAAGGTAATTATAACTATATCTTCCCGATGGATCTCCTGGCGGATATAAAAACATCCGGCCGTTACCTCCTCGGCATGCGCCATTCCAACCAGGTGCTGAAAAGGATCATGGATATCCGGAAGATCGTCGTTGCCGAAGCGCCTGCAAAATATAAATCCCTGATCTATCAATTGGGCAGGAACCACAGCGCCGCGCCGCCACCCCTGAACGAGCTCCCCTTCGCAACCCTCCCTACCCGGGAATTTGGATTCTTTGTTCCTGAATGGGTCGAGAGCTATAAAGAGGTCTCGATCGACAAGACGATCGATCTCGGCAGTCACATGCTCCTCTGCGGCCAATGGAAAGAAGAGGTCCAGCTCAAACCGGCGACGCCCCGGCTGCACCATATTCATTTCCTGCACTTCCTTTACCTGAAAAACAAAGGCGTCAACTACCCGGTCATTCAATAGCCGCCGGAGGCGGCTCAAACATCATTGGATGTCAGCATCGCCGGAAATTGCGCCGCCGGATAATATTGTCTTATCTCATCCATCAACCCGGGCACATCACCGACCACATACTTCCGTCCGCAACGCGTAAAATCAAAGTCCAGGTCCCCCATCCCGGCTTCCATCAGCATATCCCGGATACTCACGTCGAAGAGCAGGATACGCCCCTCGTGCAATACCAGCAGCAGGTCTTCCGGATCGAGCCCGAAGAAAGCATCCATCCCGGAATGGTTGCCGGTATCATCGGTGGCCTGGGCGGCGGCTTCTGCGGGAGCGCGCTTGGGCCGGGCGATCACCAGGTCGGCCCGGTATCCCTTCGCCAGTTCGCCCCGGTTTGCCAGCCCCCACACCGCCGCCGGCGCCGTCGTCAGGCTCGCCAGCAATTCGGCATCGGTCATCGCCCCTTCCTTCCTGGCCTGACGGATCTGCCCCCAGCTGTTCCAATCGGCCGTAAGGGTGCTGTCGGTACCAAAGACGATGGGCACCCGCTTCTTCAATTTGCCGATCGGCGCAGTCCGGTCAAGCATAAAATAGTTGGAGTTGGGACACCATACCAGCGCGCGGAATGCTGCCGCCTGCTCCTCGGTCATCGCTACCCCATGGACCCCGATCAGCGGCCGGCCGAACAGGTTCCAGCGGATCAGCCGGTCGATCTCCCGTTCGGCAAGCGTGTCCGTTCCTTCTCCCGTATGCAGGACAAAAGGTTGATCATCCGCCAGCGGCCGGTTGAGCTTCCACCGCCAGTTCCGCTCAAAGCCCACGGAATGCAGGCTATGGCAATCCTGGAAAACCGTGATCAGCCCCTGTGGAACCGCCAGCCGCGCCCCATGATTGACGACGGTGGTAAACCCATTGAGCAGATTCTTATAAACGCCCCATAGCACCCGCAACGGTTTTGGGATCTTCAGCACGGCTTCGATCTCCGCCCGGTTGATGGTATGGATATCCCTTCCCCAGTCCCTGTAATTGGTATAGACGCCATTCGCAAGGGCAGGGAAGAGATCGAAATCAAGATGGTCGTGGGAATTGATAAGACCGGGGAAAACAAGCGCGCCGTCAAAAGAAAGCCCATCATTGCCGCCTGCCGAAGTGCTGCCAACGTCACCCCTTGCCGAAGAAGGGCGCATATCGACAATGGCCATCCCTTCCACCAGGATATCCATCGCCTGCTCATCGCCGGGAAAACGCAGATTATTCAACCACATCGGACTTCTTTAGGTGAATGCCATAGATGATGGGAACACCCTGAAACCGTTGATAAGTGGCCAATGCCTGTTGTTTTTCATAATACGGTCTCATCGTCTCATCGACCTTTTTTTCGACCACGCTGATCTCCCGCATTCCCAGCTTGCCGGTAATGGCGCGTATCTTCTTTATCGGATAGATATGATTGCGGATGGCGATAACGGCCCCATCGGCACGGAAGGTCCGCTGTCCGCCCCTGGCCAACGCCGCCGGATGATAGTCCGTAATGATCATCTCCCCTCCGGGCTTCAATACCCGGCTCCACTCCTTGAACGCGGCTACGATATCGGGGATATGCGCGATCGTCAGCGTCGAGAGGAGGATGTCAACGCTTCCCGTCGGCAGCCCGGATAAAAGCCCGCCCTGGAACAGGTAGGTTTCGGCCTGCGGGTACTTCTTTTGGAGTATGTCCAGCATGCCGGAGGATACGTCATAACCCACTAATCGGGCGGGCCAGTAGGACAATATTTTGGCCCAATGGCGTCCCGTGCCGCAACCGATATCGGCCACAACCCGGCCCCCGGGCGCCGCGCGCTCGAACAGATCGGCACAGATCGCCTCGTCCAGCGCCAGCATAAGATTATCGGGTTGATGGTCATAGCTGTATGCCCAAATGTCATAGGCAGTGGCCGGTTCCGTCTCCTCCCGGCGGTTGGGCAGAAGGGTATCTTTGATTTTGCGTAGTATAGGCATCCTTTCCTATAAAACGGACGTTTATTCCTGCGGGATGCCTGGGAAGGGATAAAATCTAAGTCCGGATAAATCTATGTCTAAAATATTGTTATTCAATCCAAGAAGTGCAACTTACAAGTTCAGGATACCAAATTCCATCCTCCAGATAGCGGCTTCCGTGGAAGGCAGGTACGAATGGGCGATCGTCGATGGCAACAGGGAGACCGATCCTTACAAAAAGATCAGGTCTTATCTCGCAACCGGCGAATACAAATATGTTGGGTTCACCGTTATGCCTGGTCCGCAGCTTAAACAGGCCATTCCCTTCGCAATTCGCATCCGCGAAGAATTTCCCGGTGTCACCATGATCTGGGGCGGCTATTTCGCCTCCAACCAGTGCAAGGTCGTCCTCAACAGCGGCTATGTCGATTTTGTCATAAACGGCCCCGGAGACCATGCCTTCCCCAGTCTTATCGACGCGCTCGAAAACGACCGGCCGTATGAGATCATAAAGAATCTCATCTACAAAGTGAATGGCAAGATCCTCAAAACGCCAAAAGAAGACCTGATCGACCAATCCACCCTGCCACGACTTCCCTACGATCGGCTGGACAAATACTACTCTGTCGAAAAATACCTCGGTAAGACCTATCTTGGCAACCGTACGCTGGCCTATCACTCCAGCATGGGCTGCCCCTTCACCTGCAGCTTTTGCGCCGTAGTGCCGATCTTTGAGGCCCGCTGGAAAGCAAAACCAGCCGACCAGGTGTACACAGACGTGCGGTATATCAAAGACAAGTGGGCCGCCGACTCGATCGAATTCCACGACAATAACTTCTTCGTATCCGAGAAACGTACCGCGGAGTTTTCCCGCCTCATCCGGAACGACAACATGATCTGGTGGGGCGAAGGGCGCATCGATACCATCGACAAATACAAGGACGAGACCCTCTCGCTCATGCGCGAATCGGGCTGCAAGATGATCTTCTTCGGCGCTGAGACCGGAAATGACGAGATCCTCAAGAAAATGGACAAAGGCGGTACCCAGTCCGGCGCCCAGATCAGGGCCTTCGCCGCCCGCATGAAGAAGTTCGACATCATCCCCGAATACTCCTTCGTGCTGGGGACCCCGGCCGAGACGCCTGAAAAAGTGATGCAGTACATCGACCAGGACATCGCCTTCATAAAAGAGATAAAATCCATCAACCCCGATACCGAGATCGTCATCTATACCTATAGTCCCGTCCCCACCGAAGGATCGGAACTGTTCAAAAAATCCCAGGAATCCGGGTTCCGCTTTCCCGAAGCGCTCGAAGATTGGATCAGCCCCCAATGGGAGAACTTCGATCTCCGGAAGAACCCCCTCACTCCCTGGCTCACCCCGGAAATGATCGACAAGATCCGCAATTTCGAGACCGTGCTCAATGGCTATTATCCCACGGTATCGGATATCCGGCTCAGCACGGTAAAACGCAGGCTGATCCACGCAGTATCCGCGGTACGATATAAGACAAGTCTTTACAAATACCCCTATGAAATAAAACTCCTGCATAAGATGTGGGGCTACCGGCAACCCGAGATCCAGGGGTTTTGACGATTCGTATTCTCGATAATTTTTGCGCTTTGGGGCATCCTTTAACAAAAAAGCAACGTTTATTCTGACGAAACCTTGATGCCACGATTAAACCGCACGAAATGTATCTTCCGGACTCATCTATATTAACCAATATTCAGGTTCAAGGCCATACCCGGCTCAGAGAGATCCTCTTCGAAAAGAAGTACATCCAGGTCCGGGCGCTGGAAAGCCGTTTGTATACGGATGACGAGTTGGTGCGTCTTCCTGAAATTGCGCCCAGCCACCCCCGGTATAAAGAATGGCAGGGGAGAAGTGAGTCCTGCCGCCGCTTGATCCGGTATTTCGCCCGCAGAAAGACCGACCTTGACATCCTCGAGATCGGTTGCGGCAATGGCTGGCTCACCCACCAGCTGGCGGAGATCCCCGGCTCAACGGTCCTCGGTGTCGACATCAACTTCACCGAGCTGCAACAGGCCGCCCGCGTCTTCAGCAATGATCCCAACCTCCGGTTCATCCACGGGGATATCCGCTCCGGCGTCCTCGAAGACCGTCGCTTCGACTTTATCCTCATTGCGGCCACCCTCGAACATTTCCCCTCGGCAAAAAAGATACTCCACCTCTGCTGCTCGCATCTGAAACGCGGCGGGGAGATCCATATTATCGACACCCCCTTCTGCAAACCCGAAGAGGTAAAGGTCGAAGAAAGAAGGACCCTGGCCTATTATACCTCTTTTGGCTATCCCGAGATGGCCGAGTATTATTTTCACCATACCCTCGACGACCTCCGTTCCTTCCGG
>Ga0310811_10003030_pt1 | contig 21124 bp, 24 predicted proteins | sample YCmetagenome_FD_207642 | JGI IMG/M metagenome (GOLD analysis project Ga0310811, IMG submission 207642) | Soil microbial communities from experimental microcosm in Duke University, North Carolina, United States - YC | ecosystem: Engineered > Artificial ecosystem > Soil microcosm > Unclassified ...
TTGGCACCGTTCCAGCGCATCGTGCGATGTTCGACGTCGAGGCTGCGTGCAAGCTCCTTCACCTCGCGCGCCTCGCGCGCGCCTTCCGCGCGCAAACCGTGATCGACGGTAACCGCCACAAGCCGCGGCCCACGCGACAAGGCACGGCACCAGCGCGCGGCAAGCCACATCAGCGCGACCGAATCGGGCCCGCCGGAGACCGCCAGCACAAGCGCGGGCGCGCCCTTCCAATCCGCGAACAGCTCTCTCGCGTCGCCAGCCGAGATCGGGGATGTGTCGTCGTCGCGCATGGCGGTGCCGTGCCGGAGCGCCGGGTCATCGTAGCCCGCATGAGCGATAGCGATATGCGGGACCCCGGGTATCGCTCCGCTCACCCGGGCTTCGAAGCTTCGTCTCGCATGGTAGTGCCGCGTTCAAAGCCCCGTCCAGTTTAGACGCGCGAGCGATCCAGCGCTACACGGCGCTGCGCAGGCGCGTCAGCACTTCACCTTCTTCTGCTCGCGCTCGACGGCGGCTTTGACGCCGGCGGACGCGCGCGGATATTTGCGCGTCACCTCGCCGAAGGCGGCGCAGGCGGCTTCCTTCTCCTTCAGCGCCGCGAGCGACTGTCCGAGCCGGAGCAGCGCATCCGGCGCTTTCCCCGCCTTGTCGTACTTGCTCGTCACGTTGAGGAAGACCTCGGCGGCGTCGCGATATTGCTGGCGCTGGTAGTAGCTCTCGCCGAGCCAGTATTGGGAATCGCCGACCAGCGGATCAGAAGGATATTTCTGCGCGAAGTTCTTCATGGTCTGCTCGGCGAGCGCATAATCCTTGCGCTGCATGTAGCCGATGCCGAGGTCATATTCGTCGCGTGGCGAGTTCGTGGGCGGAGCGGTGGCGAGGCCACCGGCGCCGTTGGGATTGACCGGCGGCGCAGGCGGCTGGCCACCCGGCTGCATGCCCGCCTGGGTATTGCCGGGCGGCACGCCCGCCGAAAGGTCGAGCGGCGCGCCGGGGGCGCCGCCGCCCGCGCCTTCGACTGGCATCGGCATCCGGCCGCCGCCAAGTGCCTGTGGCGCGCCGGGCGCATTTGGATTCTGGCTGGGGTCGAAGGCGTCGCCGCGGCGACCGCCCCGGCCCGGCTCCTGAATGATCGGCGCGGGGCTCGCGATCTGCTGCTGCGGATAGCCCTGCTGCGGCTGTTGCGCATATCCGCCTTGAGGCTGGCCATAGCCGCCCCGCGGCTGCGAGTAGCCGCCTTGTTGCGCATAGCCTCCTTGAGCGGGCTGTCCGTAGCCGCTCGGGGCGGCCTGCGCCGGTGGCATGACGGCGACGTTCGGCTGGTTACCTGCCTGCGCTCCCGGCGCTCCCGGCGCGGCCCCGAGTTGCCGCAACCGCTCCTCGAGCTGACGATTGCGATATTGCAATTCCTCGTTCTGGCCGGTGAGCGTCCGAAGCTGCTCTTCCAGCTTCTGGATTCGCAGCTCCGGGTCCTGGTCATCCGACTGTGCAAAAGCCTGCGAAGACAGCGAAAGCGCCACGGCGATGGCCGCGGCACCGGTCACTTTTAGAAAGCTGGACGACATTTTGCCCTGACGAGGAAATCAGCCCGACATCGGCGAGCGCCGACACATAGGGAGAGGGACTACGCCAAAAATGTGACTGATACAAACCACTAAAATGAAACCGGCGCCCGAAGGCGCCGGAAAATTCTGTTGCACATGACCTGCCGGAAAACCGCTACATACTTTGTGCTTACGCGGTCCTTCGTTTGCTCATCATGCGCCAGCTTACACTGACCTTACGAGCTCGCGTTCAGCACGGTGACGGCACGGCGGTTCTGCGACCAGCAGGAGATGTCGTTGCAGACCGCGACCGGGCGTTCCTTGCCGTAGGAAATGGTGCGCATGCGGCTCGGATCGATGCCGTGAGCCGTCATGTAGGCCTTGACCGACTGGGCGCGGCGGGCGCCGAGCGCAATGTTGTATTCGCGGGTGCCGCGCTCGTCCGCATGCCCTTCGATGGTGAACTGGTAACGCGGATAGGTCTGCAGCCACTGGATCTGCTTGTCCAAGGTGGCCACGGCCTGCGGCGAGAGGTCGGTCTGGTCGCTATCAAAGAAAACGCGGTCGCCGACATTGACCACGAAGTCCTGCTGGCTGCCCGGCGTGGCCGCACTGGCATTGGCGTCCATACCCAGGTTCTTGTTGGCGCAAGCGCCCATGGACAGCGCCACGGCAAGCACCGCAGCCAACTTCAATCCCTGGAGGAAACGCATAGATGATTTCATTCCGGAGCCTCCACGCTCACGTCTTGGTACTGTCATCCGGTCTACAGGGGGTTGGTTAAGCGAACGTTCCGTCAACCTTGATGGGGTGTTGCCGGACCCGTTCAATTGCCCCCGAACGGCGAAAAGCGACCGCGATGGTTAATGGGTTGTAAATGTGGCGCGACGGTGAAGGCAAGCCGCGTCAGGCCGGGAACCGCGGTTTCAACCGCTATTGTGGCCGAACCTGTTGCAGCGCCGCCGCAGAATCCGGCTTGAGGCAACGGAACCGGGGACAATCAGGCCAGCGATGCGGCCGTCGGCGGACTGACTTGCGCCGGCACCAATAGCGGCCGGGAGAACGCCTTGTGCTCATTGGCCCGCTCGAACAGCATCCGCCGCTCGAACGCGTTCGATCGCATGATGGGAAAGCGCGTCAGGATCCTTTCCCGCACTTTCGGGAAATCAGACGCCATCAGGATCACCTGCCTGGTGTTCCAGCCCGGAAACGGACGCGGCTCGGAAATCGTCTCGGACAACAGCACGCGGCGATAGAATGCCTGATGATCGGTGCGCACCATCGCAAGGCCGGTATCGGCATTGAAATAATCGCAGGCCATATAGGCCAGCCGCACCGTCAGATAGGGCAGCTCGGGAAACCGCCGGGCTTTTTCCGGGTCTGCCGTGAAGCGCGCCGGATCGATGAACACCTCGCCTCGATCCAGGCGCTCGTGCAGGATGTCACCGAACAATTCGGTCGTGTAGGAATAACGCCACTCGGATGTCAGGACATGGAGGCGAAAAGAACCGCAAAGCTCGCCATCGACAAATATGCCGAACAGCCAGACGTTCGGCGCATCGTCATAGCGATCGGTGACGCGCCGGGTCTCTGACGGTGAAATCAAGCCACCATGCAGATAGGCCCTGTAACGCATCAGGTAGATGAGATCTTTCTCCTCGGGAGTTTCGATGAGGCGGTAATCGACTCGATCAAACAGCCCTGCCCCTCGCACATTCGGCGGCGGTTGCAGCTCGACCCCAGCCTTCATACTTCCAACACTCCCAAGCAACTTCTGCGGGTATTAGGACATTAATAGCTTCTTAACGAAATTGCAAAGGATTGGATGGGTTAGGGTTAATCAGATCGGCCGGTTTTGTGCCCGCGGAGCCCGCGGGAGGGAAGAAAGTTCCACGCTTTAGGGTTGTTCGGAGGACAGTCAGGCGATGGAGCGCGACGTTACAGCCGTTTGCAGGTCCTCGATGGACCGCCGGCCATGCGAGGCGTTCAGGAGCTGGCGGACCCGCACGGCCGGGACCGGGCGGCTGAACAGATAGCCCTGTGCTTCACTCACCGTGCCGTCAGCCGAGATGCGCTCGAGCTGCTCATTGGTCTCGATACCTTCCACCACGACCGACATGCCGAGATCGGCGGACAGGCGGGCGACGCCGCGCAGCAGCGTCAACGGGCGATCGCTGTCGATGCCTTCGAGGAAGGAGCGGTCGATCTTCACCTTCTGCAGCGGGAAATTATGCAGATAGCTGAGGCTCGAATAGCCGGTGCCGAAATCGTCGAGCGAGATGCGCACGCCGATCGCGGAAAGTTGCGACAGGACGTCGTGGGTCAATTGCGTGTTGCGGAGCAGCGAGGATTCGGTGATCTCGATCTCGAGCCGATGCGCCGGCAGGCCGGACACTTCCAGCGCATAGCGGACTTCGCTCAGTATATCGCGCTGATGGAATTGCTGCGGCGAGAAGTTGACCGCGACGCTGACGGCCTCCGGCCATTTCATGCATTCCATGCAGGCCTTGCGCAGGATCCAGCGGCCGAGGTCGATGATCAGGCCCATGTCTTCGGCGACCGGAATGATGTCGATCGGCGACACCGTGCCGCGCGCCGGATGATTCCAGCGCAGCAGCGCCTCGCAGGTCGAGATCTTGCCAGACTTGAGATTGACCAGCGGCTGATAGTAGAGCTCGAACTCCTCGTTGGCGAGCGCCTTGCGCAGGTCGAGCTCGAGGGTGCGGCGCGACTCGACGATCTGCGCCAGCTCGTCGCGGAAGAAGCAGAAGGTGCCGCGGCCGTCCGCCTTGGCCCGGTACAGCGCCATGTCGGCGTTCTTGAGCAGCGTGTCGGCGCTGACGCCGGGCGAGGTCATGGCGATGCCGACGCTGGCGCCGATCTCGACCAGATGGTTGTCGATCTTGTAGCGCTCGCTCAGATTGTCGACGATGCGCCGCGCGAGATTCGCGGCGTCCTCTGCGCTGTGGATGTTCTGCTGGAACACCACGAACTCGTCGCCGCCGAAGCGCGCCACGAAATCCTCCGGCCGCAGCATGCCGCGCAGGCGCTCGGCGACGGCGCACAATAGCTGGTCGCCGCAGGGATGGCCCAGCGTATCGTTGACCTGCTTGAACTGGTCGAGATCGATGAACAGCAGGGCCGAGAGCTGGTCGGCCTCGGCCGGTGCCTTGAGCAGATGCTCGATTTCATCGCGGAAATTGACGCGGTTGGGCAGCGTCGTGAGCTCGTCGTAGCGGGCAAGATGGCTGATCCGCGCCTCGGCGTTGCGCCGCTCGGTGATGTCCTCGACCAGCACGACCGCGCCGCCGCCGGCCATCGGCTGGAACGTCCAGGACAGTGAGCGGCCGCGGGCGACGTCCGGATCGGTGGTGATGATGTCGCGAGCCTGCGAATCCTCGATCTCGGCCAGGATGATCCTGCCGCTGGCGGCCGAAATCGAACCGGCCGCAACGCAGCCGTCGATGACGTCGGAGGCGTTGGTCCGGCGCTCGACCATTTCGTCGGGCAGCTTCATCATTTCGCTGAAGCAGTGGTTCATGACCGCGAGACTGCCGTCGGCGCGGAACATGCAGAGCCCGTGCGGCATGTTGTTCAGAGCGGTATCGAACTGGCCCGCGAGCGCCGCTTCGCGTTCGCGCGCCACGACGGCCCGCAGGAATATTCTGTGCAAATTGGCCGAGAGCTGGATGATCGCCACAAGAAACGCGGCGCTCACGATCGACATCGCGATGTAATAGGGCGTGCCGCGCAGCGCCAGCGCGATCACCGGCAGACCGAACATGATCACAGCCTGCAGACGGAAGATCGATTGCCGTCCGTAGGCCCTGGCCGCAGCTCCCGCCACGATGCCGGTGGTGACGGACAGGCTGATCATGTGGGCGACGGCATCGTCATTGCTGAGCAGCGCAGCGGAGCACCACAGGCCGATGACGGCAGCCTGGATCATCGCCCCGACGCGGTAGCGCTTCTGCCATCGCGCAGCTTCTTCGGCGGTCAGAGTCGACTTGCGGGCCTGATATTGCCGCAGGTCAATTGCGCGGAGAGCTCCCGACAGGAGGAGCAGCGGGACGAACGCCCAGATCAGGGTTTGTCCCGTCTTCAGCGCAGTCAAGGTTGCCGCGAAGGACGAGAAGACGATGCCGATGAGCACCGTACCAGGGGCCTCGAACAGGGAATCGACGAGCGCCGCCGAAACTATCGGCGAGGCTCCTTGATTGGGCTCTGCACTCCGGCTCGCGAGTTGCATTGGGTTGGTACGCGTCCTGTTTGGAGGCGTAGTTTTACCGATGCGAGATGAAGTCTTTCTGAGAAAACATCGTTAAAAGCGAGTTGTTTTTATCTCTCAAGCATCGGAAATTTCTGCACGAAATCAAAGCACTAGGAAAAGTTTGCCGAGCCCAAAAGGCCGGTCATGAAAGAGCGCGACAAATTTCTCGAAAACAGCGCGCATGCAGACAGGTTCCCTGCCAGAACTCGCCGGACTGCCACACGCCGGCCTTGTGCCGGGCATGACGAGGGGATGGTCAGCGAGGATTTACGACAACAGCGGCGACCAGGCGGGGTCGGAGGCGTAGCCCGGCGTCGGCACGCGCTGCTCGTTGCGGCCGGAGACGTCGACGGTGAACAGCGACGGCCCGCTGTTGCCGCCCGGATCGCGGAAGAACATCAGCACGCGACCGTTCGGCGCAAAGGTCGGCCCCTCATTGTGGAAGCCGGACGTGAGGATGCGTTCGCCGCTGCCGTCGGGCTTGATGATGCCGATCGCGAACTGGCCGCCGCCCTGCTTTGTGAACGCGATGTAGTCGCCGCGCGGCGACCACACCGGCGTCGAGTAGCTGGCGCTGGGATCGGCGTTGTCGAAGGAGATGCGCTGCGCCGGCCCGCCGCCCGCCGCCATGACGTAAATCTGCGGCCGGCCGCCGCGGTCGGATTCGAAACAGATGCGGCTGCCGTCGGGTGCGTAGGAAGGCGACGTGTCGATCGCTGGCGTATCGGTCAGTCGCGTGGTCGATTTCGAGCGCAAATCCATCACGAACAGATTGGCATTGCCGCCCTCCTGCAGGCTCATGATGATGCGTTGGCCGTCCGGCGCGAAGCGCGGCGCGAACGACATGCCCGGGAAATTGCCGACAATCTCACGCTGCCCGGTCTCGATATTGTAGAGATAGACGCGCGGATCCCCCTGGCCGAATTCCATATAGGTGATCTCTTGCGTCGACGGCGAGAAACGCGGCGTCAGCACGAGATCGGTGCCCCTGGTCAGGTAGCGCACATTGGCGCCGTCCTGGTCCATGATCGCAAGCTTCTTGATGCGCCGCTCCGATGGCCCGCTCTCGTCGATGAAGACCACGCGGGTATCGAAATAGCCCTTTTCACCGGTCAGCCGCTCGTAGATCTGGTCGGAGATGATGTGCGCGATACGGCGCCAGTATTCCGGCGAGGTGACATATTGCTGGCCGGTGAGCTGCTGCGCAGTGCCGACGTCCCAGAGGCGGAATTCCGCTTTCAGCCTTCCGTCCCCCTGGCGTGTCACGCGGCCCGTGACGAGGTCCTGCGCGTTGATCTGCTTCCAGCTCGGAAATTGCGGGGCGACATCGATGTTGTTGATGTGCTCGATGAAGGTCGCCGGATCGATCGGCGCGAAGAGACCGCTGCGCCTCAGATTGTTGGTGATGACGCCCGCGATGTCGGCGCCGGCCTGGCCGTCCGCCGGCGTGCCGGGCACGAAGGCGGGAATGGCAATCGGCAGCGGCTGGAAATTATCCGGGTCGATCTTGAGTCGTCCCTGTCCCCACGCCGATGAAGCGCTCAGCGCAGCGACCGTCGATCCGGTTGCGATCATGAAGCGTCGTCGCGTGAGAGATGGTGCCTTGATCATGGGTCTAGTAGCCTTCGTCTTTACAATCACAGCAAATCTTTGAGACCGAACGTCATCGGAATGTACTTCCAGGTGCTGTACTGATCCTTCGGCAGGAATGCGTAAGCCTGACACTCCATGACCGCGCGCTTGGCGCTCTCGGCGAGCGCCCGGGCGACCGATGGCGACGGTCCGCGGACGGCGACGATCACGGGATCGGACGCGACCGTGCCGTCAGGCCGCAGATTGATGTCGATGTCGGCCTCGAATTGATCGGAATCGACGCCGTTATAGGGGAAATTGAAACAGCGCCGTACGGCGCTCACGAACGCGCCCTTCCAGGTCGCGACCATGGCGTTGGAATGCCCCGTGGGCGTGCCAAGCGCGGCGTTGGAGTTGAGCGTTGCGCCGGTCACCGCCGTATGCGACGGATCGCGCTTATCGAGAAGAGCTGCGATCTTCGACTGATCGAAGGTGCGCTCCTTCGGCTTGGGCGGCTGCGGCGGTGCGGCCTTGGTTTCCTGCTTCGGCGGCGGCTTCTTGGCGTCGGCCTTGAGCGCGTCCGCGATCGGATCATTGGCCTTCTCATCCGGCTTCTTCTCAGCCTTCTTCGGCTCTTCCTTCTTGGGCTCGGGCTTCGGATCGGGCTTCTTCTCGACCGGCTTCTCCACCGGCTTCGGCGTCGGATCGGGCGCACTGGTCGAGGTCACCACGTCCGTCTTGCTGACCTTGCCTTGCACGTCATCGACGGGCTTGGCCTCGGCGACCTTCTCCGCCAGCGGCTTGGGATTCTCCTTCTTGCCGCTCTTGATGCCCTGGGTCATCTGCGAGGTGTTGTCCATCGAGATGTCGACGGGAATGACATCCTCTTGCGGCGCTTCGACCGAGCGCGTCGAAAAAGAAACCAGGCCCCATCCAAGCACGAGAATATGCAGGGTAACGGACAGCGCCGTCCCCTTGCGCTCGCGCAGATACTGGATGGCGCCGCGTGCGCTCATGTACCCTGATCCGGAACAACGACGATGCTGGCGCGATAGCCGGCGTCACGTGCCAGGCCCAAGACCTTCATCATGTCGGAATAGCAGGTGTCGCGATCGCCGCGGATCTTCACCACCTGCTCGCCACCGCCGGCGGATTCCTTGATCGCCTTGATCTTGGGACCAAGCTCGTCGAGCGGGATCTCGGTGTCGCCGAGATAGATGCTGACATTGGAGGTGCACTTGGTGTCGCCGGTCTTCTTCACGGTGACCTCGAGCGGATGGGTGTCGGCATTGCTCGCGGTGCCGCCGGCCGCCTGCGGCAGGTCGACCTGGATATTCACGGTGAGCAAGGGAGCCGCGACCATGAAGATGATGAGCAGCACCAGCATCACGTCGACCATCGGCGTGACGTTGATCTCCGCCATCACCGGCTTGCGTCCCCTGCCGCGACGGCCCCCACCGCCGGACGAACTTGCAACGTTCATCGCCATGTTCTGGTGCTCACCGCTCCACGCGCATTATACCGTCCCTCATCCCCGCTCGTCGATCTGACGGGACAGAATGGCGGAAAATTCATCTGCGAAGCCCTCGAGCCGCTGGGCCTGCCGGTTCACCTCGGACGTGAACTTATTGTAGAAAATGGTCGCCGGAATGGCGGCAATCAGACCGACCGCGGTAGCAAACAGCGCCTCCGCGATACCAGGAGCCACCACGGCCAGCGAGGTATTCTTGGATGCGGCGATCGACTGGAAACTCGACATGATGCCCCAGACGGTGCCGAACAGGCCGACAAAGGGGCCGGCGGAGCCGACGGTCGCAAGCACGAGCAAGCGTCGCTCGAGCCGTTCGATCTCACGCGCGATCGACACGTTCATCACTTTCTCGATACGCATCTGAAGGCCAGCGATGGAACGCGCGTGGCTTTCGAAGGAGCGCTTCCACTCGCGCATCGCCGCGACGAAGCAGGCTGCCATCGATTGCGTCGGTTTGGCCGCAAGCGCGCGATAAAGCTCTTCGATCGACTCGCCGGACCAGAACGCCTGCTCGAAACGATCCATCGCGCGGCGGGTGCGCGAATACAGGAATATCTTGTCGATCGCGATCGCCCACACCCAGACCGAGCACGACAACAGCCCGAGCATCACGCATTTCACGATCCAGTGGGCATGCCAGAACAGGGTAATCAGCGATACGTCTGTGGCTGGCAGCGGCATTGCGGCCTGGGCCACGTCGGCCGGATTCATGAGTGACATCCCCTCAACGCAAATATCCCAATTTCACGGAGCACGAAGGCTGCCGGCTGCACACCCGCGCAGGCATCGGCGCGGCAGTAAGGGCCTGCGCTGGAAGCCTTGTTTGGTCGCATGGGAGGCCCGCCGAAGCCTTGAGGCCTGCAATCCCCTGCCAACATGTCAAAACGAGGGCTTTCTGCGCGGCTTTACCTCGCTTACCAAACGCTAATCAGCGTTAATGCCAAGTTACCAAAGGAGAATTTTAACTGCGTCAAATGCGGTGCTTTTGCCCTCGAAAGCCCAAATTTAATGCTTCGGACATGAAAAACCGCCCGTTTGCGCTGATGCAAACGGGCGGTTCTTGTGCCGTCAGGCCTTTTTGGGGGCGTTACGCCTGAAGGCTATTCTTTGGTCGAAACCCGAATTGATCGGCCGTGATCAACCTTGCGGCGGCTGGTCGCTGTTCGGCGGCGTCGACGGCCGGTTGCGATGCTGGGCCATGAACGCGTCGAACTCTTCCTTGTCCTTGGCGTGACGCAGGCGACCGAGGAACTCCTTGAACTCCTGCTGCTCCTCCTCCAGGCGACGCAGCGTCTCCTGGCGGTATTCATCGAAGGCGCGGTTGCCGCTGGACGGCGGGCCGAAGCCGAAGCCATGACGCTCCATGCGGTTCTTCATCCGCTCCATCTTCCACTGCATCCGTTCGATCTTGTTCTGCCAGTGATCCTGTCGGCCCTGCCAGTCATGGTGACTCCAGCAACCCATTCGTCTGCTCCCTAGTGTGAAAAAGAGAAAGGCCAAACCGACCGGCCACCAGAACATGAAGCCGAGGATGGTGGCGATGATCCATCCAGGGTGCACGCGCCAGCGCGGACGGTAGTAGGGTTCATCCATGGGGGGACCGCGCCATCGATTGACATCTGCGGTGTAGGCCATTTGCCTCTCCATCACGGCATCACGCCGCTGTGAATGTAAATAACATTTACATAGGTACTCCATCCCGGCTTTTTGTCAAGCGGACGACACGTCGCGCCCGCCCATTTATTTTTGGAACGTTATTTCGTTTTGCCCCATGGGCCCGGCTTTTCATCGCCTGACTTCGGCGGCTCCGCCGGGCGGCGATGGGTTGGGAAGCCGAGGCCGCGCAGATAGATCAGCACCTCGGCTTCCAATAGCTCGTCCGGCGACATCGGCAGCTTGCGGCGCGCCGCATCGCCGCGCGCAAACAACGACGCCACGCCATGCGACATCGACCAGATGTGCAGCGCCATCATCATCGCCGGCGGCCGTGGCACGCCGGGAGGCGCCAGCGCCGCAAGGCGCTCGGCCGCGGCGCGGATAATCGCAAAGGCGCGCTCGCTTGCCGCCAGCAGCGTCGGATTCATGTCGACCGGGATTCCCGATTCGAACATCGCCGAATAGAACGCGGGCTGCTCGCGCGCGAAATCGAGATAGGCCTTGCCGACGCGCTCGAAGGCAGAGACGGTGTCGGGGCGGCCGTCATCCCATGCCTCCGTCAGCGCCGCCTCGAATTGCTCAAAGCCGCGCTGGGCGATGCTGGAGAGCAGCTCGTCGCGGTCGCGGAAGTGACGGTAAGGCGCGGCGGGGCTGACGCCGGCCATGCGCGCGGCATCGGCAAAGGTAAAGCCGGCCGCGCCCTTCTGCCCGATCAGGTCGAGCGCGGCCTGCAGCAGCGCTTCGCGCAGATTGCCGTGATGATAGCCGCGCTCGCGGCCCTGATCCTTGTCTTTGCGCCAGCTCATGTAAAAGACTTTTACATGAGCTGGCTGCAAAAATCACTAGTGTTGCAGGTCCCGAAGCGCATTCACATGAATGAACGCAACGTTAACCGCCCGGGATCGGCAACACCGGCATGATCTCGACGGCTTCACCCGGAAAGATCGCAAAGTGCGGATGGTTTTCGAACATCTTTGCCGCGGCCTCGTGCGATTCGGCGCGAACGACGGTAAAGGCGCCCATCTCATTGCTGACATCGGCAATCCCGGCCGGACCAACTCGCTTGGTTTTGCCCAGCGGTCCGCCCATTTCGGCGACCGAACCCTGGTGCTTCTCCACCCATGCCTTCCAGGCGGCCATACCGTCCCTTTCCTTGGCCTTCCGTTCCTGCTCGGACAGCGCATTCCACGCAGCCATTTTTTGGCTGTTCCTGCTGCCGACAAAAACAGCGAGATAAGTCGTGCTCATCATATGTCTCCTTGCTCGAGGGTCCGGGTCAGCCCCTGCGACTCTGTAATTCCGTGAAGCCCGCCGCTGCCTCCTGAACGTCGGCCGGAAAATCGGCCATTTCCTGCACCTGGCGCAGCTCGATGGTCTCGTTGTTGGAAGCCGGGCACTTCTTGGCCCATTCGATCGCCTCTTCCTTGGAAGCCACCTCGATCATCCAGTAGCCGCCGATCACCTCCTTGGCCTCGATAAAGGGACCATCGGTCACAATAGGCTTGCCTCCGGCAAAGGAGATCCGCGCGCCCATCGACGGCGGATGCAGACCGTCCAGCGTGACCAGGACGCCCGCCTCCTTCAGCGCCTCGTTGTATTTCATCATCGCAGCGACGGCTTCCGCAGGCGGCATGGTGCCGGGAGCGGCCGCCTCGTAGCCCTGCGGGATCATCAGCATCATGAATCGCATCATCTCTCTCCGTTCGATTTAGCTACTGGTCGGGCCGCTTGCACCGGCTCTCATCATAAGACGATCGGCGTTGTGCGGCACCGACATGGCTTGCGGAATTATTTGCGGGGTAATTGCCGCGCGCTCGCTTATTCCGCGGCCTTCGGGAACATGGCGAAATAAGGTTCAGCCTCCCGGAGCACGCGCGCGAAGCTGGGGCGCGCTTGGAGGCGATCGAGATAGGCGCTGACGTTCTTGAACTCGCCTATTGGCTCGACCTTGTCGCCGTAATACAGGCTCGGCATCGCGGCACAATCGGCGAGGCTGAAATCGCTTCCCATCGCCCAGGTGCTATCGGTCATCTGGCGCTCGATGATTGCGTAAGAGGTTTTGAGCTGCGCCCTCGCCTCCTCAACCCCGCGCGGATCCTTCTTGTCGGCCGGCCGCAGCCGGTCGCCGACGATCTTCTGCATCGGCAAATGCAGGTAGAGATCGTAGAAGCGATCCTGCAAGCGCGTTTGCAGCGCGCGATCCGCTTGTTCCGGGATGAATCGCGTCCGCCCCGGATAATACCGGTCGAGATATTCGATGATGATGCTCGACTCCGGCACGACCTCGCCCCGCGCCTTGTCCTCCAGCACCGGAAACCGGCAGATCGGCCAGAGTTTCAACAGCGCCGCGCGCTCGTCGGGATCGCCGAGATTGACCATGTTCGGCGCAAACGGCGTGTCGTTCTCATAAAGCGCCGTCAGCGCCTTCCAGCAAAACGATGACAGGGGGTGGAAATGCAGGATCAAGGACATGCGAACCTCTGATGATGATAGGACCGGCCGACGGGAAAGGGCTCGCCCGAAGGACGATCGGACCTGGCCCGATCCGACAATTTTCCTTTAAGGCGTTTCCCAGCGCCGTACGGGCTCCGCAGCGCCCTCCGGCAATGCTTCAAAAATCGGCGAGGCCAGCACCGCCTGGACATGCAGTGTTCCGCTTCCATTATTGCGGAAGCCATGCGGCTGCCGGGACGGGATCCGGAGCGACTGCCCGGCCGACACCGTGACATGCGTCTCGCCAATCCACATGTCGGCCTCGCCTTCGCGCACCGTCAGCACCTCTTCCACCGGATGGGAATGGGTCGGCGCGCCGGCGCCCGGTGCAACCCATTGCTCGAAGATGCAGAGCTGCGCAGCGCCGGCTGCGGCGGAGACGACCATCCGGGTCTCGACACCCGGCCGCCACTGCTCGGCCGGCCCGTCCCTGATATCGATGATCTTCATGACAAACCTCTCGCGCTTGGGCGATCCCGCGAAGTAAGAAACGGATGCCTGACCGTCATGTTAGGATGACGCAACTTTGATGACGATGGATGCCCGATGACCACCACCCCGCTAAAAGTCGCACTCGTTACCGGCGCCGCGCGCGGAATCGGGCTTGCCACCGCCAAACGCTTCCTCGCCGAGGGCTGGCGCGTGGCGCTGCTCGATATCGAGGGCGAATTGCTCGCGCGCGCCGCCGCTGGCCTTGCCCGACCAGACGACACCCTGGCACTCCACTGCGATGTTTCCGACGCCAAGGCGGTGGGGGACGCGATCGCGCAGGTCGCCGAACGCTTCGGACGGCTGGATGCGCTGATTAACAACGCGGGCGTTGCGGTGTTCGCACCACTCCTGGAAACGTCCGATGCCGACTGGAACCGGATCCTCTCGGTCAATCTCACTGGCCCGTTCCTTTGCACCAAGGCAGCCGCGCCCTTGATGCGCGAGCATGGCGGCGGTGCGGTGGTCAATATCACCTCGATCTCGGCGGTGCGCGCCTCCACGCTGCGCTCGGCCTATGGCACCAGCAAGGCCGGGCTTGCGCACCTCACCAAGCAGCTCGCGGTCGAGCTTGCCTCGCTCGGCATCCGCGTCAATGGCGTCGCGCCCGGACCGGTCGACACCGCAATGGCGAAAGCCGTGCACACGGCGGAAATCCGCGCCGATTATCACGATGCGATCCCGCTCAACCGCTATGGGCTTGAAGAGGAACTGGCCGAGGCCATCTTTTTTCTGAGCAGCGATCGCGCAAGCTACATTACCGGACAAATTTTAGCCGTCGATGGCGGGTTCGATGCTGCAGGCATTGGGCTGCCGACCCTGCGCGGTCAGCGGCGAAACGGGTGAAGCACAATTGACCATCACGCGGATCATCCTGACGGTGCTGCTGGCGGTTGCGCTGTGGGCCTGCGCGACGATCTTCGCGCGCGCCGACGTGCGCATCCTGGAAAGCCCGGGCGGACAGGTCGGCCCGTTCCTCGATCTGTTCGACAGGGTAAAGGCGTCCGGCGAGCGCGTGATCATCGATGGCCCCTGCATGTCGGCCTGCACGCTGGTGTTAAGCGTGGTGCCGCAGGAGCGCATCTGCGTGACACGGCGTGCGGTGCTCGGCTTCCACGCCGCTCGCTCGATCGATCGCCGCGGGCGGATCTATGCCGAGCCGGAGGCATCCGAGCTGGTGCTGGAAGCGTATCCCGGCCCGGTCAGGGACTGGATCATCCGCCACGGCGGATTGACGTCGCGGGTCCTGCTGTTGCGCGGCCGGGACCTGGCCGCGATGTACCGGCGGTGCCGGTAACTACCCACTCCGTCATTCCGGGGCGCGCGAAAGCGCGAACCCGGAATGACGGAGTAAAATCTTACATACCCTCGAGCGGGCAATTCACCATCCAGGGCGCGCCGAACTGGTCGACGCACATGCCAAAACCTTTCGAGAAGAAGGTTTTGCCGAACGGCATGCTCTCGCTGCCGCCTTCGGCGAGCGCCTTGTAGGTCTTCTCGGCCTCGGCAAGGTTGGGGACGGTCAGCGACAGAGCGACACCCTGCGGCGCACGAAAATGTCCGGGAGGCGCGTCAGAGGCCATCAGTATCTGGCCATTGATCGACATCCGCGCATGCATGATCTTCTTCTCGAAGCCGGGCTCGGGCTTCATGTCCGCCGGGCCCTCGTCGGCGCGCATCATGAATTCGATTTTGCCGCCGAGCACCTTCTCGTAGTACCTGAACGCCGCTTCGCAATTGCCATTGTAGAACAGATACGGATTAAGCATCGCTGACTCCCTGGCTTGAAGTGATGATGGATGGTGGCTTATTTCTCTGAAACCGCCTTCAGGCGGGCGAGGCCGGCTTCGAAGTCCTTGCCGATCATGCGGTCCATGTTCATGAACACCTGCATCACCTTCGACATGAAGGGAGCGGGACCATGCATCACCCAGATGACATTGGTCGCACCACCCTGCGGCAGCATTGTGAATTCGGCGGTGTTGTGCGCCTCGAACGGTTTCAGGAAATCGAGCTTGATCACGACCTTCGACGGCGAATTGGCCTCGAGGATTTCCATGCGACCGGAGCCGACATTCTTGTTGCCGTCCCAGGCATAAATCGCGCCACTCCCGCGCTCGGCGCCCGAATAGGTGCGCCTCAGCGCCGGATCCCGCCCTTCCCAGGGCGACCAGTTCAGCCACTCGCGAAAATCGGCGATCAGCGGAAAGATTTTTTCCGCCGGCGCATTGAGCACAGCGGCGCGCTGGATGCGAAATGTTTCGGGCTTGCCAGCCGCAAGGATCAGCACGATCGCGATGATGATCGCGAGCACGACAGCAATGATGACAAGGGTCTCGAACATGGCCGGCTCCGTGAGGATCAAACGAGGTGAGTAACGAGGGTGTTGCCGAGATAGGAGGTCCAGAGGATCGCGCCGACGATCGAGGTCGGCGGGATCGTGGTGAGCGCGATGCCGGCCGTACTGACGGCGCCGAGCGCACGCGCCAGCGCATCGGTCGAACCATAGCCAATCCGGTCCATCGCATCGATGACTGACGGCCACGGCACGAGCTTGCTTGCGCCGTCAACCACGAGGCACAGGATGATCAGAGCGCCGACCAGGCGGCTCAGCAAATGGTCTCGCATCGAGATCGGCTCGTTCAGCACGTTCATCGACATGACTTGGTCCCCACTAAAAGCGTGTTCTGGCCAATAGACGAACGGGGGCGTGGCGGACCGACAGGGGTGTCGAAAAAAACTTCAGTCGTCATGCCCGGGCTTGACCCGGGCATCCATCGCTAAAGAGGACTCTTGCGAAGTAGATGGATGGCCGGGTCAAGCCCGGCCATGACGAGGCGGGATGACTGGGGACTTACTTCCCCGCCTTGGCGCCCGGCTTCTGGCTGTCGCGCATCAGGCGGTCGAGATGCATGCGGATATGAGCGGCTTCCGCCGAGGTGTTGGCGAGCGCAATCGCGCGGTCGAAGGCGACGCGGGCTTCGTCATTGCGGCCGAGTTGCATCAGGAAGGCGCCGCGCACGCCGAAGAAATGAAAATAATTGGCAAGCCGCGGCGCCAGCGGCTCGATCATTTCAAGCGCGGCCTCCGCCCCGCGCACCTTGGAGACCGCGACCGCGCGGTTCAGCGTCACGACGGGCGAGGGCTGAATCAGTTCGAGCGCGCCATAGAGCAGGTCGATCTGCTTCCAATCCGTCTCCTCGGGCGTCGCGGCGCGGGCATGAAGGGCTGCGACCGCGGCCTGGATCTGATACGGTCCGCTTCTGCGGTGGCGCATCGCCTTGTCGATCAGCGCCAATCCCTCGGCGATCATCTTCTGATTCCACAGCGTGCGGTCCTGATCGTCGAGCAGGATCAGTCCACCATCGGCGTCGAAGCGCGCCTCGCTGCGGGCATGCTGCAGCAACAGCAGTGCCATCAGCCCCATGATCTCCGGCTCGCTCTGGAACAGCCTGAGCAGCAGCCGCGCCAGGCGGATCGCTTCCTCGCATAGCGGCTTTCTGATCTCTGCGGTGTCGCCACTCGCCGAATAGCCCTCGTTGAAGATCAGGTAGATCATGGCGGCGACGGCGACGAGCCGCTCGGAGCGCTCGACCGCGCCCGGCGCCTCGAACGGCACATCGGCGTCGGCGACGCGCGCTTTCGCACGCGTGATGCGCTGCTCCATCGCCGCCTCGCTGACGAGAAAGGCGCGCGCGATCTGCTTCACGGTCAGACCCGAGACGATGCGCAGCGCCAGCGCGATCTGCTGCGTCGCCGGCAGGTCCGGATGGCAGCAGATGAAGAGAAGCCGCAAAATGTCGTCGCGATAGTGCGAGCCGTCGAGCCGCTCGGCGATCTCTTCCTCGGCATCATCGAGGTCGGAGATCGACTGGTCGTCCTCCGGCAGCGGCTGCTGCTTGCGGTTGCGCCGAACTTCGTCGATCGCGACATTGCGACCGACCATGATCAGCCAGGCCGCCGCATCGCGCGGCGGTCCGTTTTGCGGCCAGGTTTTCATCGCACGCAGGCAGGCGTTTTGAAATGCCTCTTCCGCGGTGTCGAGATCGCGGAAATAGCGGAGCAGCGCGCCGACCGCCTGGGGCCGCGCCGAGGTCAGTGCGGCATCGATCCAGGCGGTGTCGGTCGTGGTCATGCAGGCCGGCTCCCGGGCGCGAACACGCCGACGGGGCGGATCTCATAGGCGCCGCCGGGATTGGCGGCCCCGAGGTCTTTGGCAACCTCCAGCGCCTCGTCAAGATTCTTGCAGTCGATCACGTAGAAGCCGAGCAACTGCTCCTTGGTCTCGGCATAGGGACCGTCCAGCACCAGCGGCGGATCGTCCTTGCGCAGCGTGGTGGCGGCCGTGGTCGGCAACAGCCGCGCCACCGGACCGAGCCGGCCCTGTTTGGCGAGCTTGTCCTGCACGACCGAGAGTTTCTTCATGACGGCGGCGTCCTGCTCCTTGGTCCAGGAGCCGACGAAATCCTCGTCATGGTAGCAAAGTATGGCGTAGAGCATCCGGCATCGTCCCTTTTGCTTCAAGGACGAACCAGTATGCCCGGAGCCGACAGCGGGGTTAAGAAAATTTGCGAGCTGGTTCCCGGCGCAAATATCTCTTGGGAACGGGTCACGGTCGTGGTCGCGGCATGCAGATGCCGGCCGGTCTGGGCCGAGATTTTCGCCGCCAGGCTGAACAGGCAGAGAACGAAGAGGACGTATTTGACGCTTGTCATGTTCGCTTGCCGGACCGAAGGCTCGAGGCCGCCGCGTCTACCCGCGGGGCCTCGAACAAGGATTTACCAGGAGATGCCGAATCTGGCGGCAATGCGACGCGCCTTCGCTTCGTCGCTTTCATAGCGGCGGGCCTGGCTGCGCGGCCTGGAAGCATGTGCCTTGGACGCGTCGGCGATTTGTGGCTTTGCGCTGTCCTTGGTGCTGTCCCTGGTGTTGTCCTTGGCACTGTCGGTCTGGGTGGCCGGCGGCAGCGGTTGCGCGGTCGACTCAATCACCGGTTGTGTGATATCGGTGGTGGTCGCGGCCGGGGTGTCGGCAGCCGCCAGCACCAGGCCTCTGCTCGGGCCGGCATGGGCGGAAGCGGAAGCCAGAAGCAGGGCCGAAATCAACATCCATTTGCGCATTTTGGTGTCCTCCAAATCCAATGCGGAGAGGCTAGACCCGTGCGCCGATCTGTACTGTGGTGCAGGTCACGTTGGGTGTTTGGGGTAAAGAAGATGAGCAAGGGCGCGCTGGCGCTATTGATCCATGGCGGCACCGAAAACTGGTCGCCGGAGCGCTGGAAGCAGCGATTTGGCGAGGTCTGCGGTGACCGGCGGGTGCTGCCGCTGGCGGAAGCAAAGCGCAGCGCCGCCGACGTCCACTACGCCGCGGTCTGGAAACCGGTTCCGGGGGAGCTCGCCGTCTTTGCGAACCTGAAGGTGATCTTCAATCTCGGCGCCGGCGTCGATGCGCTGATGGCCGACAAGACCCTGCCCGACGTGCCCCTGGTCCGCGTCGCGGTCGATGACCTCACTGACCGCATGGCCGAATATGTCGTGCTGCATGTGCTCATGCATCACCGGCAGGAACTCTATTTGCGTGAATCGCAGCGGGTGAAGCGCTGGGCGCCGAAATCCCAGTGGCCGGCATCCGCCATCTCGGTCGGCATCATGGGGCTCGGCGTACTCGGCGCCAATGCGGCCGAGGTGCTCAAACGCGTCGGCTTTCGCGTCTCGGGCTGGAGCCGAAGCGAGCGGCGGATCGAGGGCGTACAATGCTTCCATGGCGAAGCCGGCTTCGACACGTTCCTGCGCCAGACCGACATCCTGGTGTGCCTGCTGCCGCTGACATCGGGCACGCGGCATATCCTCAACCGCGACGTTTTTGCCAGGCTCAACCGCACGAGCCCGATGGGCGCGCCGGTCCTGGTCAATGCAGGCCGCGGCGGACTGCAAAACGAGACTGACATCCTCGCCTGTCTCGACGACGGCACGCTTGGCGCGGCGTCACTCGATGTCTTCGCCGAAGAACCGCTGTCGGCGCAAAGCCCGTTCTGGACTCATCCAAAGGTCGTGCTGACGCCGCACAATGCCGCCGACACCGATCCCGACGAAATCTCCAAATATGTCGCGCAGCAGATCGAGCGGTTTGAAGCTGGCGGTGTGCTGGAAAATGTGGTCGATCGCAGGCGGGGATATTGAAGGGGCGGCATAGAAGGTGTCGCCGCGTCAACGGAAAAATGTTGGATACGGGAGTCATCGATGAGCGGCCCGCGGATCACGCCGCGCGGCACATCACGTCGATCGCACCATCGACGATCGCTTCCAGCTCCTTGCGCGGCACGCGCGCCCGCGCCCGGATCGCGATGGTGTGGATGGTGGCGGACGCGAGATGCGCCAGCACGACCGGATCGGCGCTTTCTGGCAGCTCGCCGTTTTCTTTTCCCAACCGGAAGCAGGCCATGAACGCCTTGTCGAGCTCCACAAAACCCTCCAGCACCATGGCGCGGATATCCGGATCGAACACCGCTTCGGAGGCTGCCGTCATCACCGTGAAGCAGCCGCGTGGCCCGGCATCACCCGACAGGTAGATGTCGAGCGCGATCGCATAGATGCGCTTCAGCCGTTCACGGATCGGCTGCTCGCTGCGGAAGATATCGATCAGCGAGGCGCGCGCGTCATTGCGGTAGCGCTGATAGCTCTTGATGTAGAGCTCGCGCTTGTCGCCGAACGCGCTGTAAAGGCTCGGCCGGTTCATGCCGGTCGCGGCGCTGAGATCGTCAAGCGAGGTCGCCGCAAAACCGTCCTTGCGGAACAGATCGAGCGCTTTGCCAAGCGCCACGTCGGGCTCGTAGGCGCGCGGCCGACCGCGGCGCCTTGGGGCGGGCGCGCCGGATTTGGCTGACGACGCCTTGACGGAAGGCATCTTTTTATTTTTTTGTACCATTTCGCAATAAATTCCTTGACCGAATATATATTATGCGAGACAGTATAAAAATCAATCCCGACCCATCACGTTCGGCCATGATGTGTGGGCGTGACCGCCAACCTGCTTTTAAAAGAATCGGAGGAATCCATGGACCTTTATTTCTCGCCGCTCGCCTGCTCGATGGCGACCCGGATTGCGCTCTACGAGGCCGGTGAAGCAGCGAACTATCTCGAGGTCGATCCCAAGACCAAGCAAGTGCAGAGCGACGGCTCGGATTTTCGTCAGGTGAATCCGCTTGGCCTGGTGCCGACCTTGCGCACCGATGACGGCACGGTGCTGACCGAGAACGCCGCCATCCTGCAATATGTCGCCGACCGTTTCCCGAAGGCCGGTCTCGGCACCAGCTCCGCCATCGAGCGCAGTCGGCTGCATCAATGGCTCTGCTTCATAGGAACTGAACTACACAAGGGCCTGTTCGTTCCGCTGCTCGACAGGAAGGCCGGGGCGGAGGTGAAGAGCTACGTGCTGGAGAAGAATCTGTCGCGGCTCGACTATCTCGAGAACTATCTCAGGGGTCGCGAATATCTGCTCGACCATTTCAGCGTGGCGGATGCCTATCTCGTCACGGTCATCAACTGGACCATGGCGACCCCGCCGGTCGAG
>Ga0310811_10003031_pt1 | contig 21120 bp, 19 predicted proteins | sample YCmetagenome_FD_207642 | JGI IMG/M metagenome (GOLD analysis project Ga0310811, IMG submission 207642) | Soil microbial communities from experimental microcosm in Duke University, North Carolina, United States - YC | ecosystem: Engineered > Artificial ecosystem > Soil microcosm > Unclassified ...
AGGTCGGCGCGCTTGCCGACCGAAATCGTACCCGCCTCATGCTCGGCGAACGATGCGTATGCGGCCCAGGTCGTGTACCCGCGCACGGCCTCCTCGGGCGTGAGGCGTTCGGCGGGGTACCAGCCGCCAGGCGGATTACCGTCCCGATCGCGTCTCGTGATCGCGGCGTGGAGCATGTAAAAGAAGTCGTAATCGGATCCCGGCATGTCCGAGCTGAGGAGCATGCGCGCTCCCGTTCGCCGCACTGACCGCCAGGCGTAGGCGCCTCGAATACGCTCCGGGCCGATCCGCGATTCGGCCCACGCCTTGTCCTCGATGGCATGGCCCGGTTGCATCGACACGATGACGCCCAGCTTCGCAAAACGCGGAATGTCGCTCGGTGCGAGGACTTGAGCGTGCTCGATGCGGTGCCGGCCGCGGCGCGCCGCCGGATCGCCTGCGAAGGCACGGTCGAAGAAATCGAGCGTCTGCCGGTTGGCCGCGTCGCCAATGGCGTGGATCACCACCTGAAAGCCGCGGTGCATGGCGTCCGTCATGAGACGTTCGTTGAATCCATATTCCGCGCCCCCGCGTCCGCGCTCGCCCGGCCGGTCCGAGTACGGCGCGAGCAGGAGCGCTCCGCGCGAGCCGAGCGCGCCGTCGTAGAACGCTTTGACGGCGCGAACGACGAGCATTGGCGAACTGGTGGTGTCGGGCCCGCGCGCGAGCCAGCGGCGCACGAGCGCCGTGTCGCTCGCGGCGAGGAAGACGGATACGCGCAGTGGGAGTCGGTTCGCGCGCGCCAAACGGTCGAGCGAGGCGAGCATCGTCGAGTCGGTGTTTGCGTCGTCGACGGCGGTGTAGCCCGCACGCGCCACCGCGTCGAGCGCCGTGGTCATGCGGGCGTCCATCTCGTCGCTCGACGGGCGGGGTATCGCGCTCTCGACGAGGCGTACGGCGTTGTTGAGCAACAGGCCCGTTGGCTGGCCCGCGGCGTCCTTCCGGATTTCGCCTCCCGAAGGAGCGGGCGTCGCCGCTGTGATTCGGGCGCGCTCGAACGCCATGCGGTTTCCCCACCCGGCAAAGCTGTGCAGTCCGGCGAGCCACACCGGGTGGTTGGGCACGCGGGCGCTGAGCAACTTCATGTCGGGGTAATGGTTCGCCCACGCGCCTTCGTCCCAGCCGTATCCGACGATCCATTCGCCGGCCGGCGTTTGCGCGGCGCGCTCCGCCACGCGGCGCACCGCTTCCTCTTCCGTCGTGACACCGACCAGGTTCACACGGCGGAGGGAAGCTCCGAGATTGGCGAGATGAACGTGGGCGTCGACGAGGCCGGGCAGAAGCGTTGCGCCGTGCGCGTCGATTACGCGCGTCGAACCGCCGCGGAGCCGGAGCGCGCCGGCGTTGGTTCCAACGTATACGATGCGGCCGCCGCGCGCGGCCACTGCCTGCGCGTCGGCGTGCCAGCCGCGACCGGCGTCATACGGCGCTTGGCTGGAGGGAGAGCCATTCAGCGCGGGCTCGGGCCACGTGAGTGTATGGACCGCGGCGTTGGTGACGATCAGATCCGCGCTCTCCTGCCCGCCACGGGCGGAGAGCAGCGACAGCGGCACGAACAGCGCGACAGTGGTGATCAGCCGCCGACGGGATCTCCCGAACGCGCGTTGGCTGGCGCGCGTCACCGCGCACCTTCCCGGGACTCAGTCTCGCCGAGCACTGCCCAGTAGTGGGTCCATGCCTTCAGACCCTCGTGAAGGCGATGTACTCGAAAGAACTCGTTGGGCGCGTGGAAGTCTTCGTCGGCGGTGGAAAACGAGAAGAAGACGGTATCCAGGCCCATGACCCGTTGAAAGATCTCTGAGATCGGCACGGTGCCGCCCATGCGAACGCGTAGCGGTCGCGCGCCGTAGACCGCGCGCAGCGCGGCATCGGCGGCCTCGAGGCCGAAATGGTGTGGCGCGATGTGGTAGGCGCGCGCGCCGTGTTCCCCCGGCGAGATCGTCAAGCGCGTGCCGCGTGGCGCCTTTGACTCGAGATGCCTCGAGACCAGCTGCACGATGGCGCCCGGATCCTGATCGGGAACGAGCCGGCAGGTGATCTTGGCGTGCGCCTCGGTGGGAATCACCGTTTTGCTCCCCGGGCCCTCGTAGCCGCCCCACATGCCGTTGACCTCGAGGGTGGGTCGCGCCCACTGGCGCTCGAGCGTCGAGTAGCCGGGCTCACCGAACGCCGCCGGCGCGCCGACCTGCGCGAGGTACGTCTCCTCGTCGAACGGAAGCGCGGCGATGTCCGCCCGTTCCTGGGGCGTGAGCTCACGCACCGCGTCGTAGAAGCCCGCGACGCCAACCCGCCCGTCCGCGTCGTGCAGCGAAGCGATGAGTTGCGCCATCGCGTGAAGCGGGTTCGCGATCGCGCCGCCGTGCCGCCCAGAGTGTAGATCTTTCGACGGGCCGGTGAGCGTCAGCTCGAGCCCAGCCAGGCCGCGGCTTCCGACGTTGAGCGACGGCTCGTCGATCCGCCACATCGCGCCGTCGGCGGAGATCACGAAGTCGCCGGCGAGCAGCGTCTTGTTCCGCTGAATGAACTCCTCGAGGCTGGGGCTCCCGATTTCCTCTTCGCCCTCGAACATGCACTTGATGTTGATCGGCAGGGCTCCCGTCGAGGCGAAGAACGCCTGCGCGACCTTGATCGGGATGAGCATCGGCCCTTTGTCGTCGGACACGCCGCGCGCGTAGAGCCGGCCGTCGCGAAGCGTCGGCGTGAAGGGCGGAGTCGCCCACTTGTCGAGCGGCTCGGGCGGCTGCACGTCGTAATGGCCATAAATGAGCACGGTCGGCTTCCCCGGGGCGCCGAGCCACTCGCCGTACACCACGGGATTCCCGCGGGTGGCGATGGTCCGCACGGAGAATGGCCCCGCCGCCGCCAACGCGTCGGCGACCCAGCGCCCAGCATCGCCGAGATCCGCGGCGTGCGCGGGATCGGTGCTCACGCTCGGGATCGCCGAGAACGCGATCAACTCCGAGAGCGTGCGCTCGTGATTCGCCTCGAGGTACGCGAGTACCCGATCGGTTGCGTCAATCGATGCGGTCATCACTTTCCACCGTCGATCGAAAGTACCTGGCCGGTAATCCAGCCTGCAAAGTCCGATGCGAAGAACAACACGCCATGAGCGATGTCCTCGGCCGTGCCGAGACGTTTGAGCGCGATGCGGTCGACGAGCGCGCGCTGGCCGTCGGCGCCATACGACTGCCATTGACGCTCGGTAGTCGGGTTGGACCGCACGAAGCCCGGCGCGATGTTGTTCACCGTGATGCCCCACCGACCGAGTTCGTGCGCGAGCTGGCGCGTGAGCCCGATCTGCGCCGCTTTTGCCGCCGCGTACGCCTGAATTCCGGTCAGACTCACCCCGAGACCGGCACCACTGGAAATGTTGATGATCCGCCCATAGCCCGCCGCCTTCATCGCCGGCGCGACTGCCTGCGCACAGTAGAACGCGCCGGTCACGTTGACGTCGAAGATGCGCTGCCAATCGGACGCCGGAACCTCTTCGAGTGGCCGCCCCACCTGCCCGAGTACGCCGCCGGCGTCGTTGACGAGAACGTCGACGCGGCCTGACGCGTCCGAGGCAGCGGCTACGAAGGCGTCGACTGCCGTCTTATCGGTCACGTCGACGACGCGAGCCGTGCACTCTCCGCCCGCGGCCACGCAGACCCGCTGCGTCTCGGCCAGCTCGTCTTCGAGGATGTCGCAGGCCCACACTCGCGCGCCCCGCTGCGTAAACGCGAGACTGATGGCTCGGCCGATACCATGCGCCGCGCCGGTCACGACTACCGTCCTGCCGTCAAACGTGGGATTCATTCGCGTCAGCGATCGCTCGGGTCGCGGCGAGCGCGTCGAGCGTTTCCAGCGCCTGCGCCCGGTCGCCATTCTCGACGTCGTGGATCAGTTCGACCAGACGCGCGAGAATCGGCGTGCGCACGTTCGATTCGCGCCCGAGGGTCACGACGATGCCGAGTTGCGCATCGACCTCCGTCCGCCGTTTGCGCACCGCGAGGTCGCGCCAGATGCCACTGTGCGTTTTGGTCGACCGGCGGTTGTGCGCGACGAGATCGTCGAGCGAGCGATCGGCGGCCGTGCGCGGCGCGGTCGGCAGGTACGCTGCCGGATCGAAGCCATCGAATGCCTCCGGCGCGACGCCGCGCGCAGTGGCGACGGCGAGCACTTCGCGCGCGAGGGCAATGTAGAGATCACGAAAGTCCGGCATCGCCAGCGCGTCAGCGATCGATTCGTTGGTGAGCGCCGTGGCGAACAGCATCGCGCCGTACGCCTCCTTGCCCCAGAGAAAGCCCCAGATGTTCGGCGTGACGATCGCGCGCTCGTCAAAGTCGCGCCAGGCATCGCGAATGCGTGTCGCGCGCTCCGTGACGCGACCGTCGATCTCGCCAACGACGACGGCGCCGCGCCCGCCGTAGTGAATCACGCCGGGCTCGAGATAGTCCGCGCCGAAGTTCACGAACGCTCCGACCGTCCGCTCGGCGCCGACGATGCGCGAGATCGCGAGCTCATTCAGTCCATTCTGCGCCGAGATCGCGCACCCGGCGGCGTTCAGGTGCGGAGCGATGGCATTCGTGGCCGCTTCGGTGTGCTGTGCCTTGGTCGCAAGGATGATCGTGTCCCACTGGCCGGAGAGCGTCTCGGGCATGAACGCTGGCGCGCGCTGCGTGAATTCGGCGATCGGGCCGGTAATACGCAACCCGGTGCGGTTGATCGCCGCGACATGCTCCTCGACCGAGTCGACGAAGGTGATGTCGTGGCCGGCGTACGCGAGGTGCGCGCCCATGGTCCCGCCGATGGCGCCGGCGCCCCAAACGAGGAATCTCATCGAGGCAATGCTACGCGTCGCCCCACGAGCCGGTAAGCAACCCTCGCGTTTCCTCCACCGCGACCTGCCAGAGCGCAGTCATGTCTTCGTCTGACCGCTGGTACACGCCGCCGTAGTTACCGTCGCCCAGGTAGCCGCGTAGCGCGGCGGGATCGAGGAGCCGCACTTTCGCCAGATCGACCATCTGCCGTTGCGCGGTGGGAAGCGCGACCGCCGGAAGTCGCGTCCACGGGAAGTTCTCCATCCACGAGCCGTGTGACGCGACGGGATCGATCTCCTGCACCTTGGCCCACGTGCGCGGCGCGTTCCACCAGTTGTGAAACATGACACGACACTTGGCGTGACCGGCCGCCCACTCCTGCGCGAATTGCTGGACCGCGCCGTTGCCGCCATGCCCATTGACGATCAGAATGCGACGGAACCCGCTATGCGCCATGCTGTCGAGAATGTCGCGCACGACGTTGAGATGCGTCTCGACGCGCAGCGAGATCGTTCCCGGAAATTCACGAAAGTAGGGCGTGACACCGTAGGCCACGACCGGGAACACCGGAATGCCGAGCGGCTCTGCGGCATCGACGGCGACGCGCTCCGGCAGAATGCAGTCGACCGTGAGGCGCAGGTAGCTGTGCTGCTCGGTGCTGCCCAGCGGGAGAATCGCGCGGTCGTCGTGCTGGAGGTACGCCTCGACCTGCATCCAGTTCATGTCGCTGATGCGCACGCGGGGTCCTCAGCGCCGGCCGCGGCGCGGTTGTTCGAGCATTTGGCTCAGGGGTTTGACTCGGCGCGGTGCCGCGCGCGTCGAAAGAGCACCGCCGACCAGATAGACAGCCCGGCCGCAACGACGGTGAGCGCGAGGAACCAAGGATCTTTGGCGAGCGCGGCCGATTCGCCGACCATTCGCCAGATGTGAGCGACGGCGACGAGCCCGAACACGATGCTGGTGACGAGGAGATATGGTCTCATGGTCTCGCTCCGCGACAGATCTCGGTACAGGGCAGCGGCGCACACGCGGAATCTGACGGCGTCCGGGTGAGCATGCCAGGCTTCGTGGCTCGACGAGCTTCAGCGTAGAGCTCGGACGCGTGTCAGGTCGGACGACCCGCTGGACCTCGGCTCAGGCCCGATTGACGTCGATCGGTTCGCTGGACCGCAGGCGTCCCTCGACACCGACGCTGGCAACGAGCTGAGTTCTCTACGCCTGCCGGTCGCTCGCCGCCCGGAGCACGTTCGCCGCGGCGGGAGCGTTCGGCTTGACTCGCACGCTCTTGGCCGGAATGCCCACGTAGACGTGATACGGCCGCACGTCCTTCGTCGCCAGCGCCATCGCCCCGACCATCCCCTGCTCGTGGACGTGCACGCCCGCCAGCACCGTCGCGTGATACGTGATTCGCACGCCGTCATCGATCACCGTGCACGCGTTCGTCACGTCGCGCTGCTCGACGATGCTGTGCGTGTGGCTGTAGATGTTCGCGTAATCGCTCACCGAGACGTTGTTGCCGAGAACGATGCCTCCGCGATCGTCGAGCAGCACGTGACGGTGCACGACGACGTTGTCGCCCACTTCCAGGTTGTAGCCGAACGAAAACTCGACGTGCTGGAACGCCTTGAAGTTCTCGCCGCAGCGCTTGAAGATGTGCTTCGCCAGAATCCGCCTAAGCTCGACGCCGAGCCAGACGTTCTGTCCGCCGACGAGGCTGCGGTCGAACGAATACCAGAGCCAGAGGAGCGGCTTGACGCGCTGAAAGCGCGCGTCGTCGCACTCGCCGTAATACTCGGGTTCGAGCGTCACGCTGCGCGGGTCGGTGGCCGCGAGCGCCAGCCGTGTTGCCGTGGGGAGCCTGGCATCCTCGACCGCCGTCTCCCAATTCTCGGCGTACTCCGGATAGAACAGATCCGTGAGCGTGCGCCGGCACAATTCGGCGCGATCGGTCTTGGGGTCGCTCAGCGCCGCGCCGATTGAGGAGAGCCAATCCGTTGCGAGCGTCCGGGTCGGACGGTCGGCGAGGCTTCGCAGAGGAAGGTAAGGCATGGTCGTGGTCCGGAAAGCGATGGTCGTGGTTCCCTAGGGTCTCGATGACCGCGCGCCGGCGCGGGCGCGAATCGCCGCGCGCTCGGCGTCGATCTTACGAAGAATGCTATCCCAGTCCGAGTTCCGCTCGGCGCCCATCGTGACCGTGAGCGGCTGCGACACGTCGAGCCCCTCGTCGAACAGGAGCAGCCCCTTTTGCGTGTCGCGCGGCTGGAGTCGCTGGGTCCCGAACCCGGGCGAGATCGCCACGACATCAACTGGGCGATACTCGCGGCCGCCCGAAGTGATCGTGACGTCGGTGGGGACGAAACGGGCGTCCGGAGCGAGCCCGTAGAAGAGGACATACCACACGCGCGGGTCGCGGATCCCGTGCATCGACGCGCGGCGGGAGATCTCCTGGCGTCGCGACTCGAGGAGCGCGCGGAGTCCGCGATACGAATCGGGCGCGAGCGTTCGAATCACGTTCTCGTCGAGCGGGATTGCCGTCACTCGTACGCCCTCCGGCTGCAGCAGAATCGAAATATCATCCTGCTTGAGCGTTCCAAGGCCGGCCGGAATCGCCGTGGCGGCGGTCGAATCGGACGTGACCCGCGGCGTGGGTGCCGGCTGCGCAGCGGGCGCGGCGCCGCCCGACGCGCATCCGGCGCACACGAGCAAGCCGAGCGCGAAGAGGCGAGGGCTCACGACGCTTCCCTCCAGGAGGGCTGATTCAGCAGCGCTTCGATCGCCTCGGCAAGCTCGTTTCGCCCCTCGCCCGTGACCGCGCTGAACGGGATCAGCTGGTCGTCGTCGAGCCCGAGCTGGCCCGCCAGCTCGGTGGCGCGCCTGGCGCGCTGCACGGCGGTGAGCTTGTCGATCTTGGTGAGCACCACGATCGTCGGCACGCCTACGTCGCTCAGGAACTCGAGCATGCGATGATCGTCGTCCGTCGGATCATGGCGCACGTCGATCAGTTGCACGATGCCGCGCAGGTTGCGGCTGCTTCGCAGGTACGACTCGATGAGCGGCTTCCATTCGGCGCGCCGCTCCTTGGACACGCGCGCGTAGCCGTAACCGGGAAGGTCGGCGAGCACGAACGTGTCGTTCACCTTGAAGAAGTTGATCTCGCGGGTTCGTCCCGGCGTATTGCTCACGCGGGCGAACTTCTTTCGGTGGACGAGCCGGTTGAGCAGCGACGACTTGCCGACGTTGGAGCGGCCGGCGAACGCGATCTCCGGCAGGGCCGTCTCCGGGCGCCAGCCGGCAACCGTTGCCATCCCGCCGAGGAACTCGAGCGATCGAATCACCAGCGGCTCGCGCGGCGGAGCGGCCATCAATGGGGCGCCACCGCCGGAACGTCGCTCGTGACGTCGACGCGGGCGAGCGCGAGGGCGAGCACGTCGTCCATCGTCTTGACCGCGTGGAACGTCACGCCGTTGCGCACTTCCTCCGGCAACTCCTCGACATCGCGGAGGTTCTGGTGCGGAATGATGACGTGCCGCACGGCGTTGCGATGCGCGGCGACGGCCTTTTCCTTGAGCCCGCCGATGGCGAGCACGCGGCCTCGGAGCGTGATCTCGCCCGTCATCGCTACGTCGCCGCGAACCGGGATTCCGGTCAGCGCGCTCACGATCCCGGTGGCGATGGCGATGCCGGCCGACGGCCCATCCTTTGGAGTCGCGCCGGCCGGGATGTGAATGTGTAAGTCGCGGTTGCGATGGAACTCGCGGTCGATGCCGAGCACTCCGGCTCGCGTGCGCGCGTAGCTCAGCGCCGCGCTCGCCGATTCCTTCATGACGTCGCCGAGCGTCCCAGTGAGCTGCAGCTTGCCTCGTCCGCCCACGACGCTGACCTCGATCTCGAGCACGTCGCCACCGGCAGCCGTGTAGGCCAGCCCGACGACGACGCCGACCTTGTGGTCGGGCGTGAGGAACGCCGGGTCGTACGGGGCCGTGCCGAGAAGCTCCTTGAGATCGGTGGTGCGCACCGTGATCGTTGGCGATGCGGCGCCGGTCTTGTCGTGCGACGCCCGGTCGAGCGATTCGGCGCGGCGGCGCGCCAGCTTGCGCGCGATCCGACCGATTCGGCGCTCGAGCTCCCGCACGCCAGCCTCACGAGTGTAGTTATGGACGATGGTCGGCAGGACGTCGCTCTCCCATTCGACGGACTGCGGATCGAGGCCGTTGGCGCGCAGCTGCTTGGGCGCGAGGAATTGGCGGGCGATCGCGAACTTCTCCTGGTCGACGTAGCCCGAGAGCCGGATGATCTCCATGCGGTCGCGGAGCGGTTCCGGAACCTGCGGCAGGTAGTTCGCCGTCGTGACGAAGAGCGCTTGCGAGAGATCGTAATCGATCTCCAAGTAGTGATCGTTGAAGGCGCGATTCTGCTCCGGATCGAGGACCTCGAGGAGCGCCGCGGCCGGATCGCCGCGGTAGTCGGTGCCGAGCTTGTCGACCTCGTCGAGCAGAATGACCGGATTCACCACTTCGGCGCGGCGCATCGCCTGGATGACGCGGCCGGGCATCGAGCCGACGTAGGTGCGGCGATGACCGCGGATCTCCGCCTCGTCTCGCACGCCGCCCAGCGACATGCGAACGAACTTGCGACCGAGCGCGCGGGCGATCGAACGGCCGAGCGACGTTTTGCCCACGCCCGGAGGCCCGACCAGGCAGAGAATCGGCCCGTCCATGCGCTCGACGAGCGAGAGGACGCCGATGTAGTCGAGAATCCGGTCCTTTACTTCCTCGAGGCCGTAGTGGTCCTCGTCGAGAATACGCCGCGCGTGCGCGACATCGAGGATGTCGTCGGTCCGCTCGGTCCAGGGGAGCGCGAGGATCCAGTCGACGAAGTTGCGCGCCACCGTCGATTCGGGAGAGAGCGGCGACATGCGGCGCAGCTTCCGCACCTCGCGCAGCACCCGCGTCTTCACTGGCTCGGGAAGCTTGCGCGCTTCGATCTGTCGCTCGAGATCCATCACGTCGTCGGCGTCGTCCTGGCCGAGCTCGCGATGGATGGCTTTGAGTTGCTCCTGCAGATAGAACTCGCGCTGGTTTTGAAAGAGCGAACCGCGCACTTCCTCGTCGAGCTTTCGCTCCAAGCGAAGGAGCTCGATCTCGCTGCCGAGGACGTGGGTCAGCTCCTCGAGGAGCGCGGGGACGTTCGGCGCCTCGAGCAGGGCCTGGCGCACATCCACACGCACTGCGAGGTGTGCGGCGATACCGTATGCCTGCCGCTCGATCGAGTCGGCGCCCTGGACGAGCGCAACGACCTCGTTGGGAATCCGGCGGTGAAGCGAGACGTACTCCTCGAACAGCGCCAGCACGCGACGGGCGCGAACGTGGAGGGTCTCCACGTCTTCGACCGGTGCATCGGGCTCCTCGGCCAGTGCGGCGCGCAGAAAACCGGCGGCAGGGACGTAACGGGTGACCCGTGCCCGCGCGACGCCCTCGATGAGAATTCGCGCCGTGCCATTGGCCTGACGCGAGGCTTGTACGATCCGCGCGATCACGCCGACGCGATGAAGGTCGCCGGCGGCCGGCTCTTCGGTGTCGGCGCTGCGCTGCGCGACCAGAAACAACAGTCCGTTGTCGGCGGCCGCGGCCTCGATGGCGGCGAGGGAAGCGGGCCGGCCGACGAGGAGCGGCATGGCGACGTTGGGAAAGACGACAACGTCGCGGAGCGGGAGAACGGCGGGCCGGCGGTGGTCGAGGGGCATGCGGAAAGATACTGTGGGCCGGAGCCGGTTGACGCGCCGAAGGCGCTCCCAACGCGAGGGGGCGAAGCCCTCGATGCTTCCCACCGCGCGGCGCCGAGCGCCGCGCTCCCCACCGAGCAAAAGGCCCGCGCGTTCGCGCGGGCCTCTTGCTCTCCCCCACCATCATCTCTATGCCTCTTTCTTCTTTCTCTGCGGCGCGATCTCCAGGAGCGGCGGCGTTCCATTGAGCACCGAGCTCTCCGTGACCTTCACCTCTTCCACGTCCTCGCGCGTCGGAAGATCGAACATCACTTCCGTCAGCAGCTCTTCCAGGATCGCGCGCAACCCGCGCGCGCCGGTACCGCGCTTGAGGGCCTTTTGCGAGATCGCGCGAAGCGCTGTGTCCTCGAAGGTCAGCTTGACTTCCTCGAGCTCGAACAGCTTGGCGTACTGTTTGGTGAGCGCGTTCTTCGGCTCCTTGAGAATCCGGACGAGCGATTCCTCATCCAGCGCCTCGAGCGCGACGGCGACCGGGAGGCGGCCGACGAGTTCGGGGATGAGGCCGAAGCGGAGCAGGTCATCGGGCTCGACTTCGGAGAATGGATTCTTGGCCTGGGTGGGTGTCCGGCTGTCGTCCATCTTGTTGAAGCCGATCTGCCGGCGCCCGGTGCGCGCCTCGATGATCTTCTCGAGTCCGTCGAAGGCGCCGCCGCAAATGAACAGGATGTCCTTGGTGTTGATCTGGATGTATTCCTGCTGCGGATGCTTCCGGCCGCCCTGCGGTGGCACCGAGGCCACGGTGCCCTCGAGGATCTTGAGCAGGGCCTGCTGCACGCCTTCGCCCGACACGTCACGCGTGATGCTCGGGTTCTCCGACTTGCGCGCGATCTTGTCGATTTCGTCGATGTAGACGATGCCGCGCTCGCATTCCGCGACGTTGAAGTCGCCGGCCTGGAGGAGCCGCACCAGGATGTTCTCGACGTCCTCGCCAACGTAGCCCGCTTCGGTGAGCGTCGTCGCGTCGGCGATCGTGAACGGTACGTCGAGGATTCGAGCCAGCGTCTGGGCGAGCAGCGTCTTGCCGACGCCGGTCGGTCCGATCAACAGGATGTTCGACTTGTCGAGCTCGACGTCGTCGTCCCGGACCGTCGTGGAATTGATGCGCTTGTAGTGATTGTACACCGCGACGGACAGGGCCTTCTTGGCCTTCTCCTGCCCGATGACGTACTGGTCGAGCGTGTCCTTGATCTCTTGCGGTGTGGGGACCTGTGTTATCGCCTCGGCAACCTCGCGCTCCTCGTCCTCGGCGAGGATCTCATTGCAGAGCGCGATGCACTCGTTGCAGATGTAGACCGACGGGCCGGAGATGAACTTCCGAACCGAATCCTTGGACTTTCCGCAGAACGAGCAGCGTAGGTGTTTGTCGTGCGACATGACAGTCACTCAGCGGGGTGATGCGGTTGCCCAAGCAGCCGGACGCAAGCGTGCACCCGAGGGCGAGGGAACGACGGACCGGTCGGGGGACAGGTGAGAGTTAAAGGCCCGAGCACGGTCAAGCAAGAGACGAATGGTGGTGGAAAAAGTTTTGACCCCTTGACCCCTTGTCTAACGCGTGACCGCCTGGAGGGAGCTCGCTTCGACCACCTCGCCGCGGCGCGCGATGACGTTGTCGACGATGCCATATTCGCGTGACTCCTCCGCCGATAGATACCGGTCGCGATCGGTGTCGCGCTCGATCCGCTCGAGCGGTTGTCCGGTGTGCTTCGTCCACAGTTCGTTCAGTTTGCCGCGAAGGTACAAGATCTCCTTGGCCTGAATCTCGATGTCGGACGCCGTGCCGCCGCCGCCCTGTTGCGAGGGCTGGTGAATCATGATTCGCGAATGCGGCAGCGCCGAGCGCTTGCCTTTTCGTCCGCCGGCCAGAAGGAACGCGCCCATGCTCGCCGCCAAACCCATGCAGATGGTGTTCACCGGCGACTTCAAGTACTGCATCGTGTCGTAGATCGCGAGGCCCGCCGACACACTTCCGCCCGGCGAGTTGATGTACAGGAAGATGTCGCGGTCCGGGTTGTCCGCCTCGAGGAACAGCAGCTGCGCGATGATGATGTTCGCAACGTCATCGTTGACCGGTGTGCCGAGGAAGATGATGCGATCCATCAGCAACCGGCTGAAGATGTCGTAGCTCCGTTCGCCGCGCGGCGATCGCTCGATGACGTACGGGGGATAAATAGTAGGCATGGACTGGAAGTTTGGAGGTTTGGAGGGCCGGAAGGTTGGAGGGTTGGAGGGTTCGATGACAGCTGTCTTCTAGCCCTCCAGTCCTCTAACCCTCTATCCCTCTAGCTGATTTCATTTCGCGCCAACAGCCACGCGTACACCTTGTCTTCCGTGATCGACTGCTCGATCTCGCGCAGCCGGCCGGCCTTCTGCAGCGAAGCATACACCTGGCCCGGATCGGCTCCGCGTTTGCTGGCGACCTCGGCTACCCGGTCGTCGATGTCGGACTCCGTTGCCTTGAGGCCTTCCTTTTCCGCGATCGTGTCGATGATGAGGTCGCGTCGCACCTGGCGTTCGGCGACCGGTCGGAATTCGTTCCGAAACTTGTCACGGTCGCTCTCTGGAACCTGATAGGCCTCCAGGTACCCGTCGATCAGCTGATTGACCCAGCTTGCTGGAATGTCGAACGGATTCGCCGCGGCAATCTGATCGATGAGCTGCTGCCGGACGCTCGCGTCCGCCTCGCGTGAGGCATGCTCCTCCAGGTCCTTGCGGACCGTGGCGGTCAAAGCGGCGAGTCCGTCGAAGTCGCCCACTTCCCGAGCGAACGCGTCGTCGAGCACGGGCAGCGCCTTGCGCTTGGCCTCGAGCAGATGGATGCGCACGGGTTTGGTCTTGCCGCGCTGCGTCTCATCGGGGAAGTCGTCGGGCCAGCGGACCGGGCGCTCGGCCTCCTTGCCCGGCTCGAGTTCCATGACCAGCTCTTCAACGCCGGGGATCGCCTGGCCGCTGCCGAGAACGAGCGGATATTCGCGTGGCTCGGCGAAGGCGCCAGACTCGTCGGCCGTGGCGAGCTGCACGCGCACCATGTCGCCGGGCGCCGGCTTGTCGTCGATGGGGGTCCACGAAGCCTTCTGCTCGCGAACCTGTTCCAACTGGTCGCGAACCTGGTCTTCGGACACCGTCGGCTGATTCCGCGTCACCCTGAAGCCCTGCGTGCGGGCGAGCCCAATCTCGGGGCGCACCTCGACGTGCAGTTCGAAGCTCAGCGGCTCGCCTTCCTCGAACTTGAGATCATGGACATGCGGCTGCGACGCCACCTTGAATTGCTCGCGATCCATGACTTCCTGGAACGCCTCCTGGACGAGCGACTCGATCACCTGCTGCCGAATGGCGTCCTTGAAGCGCTTCTTGACCATCGCCGGCGGCGCTTTCCCCGGCCGGAAACCCGGCAGTCGCACGCTCGTGGCATACCGGCGCGCCGCCTTGTCTTCAGCCTCGCGGACCGTCTCGACCGGGACGCGGACTTCGATCAGCCGCTCCAGCCCGTCGGTCTTTTTCGGTGTGATCTCGATGTTCATCGAACTCCGCACGGATGCGTCGGGCGCCGAGCCGCCAAGATTAGCTGATTCCATTTGGCGTAAGTTAACCGGGGCGGGAGCGCAATGCGGTCCCGCCCCGGCGGTGCACCGGCTCTTCCGGACGGGCTATGTTGCAGGACCCGCACACCGCTTTTCGGGAGGGACTCGCGTGCACGGACGTTCGCTCTTCGTCGCCGGTCTCGTTGCCGCCGCAACGGGAAGCCCCATGCTCGCACAGAGCCAGGGGCGCGTTCCAATTCCATATCGCACGTACGTCGCGATCAATCCACTCAGCATTCCATTCGACATCGCGTCGGCCGAGGTCGAGTCGGGGATCGCCAACGGGATCACGATCGGCGCCACCGCGTCGTATACGGCGATCGAGCACAAACGATTCACCACCGTCGATGCGAAGCTCCGGTACTATCCGTCCGAAATCGTGCTCGACGGCCTGTCTGTCGGACTGAGTGTGGGCCGGACACACTTCACCAACACGGTCGAGAACACGACCGGTGAAGTCGTGCGGCAAGGCTTCGACTACACGACCATTGGCTTGCTGGGCGACTACAACTGGCTGCTCGGCACGCGCAAACGGTTCGTGATTGGCTCGGGGATAGGACTGAAGCGCGTGCTCGGGAACTCCGACGAGCGCAAACGTCTGGACGTTCCTCAGCCGGTGATCACTTTCCGTTTCGTGCTCGGGTTGGCGTTCTGAGCAAAGCGGTCGGAGGGCGTGCGGCGGCCATCGCTCGCGTGTCACGACCCTGCCGTCGCCCGTCGCCCGTCGCGCGCCAAACGGCTGACCCGCGTGTCAGGGCCTATTCGCATGAAAGTATGAGAATTGTCTCGTGAGCGTTGTCGTGCGTGATCCGACAATGCTACCTGCGGGTGTCGCAGAACGAGACATTCGGCTGCCCATGTTTCCCGCTCGTGACCATCCTCATCGCGCGCGCGTCCACTAGCGAGCTCGTGCAGGTTCCGGCTCATCATCGATGTCGGCAGGCAGCTCCGCGTGGCTGGGGGCGTCGATGCCGACCGATGTGGGCAAACTCCGGGGCGTCGCACGTGATCTCGGCGAATCGCGCCGTCGCGCGATAGGATGGGCGACGGTGCGTTAGCGACGAAGCTAACCTATTCACCGGAGTGGTCATGAATTGCAGCATCGCTGCACGCGCCGGCATCGCCGCCGCCGCGATTGCACTAGCCGCGCGCCAAGGCGGGGCACAGACCTGCTCGATCACCTCGACCGCGCCGAGTCCGGCACCCTGCACGGTGACGTCGACGCACTCGCTCACCATGCCGTCGCTGATGTCGCTGACGATGGCCGGGTTCACGTCCGGAACGTCGATGACGCTCGCCGCGCCCACGAGCATGGCGGATTTCGGCGGCGGCAACACGGTCCAGATTCCCACCACGGGACCCACCTTCACGGTCAAGTCGAACCGTCCCTACAAGGTGCAGATCAGCGCCGCGGCCGCGACCTTCAGCGGCACGACGTACGCCAAGCCGGCCGGTGATCTGAAGTGGTCAACCAGCGCCGGTGGAACCTTCGTCGCGCTGAGCACGACAGCGGCGGACGTCGATTCCCAGAACGCGACCGCCGGTAGCACGAGTGTTGGCCTCTTCTACAAGACCACATACGACTTCCTGCAAGACATTCCGGGCACCTACAGCCTGGATGTGAAGTTCACGCTCGTCGCGCCGTAGTCTCAGCCCGAAGGATCGAGTGATGGGTACTCGTACGGCGCACGCGGCGCGCCGGCGAGGGCACTTCGCTGCTCTCGCCGTCGTGCTTGCGCTCCATGTTCGAGGTCTCGACGCACAGGTGGCGGTCGACGAGCTCGAGCTGCACGTCGTCCTGCGCCCGGGTGCGACGAGCCTCACACAGACCTTCCATGCGGCCAACACCGCGAATGGCCCCGCCAACGCGACGATCTCACTGCAGGATTGGGATCGGTCCGACGGCGGCGAGAATCGCTACTACCCGCTCGGCACTCTGCCCAGCTCCTGCGGAAGCCACGTGAAGGTCTTTCCATCGGTGTTGCTCCTCGACGCCCGATCGGCGCAGACCGTTCGCGTGACAGTCGACAGCGCCGACGCGATCCCTCGCGGCTGCTACACGATTCTGTTCGTCGAGACTCCGCCGAGCACCCACGGCCCTAGCGCCTCCGGGATCGCCTACAGCGTGCGCTACGGCATCAAGCTCTACGTCGAGCGTGAGACTCCGCCCAGCGCCGAAGTCACCGCGGTGTCGATCGACCGGCGAGCCGCTTCAGGCGCGGAGAGTGATAGCGGGCGGCAGTTGACCGTCGCATTTCACAACTCCGGCGAAAGGCAAACGATGACGCGCGGATCGGTCGAAGTGCGTCGTCCCGACGATTCGATCGTCGCCAGGATCGAGGTCCCGGAGTTCCCGACGCTTCCCGGGGCGACGCGGCGCCTGGCCATGTCTCTGCCGACGCTTCCAAAGGGCAGATACGTGCTCCTCGCGCTCCTCGACTACGGCGGACAGGAGATCGCGGCGGGACAAGTGAGTCTGGAGGTTCCGTGACCAGCGTCGGCGTGCGCGCGGCGATCATCGCGTCCATGTCGAGCTGCATTATCGCGGGGCCACTCACGGCACAAACCACGACGCTGACGATCACCAGCGGTTCGGCGTCGACGTTTGCCCAGCCGACGCTGGCCGACTACGTCGCCGGCTACATCGACGGACCGACCATCGCGTTCACCGTGTCGTTGGTCGGCGGCGCCGTAGGTGCGACGCACACGACCACGGTCGAAGTGTGCGCAACATCGGGAACATTGGGTTCCGGCAAAACGCTCTCCAAGTTGCTCTGGCAGCCGAGCGACGCCTCGAAGCCCTGGCAGTCGATCACGAACGGATGCAACGGACCGGTGAAGGCATCGCGAACCGTCGGCGTCCAGTCGCTCGCGAGCGGCGCGTCATGGTCCGGTGGGATCCGGCTGCGAATGGTGCTCGACTGGATCGACACCGCGCCGACGTATGGCACGACGATCGGAATGACCGTCGCGGTGAGCACACCGTGAGGAGCAACGGCGCTGCGCGAAGTGCCCGATTTCAGGCCGCGTCGCTCTCCTGGCGTTCGATGCTCGTACTGCAGCTCCTCGTGATCCCTGCCGGCGCGCAACGCCCGCCGGAACGCGTGGCCGAGCAGAGAGCAGCGTCCGCCGCCGCGGACCGGGCGGCGGATCCGATGGAGCGGGAAGCCAGCCCCGTGCTCGTCCCGAACGCGTCGCCGCGCTCGTTCCGAATCGTGACGGTGGAGCTTCCGGGCGAATTCGCCGCCGAGTCGGTGGTGAGCTACGCGATCGTAGCCACGGGCAGCGCGAGCTTCCTCGGCGCGCGGAGCGGGTCGGTCGGCGGTGCGTCGCGCGCCGTCGTGGTGACGATTGGCGTCCCTGCCACCGCGCTCGGTGGACTGGCGCGCGTGGGGTTCGTGCGCTTCACCGCCGACGGGCGCGCGCCGGTTCGGGTGCCGCTGGACCTCCAGGTCGTCGGCACCTCGCGGATCGAGGTCACACCGCAACAACGCCTGCGCGGCGGCCGGCGCGGCGACCGTGTCGAGCTCTCATTCACGATCTCTAATCGCGGTAACGTGCGTGACACGCTCGACCTCGTCGTCGATGCACCGGCTTCCTGGCGCAGCCAGCTCACGGGGCCGCCGCGGGTCGTGCTGCAGCCCGGCGAGTCGGTCGAGCGAACCCTCGTCGTCAACATCCCGACGATGTGTGATCTCGGCGAGTTTGGCGTCGGTCTGATCGCAACGACGCACGGCGGGCAGGCGCGCGGCATCACGGCCGTCGGCGTGGGCGACGGTCTTCGGCCTGGCGTCGTTGGCGGGCCAACGCTCACGCTCGGCGCGGCTTCGGCGTACAGCGCCGGCGGCACGACGCGATCCGTCGAGTCCGCGGCCATCGAGGGTCGGTTGAGTGACGAGCTGTCCGTGAGCGGCCGGCTCTCGGCGCCCGTTCCGGCAGACCCGGTCACCGGTCGCGCGCTCTCGATGCTCGGCTACTCGTCGCAGTCGAACTATCTGTCGCTGGCGTCGCCCAGGTGGGGAGCCACCGTGGGAACGACCGGCGTGAGTCTGTCCGATCTCGCGGGACAGAGCGTGTTCGGGCGCGGCGCCTCGCTCCGACTCACGTCGGACCGGGGTCAGGTGCGGCTACTCAGCGCGAGTCCGTTCGCGGGCGGCGGTTTTGAATGGAATCAGTCGTCGTTGGTTTCGGTGGCTGGTGATGCGCGGTTTGGCGCCAACGTGCTGACGGCGTTTCTCGCCCATTTGCGGGACTCGACCTACACGGTGCGCGCGCTCGACGCGGCGGGCGTGGGGATCGAGGCAAGACCATGGACCGATGGCGTCGTCTCGGGCGAGCTGGCTGCACGATCGTATCGGAACGGGAGCGGACTGGGCGCCGCGGGCGCCGTGCAAAGCACCGTCGCTGGAGGGGAGCTGGAACTTCGGATCACGCACGCGCCGGGCGGCACGGCCGCGTTCGCGCCGGCGAGTGACGCGATCACCGTCGCCGCCAACCGCGCATTCGGACGATTGCGCACAGACGCGAGCTTCTGGAGCTCCCGCGACGATCGCCCGGCCGACGGCAGCTTCGCGTCGACGGGCTGGGCGCTCGCGCCGAGCTTCCCACTGATTCCCCGTCTGACCATCACGTCATACCTGCAGGGTTCGACGTTCACCGCATCGGGCGAGGACGGCCGATTCGCATCGACCCAGCACGACCTCGGCGCGCGAGGCGTTCTGCTTCGCTCCGGATTCGAGCTGAGCGCGGACAGCCGCATCAGCGTCGTGTCGCGCGCGGTCGATGCTTCCGTGGCTGCCGTCCGCGATCAGTCGCGCCGCGTGACGAACCGGTTGCGACTCGATCACGTGGGCGCCCGCGGGGAGTTCGGCGTTGGTGGCTCGGTCGAGACGAGCGTCGCCGGAGCCACGTCGATGCAGCCACAGACGACGATCGATGCGCACGCCGATCGACTGCAGCTCGTCCCGTGGTTTCCGCACCTGACGATGAGCGGCACGGCACAACGGTTCCAGGTTGGGGACGCGACGCTCACGACGACTCGGCTCGAAGCGAATCTCGACGTCCAACGGTCTACGCGAATCGTGGCGGGCATCGAGCGAGGAACGGCGCGTGACGCGGCCGGCGTGCTTCGCACCGTGCTCACCCTCAAGGTCGAGCGAGCAGCGAGTCTGCCTGGACTTGGCCGCCGTGCAATGAGCGGAGTCGTATTCCAGGATCGAAATGGGAACGGCGTGCGCGACACGGGCGAGCCTGGAGTGGCTGGAATCGTCGTGCGACGCGGATCGGAATCGGCGGTCACCGACGCCGACGGCGTCTTTCGGCTGGATGGAGCGGCCACCGGTCGCAGCGAGATCGATCCCCGCTCGCTTCCGGTGGGCTGGCTGCAGAGCCCACGGCCGATCGCGGGAGCATCGAATGACCTCGCGCTTGGAGTGATTCCCGTCGCGGCGCTCGACGTCGACGTCGTCCTCGCAACAACAAACGAACCGGGCGCTCGCCCGGTGCGGATTGGAACGGCCACACTCACACTCCGTGATTCCTCCGGTCGCGCGTGGATCACACGGAGCAACGCCGCGTCTCGCGCCACGTTCGACGCGCTGCCCGTCGGCTCCTACCGGCTTGCGGCGGAGCTCGAGGGCTCGACTGAACCATTGCTCGTTGACGCCATTCCGCGTCTCGACTTGAACGGTGCATCGGGAAGACAGCGCGTAACGGTGACGGTTCGGACGCGGCCGCTCAGGATCTTTCAGGGGCAGCCGTGAGACACCGCCGAGGAATGTCGTGGACGACCGCTTTGGCCTTTGCAGGCTCCCTGTCGCAGGTCTCGTGCATCGCCGCCACCACGGACGGCAGCGCGGCGCTGGTGAACGTTCGCGGAACGTGGAGCTATGCCGCGGCACAGGCAGGCCAGCCTGTGACGACGGACGGCACGTTGGTTTTGACGCAAGACAGCACGGTGCGGTTCAGCGGAACGCTAGACGCGAGCGAACGGGACGCGCGCGGTGATGTGCGACGCGTGATCGCCGTCGTGAGTGGAAGAACGGTAGACGCGACCGTGGTCGACTTCGACATGGTGCTGGCTCCGACGTCGAGCCGCCACCACACGGGCGAGGTGCACGGCGATTCACTCTCGGGGTCGTGGGTGGAGCTGACCGACCGTGGCGTCGTGGCGTCGGGCACGTATCACGCGCATCGTCTTCGCTCGCCATGATGCGGACGCGCATCGCGGCGTGCGCCGCCGCTTGCTCGATGATGGCCGTCGGAGCGCTCGGCGCGCAGACCGTGACCGCATGCAGCGTGACGGGAGCATCCGGCAAATGCTCGCCGTCGGTAACGCTCGACAAGCCCGGCACGATGACCAATCCAGCGCTTCTCGCGCTCACGGTATCGCCAAGCTCATCGCCGCTCTCGCCCCTCTCGCTGACGGCGTCGGCAAGCGACATGGACGTCGCGACGGGATTGTCCTCGGCGACGACGGCGACCCTGGTCGTGCAGGCGAATCGCGCATGGACGGTGCAGGTGAGCGGAGCCACGGCGGTCTGGGGCGCCTCGGCGGGGGCGTGGACGAGTAAGCCGGTGAGTGAACTGTTGTGGAGCCTCTCGCCGACTGGAGCGGCGACGCCACTCTCGGTCACATCGGCCACTGCCGTCTCCGGAACCGCTGGTCCTGGCGGTGCGGGCACGCCGCTCTACTTTCGCCCGGTCGTCCACTGGTTGACCGACAAGCCCGGCGTCTACACGATGGATGTCGTGTTCACGCTCACGACGCCCTGAGAAACTCGGCTCGGCCGAGCGGATATTAGCTTTCCATATCGTGAACGACGGGCGAGAGTGGCGAAACTGGCAGACGCACCAGACTTAGGATCTGGCGCCGAAAGGCTTGGGGGTTCGAGTCCCCCCTCTCGCATGATGTGGTCGC
>Ga0310811_10003032_pt1 | contig 21119 bp, 20 predicted proteins | sample YCmetagenome_FD_207642 | JGI IMG/M metagenome (GOLD analysis project Ga0310811, IMG submission 207642) | Soil microbial communities from experimental microcosm in Duke University, North Carolina, United States - YC | ecosystem: Engineered > Artificial ecosystem > Soil microcosm > Unclassified ...
CCTCCACTGTCGTGCCCCGCCGTCAGGCGTGGATGTGATCGTGCTCATGCGATCGCGATCCGTGGGAATGGCGATTGCGGACATGCTCCGCGGGCACGAGATGGAGCTGGCCGTGGCGCACGCCGCGCTGGCTGATCGTCGCGTCGGCGAGCGTCCTCACCGAGCGGGCGCTACCGCGCAGCACCGACACCTCCAGGGACGATTCGTGGTCGAGATGGACGTTCAGGGTCGCCACCTGCAGGTCGTGGTGCTCGTGGCGCGTCCGCGTCAGCCGCCGGCCGAGGTCGCGCGTTTCGTGGTCGTAGACGTACGACAGCGTGGCGACGCAGAAGCTGTCGCGCCTGCCGGCAAGCTGCTGGCGCGCCTGCGCCTCGCGCAGGATGTCGCGCAGCGCCTCCGAGCGGCTGGCATAACGGTGCGTCGCCATGTGCTGGTCGAGCACCCCGGCAAGATCGTCATCGATCGACAGCGTGATCCTTTGCATGTTCCCGTCCCGGCTTGCGAACCCTGGATGGAGTATGCACACTTCTGGAGAAGTGCATACCCGGTCGCTCCTCTGCATCGCCCTGCTCGCTGCCGCCAGCAGCAGCGAGGCGACTGCCCAAGCACAGCCTCCGCCGGATCCGTTCGGGACGGGCACCGGCGCATCGACCGCGCTGCCCGCCGTCACCATCGTCGCGCCGCGCGCGCTCGAGGCCCAACCGACCGATGCGGCAAGCGAAAAACGGTTTTCCGGCGAGACGCTGAACACGCGGCCAGTCGAGCGGCCCGGCGAGATGCTCGAGGCGACGCCGGGCCTGATCGTCACGCAGCACAGCGGCGAGGGCAAGGCCAACCAGTACTTCCTGCGCGGCATGAATCTCGATCACGGCACCGACCTCGCGATCTGGCTGGACGGCATGCCGATCAACATGCGCACCCATGGACACGGCCAGGGCTATGCCGACGTCAACTTCCTGATCCCCGAGCTGGTCCAGCAGATGACGGTCAAGAAGGGCCCGTACTGGGCCGAGGAAAGCGACTTCGCCTCCGCCGGCTCGCTTCGGCTCGCCTACCTCGACCGGCTGGAGACCAATGTCGCGCAGGTCACCGGCGGCAGTTTCGGCTACTGGCGCGCGCTGGCTGCCGCTACATCGCAGATGGGCAACGGCTGGCTGACCGGCGCCGTCGAATCGGTGTTTTACAACGGCCCGTGGGAAGTTCCGGACAGGCTGCGCAAGTTCAACGGCTTCCTGCGTTACAGCGAGGGCACGCCCGACAACGGCCTGTCGATCACGGCCCTCGCCTACACCAACTCGTGGCATTCGACCGACCAGAGTCCGGCGCGCGCCATCGCCGACGGCAGCCTCGGCCTGTATGGCGCCATAGACCAGACTGACGGCGGCGACACCCAGCGCTACTCGCTGTCGATGAGCTGGCGGCAGAGCGATGAGAAGAGCGCGGCGATGGTCCAGGCCTACGGCATCTACTCGACCCTCAACCTCTACAACAACTTCACCTACTTCCTCGACAATCCCGATCTCGGCGACCAGTTCCAGCAGAGCGACAAGCGCAAGATCCTGGGCCTCAATGCCAGCTACTTGCGGCGCCATGACCTGCTGGGCTTCCAGTCGGAGACCACGGTTGGCACGCAGATGCGCTACGACGATATCGGCGTCGGCCTGTTCAACACCTTCCAGCGCACGCCTTACGCGACGGTGCGCTACGACCAGGTGAGCGAATCGAGCATCGGCCTCTATGCCAGCAACATGACGCGCTGGACCGACTGGTGGCGCGTGACGCTGGGCGTGCGCGCCGATCTCTACCTGGCCTCGGTCACGAGCGACACCTCGCCCAACTCCGGCTACACCTCGGCCTTTCTCGCCAGCCCCAAGCTCGGCATGGTGTTCGGGCCGTTCGACAAGACCGAGTTCTACCTCAATGCCGGCTTCGGCTATCACAGCAACGACGCGCGCGGCGCCACCATCACCGTCAACCCGTCCGATCCGACACAGCCTCTGGCGGCCGTGCCGCTGCTGGTGCGCTCGAAAGGAGCCGAAATCGGCGTGCGCACCCAGGCCTTCAAGGGCTTCGACATGTCACTCGCCCTCTTCGCCCTCGACTTCGATTCGGAGCTGCTGTTCGTGGGCGATGCCGGCACCACCGAACCCAGCCGGCCGAGCCGGCGCATCGGTTTCGAATGGACCAGCACCTACCGGCCGCGGCCATGGGCGAGCTTCGACCTCGACTTCGCGTATACCCAGGCACGCTTCACGGACTATTCCAGCGAAGGCAATTACATCCCCGGCGCGCCGACCTACGTCCTCTCGGGCGGCTTTGCACTCGGCGCCGACACCGGCTGGTTCGGCGCCCTGCGGGTGCGCGGCCTGGGGCCGCGGCCGCTGACCTCCGACGGCAGCGTCTTCTCGGCGCCGACCACGACCGTGAATGCGCGCGTCGGCTATGTCTTCGACTCCGGCATCAAGCTCAATCTCGACGTCTTCAACCTGTTCAACAATTGGCAGGCGAGCCAGATCGATTACTTCTATACCTCGCGGCTCCAGAACGAAGCCGCCGAAGGCGTCGCCGACCGCCACTTCCATCCGGTCGAGCCGATCGCCTTTCGCCTCACCCTGGCGAAGGCCTTCTGATCACCCGCTCTCCCTCAAGACAAGCTCGAAGCCGAGATCGACACGCCGCGGCCTGGTCGGATCGAGCGCCAGTTCGGCGGCCGTGCGGCCGATAGCGACACCATGGACACGGATCGTGCTGACCGAGGGCGCGAACAGCCGCCCCATCTCGAGATCGCCGAGCCCCACGACAGCGATCGGCGGGACCGCAGCGGGGCCGCCGATCAGATCGGCGCGACGCAGGGCCGACAGGAGCGCGATCGCGTAGGCGTCGTTGGCGGCGAAAACAGCGTCAGCGTCGGGCGCCTCGGTCAGGACCATCGTCGCGGCGCCGGCACCGGCCCCTCGCGCCACCAGCACGCGCTGCGGATCGTCGAGCCCGGCGGCGCGGGCGGCTTCGCGAAAGCCCAGCCAGCGCTGCTCTGCCCGACGGTCATCCCCTCCGACGAAGGCCAATCGGCGCCGCCCGGCCTCGGCAAAGTATCGTGCGACGTCGGCGCCGGCGGCATGGTTGTCGAACCCGGCCGCGGCATCGATCGGCGCCGCCGGCAACTCCCAGGTCTCGACCACCGGAATGCCGGCTCGACGCAGCATCTCGGCGCCGGCCGCGGTTGCGGGCGCACCCACCATGATGATCGCCTCGGGCCGCCGCGCCAGCAGCGCCGCCAGCATTCTCTCCTCACGTGCGTCGTCGTAACCCGACTGCGCCAGGATCACGGCGAAGCCGAGCGGTTCGAGCACGTCCGAAAGGCCCTGGACGGTGTCGGCAAAGATCGAGTTGGCAATGGTCGGCACCAGCACGCCGACCGACCGGGTGCGGGCGCTGGCGAGCGAACCGGCCACCATGTTCGGCACATAGCCGAGCTCGCGCATCGCCGCCTCGACGCGCCGACGCGTGTCGTCCGACACGATGCCCGTCCGGCGCACCACGCGGCTCACGGTGATCGGCGAAACCCCTGCGCGCTTGGCGACAGCGTCCAGGGTCGGCGTGCTGCGCGCCCGCAATTCCGTCGGAAAGTCAGCCATGTCGCTCAGGATATCCCTGCCTTGCAATCATGACATTGCATTCCGCTTTGTGACAGCGCTATCATTCACTAATGACAGCGCTACCATAGTCAAGATGCGAGACTGTCGCGTGGAGGAAACCGATGCTGAGCGAGCAGCAAGTTCAGGCTTACAAGCGGGAAGGCGTGATCGTCGTCCCCGATGTCCTCGACAGCCAGATTTTGGCCCGGATGCGCCAGGTCGTCGCCGAACTGGTTGCCGGCGCCGCCAGCACCACCGAGCACACCGACGTCTACGATCTCGAGCCTGGCCACACGCCCGCCAGTCCGCGCGTGCGGCGCATCAAGACGCCGCACAAGGTGCATGCCGTATTCGACGAGGTCGTACGCAGCCCGCAGGTGATCGAGATCCTGACCGCGCTGCTGGGACCGCGGCTGCGCCTGCACGGCTCGAAGCTCAACATGAAGTCGGCGCATTACGGCTCGCCCGTCGAGTGGCACCAGGATTGGGCGTTCTACCCGCACACCAACGACGACGTGCTGGCGATCGGCGTGCTGCTCGACGACACCGACCTCGCCAACGGTCCCATGCTGGTGTCACCCGGCACGCACACCGGCCCGGTGTGGAACCATCACGGCGCCGACGGCCGCTTTGCCGGCCTCATCGATCCCGACGAGATCCGCGCCGAGATCAGCCGCGCCGTGCCCTGCATGGGCCGCGCCGGCAGCATGTCGTTCCATCACGTGCGCGCGCTTCACGGCTCGGCGCTCAACACGTCGGACCGGCCGCGCAACCTGCTGCTCTACGAGGTCGCGGCAAGCGATGCGTGGCCGCTGCTCGGCGTGAAGGATTTCGACGACTTCGAAAGCCGCCTGCTCGCCGGTGGCTCGGTCATCGAGCCGCGCATTGCGCCCGCCCCGGTACGCATGCCCCTGCCGCCGCCGCTGCGCAGCGGCTCGATCTACGAGACGCAATCGATCGCGACCAAGTCCTACTTCAACCGCGCTGCCTGATTGGCCAAACAGACCGGCAAGGCTGCCGGTAGCCTCCAAAGAACAAAGACATGAGGAAACGCCATGACTACGACCAAGGAAACCGGCCGCATGCCGGTGCGCGTGATCATCGCCGCCAGCGTGGGCTCGGCGCTGGAATGGTATGATTTCTTTCTCTACGGCACCGCCGCGGCGCTGGTGTTCGGCGAGCTGTTCTTTCCCAAGAGCGATCCGCTGGTCGGCACGCTGCTGTCCTTCCTGACCTTCGGCGTCGGCTTCGTCGTCCGGCCGATCGGCGGCATCCTGTTCGGCATCATGGGCGATCGCTACGGGCGCAAGCCCGTCCTGGTGATCACCCTGCTGATGATCGGCATCGGCACGACGGCCATCGGCTTGCTGCCGACCTATGCCCAGATCGGCTTCTGGGCGCCGCTGCTGCTCGTCGCGCTGCGCGTCGTGCAGGGCCTGGGCGCCGGCGCCGAGTATGGCGGCGCGGTGATCTACCTGGTGGAGAATGCGCCGGCGCGGCATCGCGGCTTCTGGGGCGGCTTCGCGCCGCTTGGCGTTTCGGTCGGCAACCTGATGGCCGCCGGCGCCTTCGCCCTCGTGACCATGTTGCCGCGCGAGGACCTGATGGCGTGGGGCTGGCGGGTGCCGTTTCTCGCCAGCATCCTGCTGATCGCCGTCGGCATCTATGTCCGCCTGCGCGTCACCGAGACGCCGGTCTACACGGAAGCCGTGGTGGCGCGGAACAAGGTCGAGGGCAACCCGGCTATGGCGGCGCTGCAGAACCATCCGCGCAACTTCATGGTCGTGCTGGGCGCCCGGCTGGCGGAGAACGGCCTGGGCTACCTCTTCCCGGTCTGGGGATTGAGCTATGTCATCAGCCTGGGCGTTCCCCGAGCCGACGCCTTGAGCGCCCTCATGGTCGCCTTCATCGTCGAGCTGTTCGCCATCCTGGGCTTTGCCGCCCTGTCGGACCGCATCGGTCGGCGGCCGGTCTACATGTTCGGCGCGCTGGCCGGCGTGGCGCTCGCCTTCCCGTTCTTCTGGCTGGTGAGCACCAAGGAATGGATCTGGATCGCGCTGGCCTTCATCCTGGCGCGCGCCGTGGTGACGGCGGCGATGTTCGGGCCGCAAGCCTCCTACTTCGCCGAGCTCTTCCCGCCGCAGCGCCGCTTTGCAGGCTTCGCCTTCGCCCGCGAGCTGGGCTCGCTGCTGGCCGGTGGACCGGCGCCGTTCCTCGCCACGGCGCTGGTGGCGTGGGCCAGCGGCGCCTGGTGGCCGGTATCGATCTACGTGATCGTGCTGTCGCTGCTCACCACCTGGGCGATCTGGGCCGGGCCCGAGACCTACGAGGAGAGCATCACGACCGACAACTCGCAGCCCGCCCTGTCGGCACGGCCGGCGCGAGCCTGATCCGATGGCGCAGCAGCTTCGCATCCTGCAATCGCTGTGGGCCATGGAGCGGCGCCGGGCGGACGCCGACGAATGGCCCCTGCAGACGCAGCTCGAGATGATCCGCGACGCCGGCTTCGATGGCGCCGGCGTCCGCTTCATCGATCCGGGCTTCGCCACCGAGGTCACGGGCTTCCTGCGCGCGCACGACATGCTCTGGCAGGCGCAGTGCTATCCGACCAGCGTCGACGACCTGAAGCCGGTACTCGACCTAGTCGCCCGGCTGGGCGCCGACCACGTCAACCTGCAGCCGAACGTGCGGCCGCGGCGGCTCGAGGACTGCATCCCGCTGCTCGAGGGCTGGCGGCGCCTCAGCGAGCAGTCGGGCATTGCGGTTCACATCGAGACCCATCGCGACCGCATGACGACCGATCTGTTCTTCATGCTTCAGCTTCTCGACTGCTTTCCCGATCTCAGGCTGACCGCGGACATCTCGCACTATCTGGTAGGGCGCGAATTCGCCTGGCCGGTCGACGAGGACAATCACCGCATGATGCACCGCGTGCTCGACAATGCCTGGGGTATCCACGGCCGCATCGCCAGCCGCGAGCAGGTGCAGATCTCCCTCGGCTTCCCGCAGCACCAAGGCTGGGTCGAGCTGTTCATGGGTTGGTGGGAATACGCCATGCGGTCGTGGCGCAAGCGTGCCGGTCCCGATGCCGTGCTGACGTTCCTGTGCGAGCTTGGCCCGCCGCCCTATGCCATCACCGGCCCGGACGGCGCCGAACTGTCGGACCGCTGGCAGGACGCGCTGGCCCTGAAGGCGAAGATCGAAGCGCTGTGGCAGCGGATCGCAGCGGAGCCGTCCTGACGCCGCTAGAGCGGTGTTTTCTTAGGTTGAAACGCCATCCCTTGGGCTGATGTCCAAACTTCTGTCGTCCTGAGCGCAGCGAAGGACCTCATCGCCGCCTGCCACACGTATACTTTGGAACTTCTGGCGATGAGATCCTTCGCCAGCCTCGCGCCTTCGGCGAGAGCCCGCATCTTGCCCGACGCCGCCGCGCGGCTGCGCAGCACAAGGCCGCAATCGGTGCAGGCGAACAGCCTGTCCGGTGCGATGTGGTCCAGCGCACGGCGCAGGCCATCGGCGATCTCTGTCGCCATCTCGACTCGTTCGCCGCAAACATCGACCAGGCCCAGCAGCACATCCTTGCCACGCAGCAGCTCGATCACGCCGATATCGACGCCTACCGAAGCGGTTTCGATCGACACCTGGTCGATGGCGGTGCGCGCGACCAGCGCCAGGCTCGTCTCGCAGTGACTCCAGTCGCGATTGGCCGCCTTCCAGTCGGCTGAGCGGCGCCTACACGCCCATCCTGCAGGCGCTCGCCGACAAGAGCCTTCGGTGCGCCGATCATCGCGCGGTCTTTCCGTCGGTGACGCGGGTTTCGGCGGCATCGATCGCCACCGGCTGTCATCCCGCGCGGCTCGGGTTGCAGGGCAACCGCATGGCGCTGACCGCCGCCAGGCTGGAGGCGCCCCCGCCGCCGCTACACCATGAGATTGCGGCACGCCCGGTGCGAGTCATGAAGCCAGCGACGACATGCCAAGCGGTGCCATCCTCCCTCCTTGACGCCGTACTCAGCCTGTCAAGAGATCCTCCAGTCTGATCGGGAAGCGGCGGACGCGTAGGCCGGTGGCGTGCCAGACGGCGTTGGCGACGGCGCCGGCCGTGCCGGTGATGGCGATCTCGCCGACGCCCTTGATGCCGAGCGCATTCACATGCGGATCATCCTCATGAACCAGCAGCGCTTCGAGCGACACCACGTCGGCGTTGACGGGCACGTGATACTCGGCAAGGTCGGCGTTCATGACGCGGCCAGACCTGCGATCGACGATCGCCTGCTCGTTGAGAGCGAAGGACGCGCCCCAGATCATGCCGCCGTAGTACTGGCTGCGCACCAACCGCGGATTGATGATGCGGCCGGCAGCGAAGGCGCCGACCAGTCGTGTCACGCGGATCTGGCCGAGATCCGGATCGACCTTGACCTCGGCGAAGACGGCGCCATGAGCATACATCGCCCGGGCCGATTGCGCGGCCGGGTCGACGGCGGCACTGCCGCTGCCTTCGACCTCCGACAGGCCGGCGCGCACCAGGATGTCGGCATAGCTCTCGCTGCGGCCTTCGTCGTCGCGACGGTGCAGGCGGCCGTCGCGCGCGATCACCCCTTGATTGCCGGCTCCGTAGAGCGGCGAACGCCGGTCGCCGGTCGCGAGGTCGGCAAGCTTGGCGATCACCTCGGCCCCGGCATTGTGGATCGCCGTGCCCGCCGTGGCCGTGTGCGCCGAGCCGCCGGCGATTCCGGCATCGGGAAGGTCGGAACTGCCGGCATTGAACACGACCTGGTCGACCTCCAGCGCAAGACCGTCGGCGGCAATCTGCGCCAGCGCGGTCCATGCGCCTTGCCCCATATCGTGCGCGCCGGTTTCGACAAGGCCGGTTCCATCGCGCCTGATGACCGCGCGCGCCTGCGCCTGAAACATCAGCGAAGGGAAGAGCGCCGTGCCGACGCCCCAACCGACAAGAAAGCCCGCCTCGTCGCGCATCTGCCTCGGCGCCAGAGGCCGACCCGCCCAGCCGAAACGGTCGGCACCTTGCGCATAGCATTCACGCAATGCTTTCGACGAAAACGGCCGGCCGGAGATCGGCTCGGCGTCGGCGTAGTTCCTGAGACGGAACGCGAGGGGGTCCAGACCACAGGCGGCTGCCGCCTCGTCGATGGCGCTTTCGAGGGCGATCGATCCCGGCGCTTCTCCCGGCGCCCGCATGAAGGTCGGCGTGCCGACATCGTTGCGTACGGCTTCGTAGGACGTGGCAATAGCCGGACTGGCATAGAGCGCATGGGATACGTTGGCCGCCGGCTCGAAGAAGTCGTCGTACGTGCTCGTAGCGGTCCGGACGTGATGGTCGAGCGCCGACAGCGCACCGTCACGCGCGACGCCGAGGCGCACCCTCTGACGCGTCGGCGACCGGTGACCGAACGGCCCGTAGAGCTGATCGCGGCGCAGGACCAGCTTGACCGGTCGCCCTGTCATCCTGGCGGCGAGAATGGCGAGGACCTGCGGCCCGGAGATGAAACCCTTGCCGCCGAAACCGCCGCCGAGGAACGGGCTGCGGATATGGATCTGCTGTGGAGGAATGCCCAGCAACCCGGCAAGCCGGCCTCGCGTGATCTCCAAGGCCTGGCTTGGCGTGTCGATCGACAATCGGTCGCCGTCCCACGCCGCGACGATCGCATGCGGTTCCAGGGCATTGTGGAAATGCGTCGGAGTCTCGTAGGTCGCGTCGATCGTCATGGCTGCTGTCCTGAAGCCTGCCTCGATGTCGCCTTTGTGGACCTCCGCGGGCGCGCCCAACCCAACCGCTGGCGGAACGAAGCTTTCGTTGGCATCCAGGCCGATGCGCGCACCGTCGGCCTCGTAGCGTGGCTGGAGCAGGATCGCTCCTTCCGTCGCGGTTTCCAGGCTCTCGGCAATCACGAGGGCGATCGGCTGGTTGGTGTAGCGGACGCGATCGTTCTGCAGGACATCGATCCGAAACATGAACGGGTTCGATCTTTCATCGGGATCCTGCGCCAGCTTTGGCCGGTTGGCGGGCGTCATCACCGCGACCACGCCCTTGTGGCCTTTGGCGGCCCGCACGTTCAGCGACGTGACCCGGCCACGGGCGATGCGGCTCGTCGCAAGCACGGCGTAGAGCATTCCCGGTGGATGGTTGTCGGCCGCATAGCGGGCCGCGCCTGTCACCTTGAGGACGCCGTCGCGGCGCGTGAGCGGCTGGCCGGCATTCGAACCGTGACGGATGTGCGGCGAGGAAAGAGCGATCGGAGTCTCAAGCGGCATGGCGCGCTCCGGGGACAGAGGAGAACGGGGACGCGGGGAGAGCAGGCAGATGCTGCGGCGTTCCTGCCGCTGCGAGATTCAGCGCGCGCACGGCGATCCTGCGCGCCAGCTCGATCTTGTAGGCGTTGTCGCCGGAAGGCCTGGCGTTGGCCAGCGCTGCCTCGGCGGCGCGGCGGAAGATCGTCTCGCCGGGAGCGGCACCGGCAAGGATGTCCTCGGCCGCACGCGGTCGCCACGGCTTGGCTGCAACGCCGCCGAGCGCCAACCGCGCCCGCGTTATCGTGCCGTTCTCGATCTCCAGCGCCGCGGCGGCGGAGACGACCGCGAAGGCGTAGGACGTTCGCTCGCGCAGCTTCAGGTACCGCGAGTGCCTGGACAAGGCTGATCGGTCGGGGAGACGCAACGCCACGATCAGTTCGCCGGGCTCCAGTGCCGTCTCGCTCTCAGGGGCCTCGCCGGGCAGGTTGTGCAGGGCCTCGAGCGGTATCTCCCGCCGTCCGCCCCTGCCTTCGATCTCGACGACGGCGTCGAGCGCGACCAGAGGCACGCAGAAGTCGGACGGGTGAACTGCGATGCACGAGCGACTCCAGCCCAGCACTGCGTGCAAGCGGTTCTCGCCGCCAAGGGCGTCGCAACCGGAACCCGGTTCCCGCCTGTTGCAGGCGCTGGAGGGATCGCAAAAGTATGCGCAACGCGTATGCTGCAGCAGATTGCCGCCGACGGTCGCCGCGTTGCGCAGTTGCGCCGAAGCACCCGACAGCAGCGCCTCGGCGACTGCCGGATAGGCGCGGCAGAACGTCGGATCATGGGCGAGATCGGCGTTGCGCACGAGGGCGCCGATGCGCAACCCACCATCGGCCAGCCATTCGACGCCGTCGAGCCCTGCAACGCGAGTGATGTCGATGAGTCGGCCGGGCCGCACCGCTCCGACTTTCATCAAGTCGAGCAGATTGGTACCCGACGCCAGATAGGCAGCACCGGGCACGTCGGACGCGGCGATGGCCTCGGAAATCGTGACCGGTCGGACATAGTCGAACGTTTTCACGCCGCATCCCTCCGGCTGGCCTGGGCCAGGCTCTTCTGCACCTCGAGCACGGCTTCGACGATCCCGACATATGCCGCGCATCGACAGAGATTGCCGCTCATCGATTCGCGGATGCGTTCTGGATCGTTGCCGGCCAAGCCTTCGTTGATCAGTCCAATGGCGCTCATGATCTGGCCAGGCGTGCAGAAACCGCATTGAAATCCGTCGTGAGCGATGAAAGCCGCCTGCACGGGGTGGAGGTCGTTACCCTGCGCCAAGCCTTCGATCGTGAGCACGTCGGCGCCGTCGCAACTGAGCGCCAGGGCGAGACACGAATTGATCCTCCGGCCGTCAACCAGGACCGTGCAGGCGCCGCATTGTCCGCGGTCGCAGCCCTTCTTCGTGCCGGGCAGGTCGAGCCGCTCGCGCAGCAAGTCCAGGAGCGTGACTCTCGGATCGTCGAGGTCGACGTTCCGGGCCACGCCATTCACCGTTAAGCTGATGGAGAAAGGCATCTGGGACTCCGATTGAATGCTTTGTCGAAGAAATCGCCGCGCGGAGCGCATATGATTAAACGGAGGCAACCTCCGTATCTAAATACGGAGGCTTCCTCCGTTTTTCAAGAGGGGCTTTGATTAAGACTCCATGGCCGCCCGTTTCACCAAAGCCGAGCGCAAGCCGCGCGCGGACTCCCTTCGAAACCGCGAGCGCCTGCTGAAGGCTGCCACGCGCGTGTTCACCGTTGGCGGCCCGGAGGCGAGCCTCGAGACTGTCGCTCGCCAGGCCGGCGTCGGCATCGGCACGCTCTACCGCCACTTTCCGACGCGCGAAGCCCTGTTCGAGGCGGTCTACCGCCGGGAGGTCGACGAGCTTGCCGATCTTGCCGAGAGATTGGCGCAGGAAGCGCAGCCGATTGACGCCCTGAGACAGTGGCTCGGCGCATTCGTCCAGCTGGTCGCCACCAAGAAGGGAATGCTGGCGGCGCTGTCGCTCGCCGCGCAGGCGCAGCCGTCGGAACTTTACGCCTATTCCTTCGAGCGCCTGACCGCGGCCCTGGACGTCATCCTGAAGCGCGCCGTCGCCGCCGGCCAGACACGCCGCGACATCACGCCCGAAGACCTGCTGCGCGCCTTGCTAGGGCTGTCCTACTCCTATGAGCAGCCTGACTGGCAGGCAACGGTGATGCATCTCATCGGCATTTTCGTCGATGGCCTCATGGTGAAACGGTAGGCATCAAGGCTCTCGGTCGGCTTGCGCTTGGCGCGCTGATCGTCGACCGGATGAAGCGGATCGGCGACAACTGGCGGAAGCGGACACCGACTTCGAAGGCGGGACGTACGACGAAGCGCACGGGACGGTGGACGCTGCGCCGATGGGACACGGCGGGAAATGCATCCGCGCCATGTCGTCCTGGCGACCGGCGTCAGCGGCATCCCTTCAAGATGAGGCTGATCTAGCTCGCCCGGCAGCCAGGACACGCGCGTTTTGCGCACTGGAACAGACGTCGGCCGCCTCCTTGTGCCGGCAAAGATTGGCGTGTCGTAATGAAGCCATACAAGCTCGGAGAGGAAACGATCGTGAGAAGCTTGATGGCTTCGATTGCCGCCATGGTGGCGCTGGCTTTGCTCGCCGGCCCGGCGATCGGCCAGGACAAGTCGGCCTTCCACCCAACCAAGACGGTGACGATCGTCGTCCCCTACAGCCCGGGCGGCGGCACCGATGCGGTCGGCCGCCTCACGGCCAAGGCGCTCGAGGAGATGTGGGGCCAGACGGTCATCATCGACAACCGCACCGGCGGCAGCGGCTCGGTCGGCGCCGCGCTGGTCGCGCGCGCCTCCCCAGATGGCCACACCCTGGTGCTCGCGGTGTCTGGTATCGCGATCAACGCCCACCTGATGAAGCTGCCCTACGACACGGCGACCGCCTTCGCGCCGATCACCGCGATCACCTATCCGGTCGCCACCTTGCTCGCGACACCGAGCTTGCCGGCGAACGACCTCAAGGAACTGCAGGCGCTGGTCAGGAAAGAGGGCCCCGACAAGCGCACCTCCGCCAGCCCCGAGCCGGGCAGCCGCCTGATCGCCGAGCGCATCTTCGACGCCGCCGGCATCAAGCTGATGAACATACCCTACAAGGGCGCCGCCTCGTTCGTCGGCGACATCGCCGCCGGCCGGGTCGATGTCGGCATCGCCAGCGTCACCTCGGGCCTGGCGCTGATCAACGCCGGCAAGCTGAAGTCGCTCGGCATCATGGGCACCCGCCGCATCCCCGCCTTGCCCGACACGGCGACCTTCAGGGAGCAAGGCTTCCAGGGGCTCGATGAAAATTCGTGGGCTGGCCTGTTCGCACCGGCCGGCACGCCTGCCAACATCGTCGAGGCGATCCACAAGGACATCGCCACAGTGCTGGCGCGGCCGGAGTTCCAGGCCAAGCTGGTCGAGTACGGCTCGCTACCGGGCGGCGACACGCCGGCCAAGTTCAGCGAACGCTTCCAGCGCGATCTCAAGGAGTCGGGCGAAACGATCCGCCGGCTCGGCATGGCGACCGAATGACGGAGGGCATCATGGCAAGGACTTCCCGCGCCGCCTGGACCGTCGCCGAGGTCGAGGCCGACAGGAGCTGGATCTACGCCCTGTCCGACGCCGAAAGCGCCGAACTGATCGCCGCCGTCCGCGCGGCAGTGCAGAAGGCCGGACCGGCCGACAAGCCGATCCTCGACTGGCGGCGCGAGGATTTCGCACTCGACAGGTCGATTGCGACACTGGCCGCCGCCTTCCACGAAGTGCGCGACGGCCGCGGCATGGCTCTGGTCAAGAACCTGCCGCGCGCGGGCGTGACGCCGGCCGAGTTCCGGCTGATGACCTGGGCGATCGGCCTGCATTTCGGCGTCGCGCGGCCGCAGAACCGCGCCAGCGACTACATCACCGAGGTCAGGGATGCGGGCATGGCCTACCGCAGCCCGACCGGTCGCGGCTACAACTCCAAGGCCGAACTCGACTTCCATGTCGACAGCGCCGACGTGGTGCTGCTGTCCTGCTACAACCAGGCGCCGGTCGGCCGCATGAGCATGTGCGCGAGCTCTGCCACGGCCTTCGACGTGGTGAAGGCTGAACGGCCGGACTATGCGCGCACTCTCACCACCGACTACGCCTTCAGCCGAAACGGCGAGGAAGCCGTAGACGAGGCGCCGTGGTACGCGGTGCCGATCTGCACCACCCGGGACGAGCGCATCTTCTGCAAATGGAACCGCAACCGCATCCAGAATGCCCAGAAGCTCGCGGGCGTGCCGCCGCTCACGGCGCTGCAGCGCGACGCGATGGAGTATTTCGACCAGGTTCTGCGCCGGCCGGAGAACATGTTCTGCATGTTCCTCGAGCCTGGCGATCTCCAGATCCTGTGCAACCAGTCCATGCTGCACTCGCGCACCAGCTTCGAGGACCACGCCGAGGACGAGAAGAAACGCACCCTCTACCGGTTATGGCTGGCACGGCCCGATTCGCGGCGCCTGCCCGACAGCTGGGCGGTCTTCTACGAAACCGCCGCGCCCGGTACCGTGCGCGGCGGGATGAAGGGCCACCACTACGACGATGTCCGCCGCAACTTCGATGCCCGCCAGGCCAGAGCGGTGGGCATGAAAGCCGCTTGAAGGGAGAATCGCGATGTCCAAAGGCAAGATCTTCCGGGATGCACTGAAGCGCGGGATGGTAACCGCGCCGGGCTGCTTCGACTGCATCACCGCCCGCTCGATCGAGCGCGCCGGCTTCGAGGCGGTCTACATGACCGGCGCCGGAACGGCGGCGACGCTGGGCTACCCCGACTACGGCCTCGTGACCATGTCGGAAATGGCCGACAACGCCGGCCGCATCGCCACGGCGATCAAGCTGCCGGTGATCGCCGATGCCGACACCGGCTACGGCAACGAGCTCAACGCCATCCGCACCGTGCGCGAGTACGAGAAGCGCAGCGTCGCCGGCCTGCATATCGAGGACCAGGGCTTCCCCAAGAAGTGCGGCCATCTCGAGGACAAGACGATCGCCCCGCTCGAGGACTACGTCGCCAAGATCCGCGCCGCAGTGAGCGCCAAGGTCGATCCCGACTTCCTGATCATCGCCCGCACCGACTCGCGCGCCGTTCTGGGATTCGAGGAGGCAATCCGTCGCGCCAACGCCGCGATCGCGGCCGGCGCCGACATGGCCTTCGTCGAGGCGCCGCAGACGCTCGACGAGACCGCGGCGGTGCCCAAGCTGGTCAAGGGCCCGTGCATGCTGAACATGGTGTGGAAGGGCAAGACGCCTGACCTCCCGCTCGAGGAAGCGGCCCGGCTCGGCTACGCCTTCATGATCCTGCCCGGCGTGCTGACCCGCACGGTGGTCGGCGCCTGCGATGCCGCGCTGGCCGAACTGAAGGCCATGGGCCGCCATCCGGTGCCGCAATCCGACATCACGCCACAGCAGGGCTTCCGCCTGAACGGCGCCGACGAATGGGATCGCTACCGCACCCAATTCCGCGAACCGGCCCGGCAGGCAGCGGCGGAGTAGCCGCGACTCGAGTGCATTACCAGCACATCTCTCTTGTCATCCTGAGCGCAGCGAAGGATCTCATCGCCAGAAGTTGCAGAGCACACCCGCAGCCAGCGGTGATGAGGTCCTTCGCCGCGCTCAGGACGACAGAACAATCCACCAAAGAAGACCGCGCTCTATCGCGCGCTGATGCAGAGCCCCATCACCTCTGACACATCCTGCGGGATATCCTCGAGCCGCAACTCGAGCGCAAAACCACCGAGCGTCTCCGACTCGGTCGCGGCCGCGAGCGCCGGCGTCACGACGTTCATCGCGCCTGGTCCGACGTCCGGAGGTTGGATTGCGTGGCGATCATGATGTCCATCAGCGGCGCGTGCTGGGCGGCGCCGAACGTGTCGCGCTCGCCGCTCGAGCCCTGGTTCCAGCGCCGCTTGACCGTCATCTTGAAGGCCATCGCCGCGTCGACGAACATCGACACCAGGATGTCCTCGACGGCGATGTTGTAGAGCCTGGCGAGCTTCTCAGGTGTGAGCGCCCCGCTCGCCTTGACCTCGTCATACGCCGCCTTGCGGTCGAAGATGACGTCGAAGGTGAGCTCGAACGGCCCGGCATTCTTGCTGCGGATGACCTGCGCCAGTTCGCGCAGAGGAACCTCGCTCACGGTCAGATCTCCATGTAGCGGACGGGGAAGAGATCGGCGGGCGAATCGATCTCCATCAGGTGATAGACGGTGAAGCGGCAGACTGGCCCGGTCGGCGTCTCCGGCGGATTGAGCGGAATCGCGAAGTTTCCGGCCGTCGCCATTTGGCCGGGATAGGGCGTGTGCAGGACGGCGATGCGCGTGCTGCTGCAGATGTCGTTGGCGAGTTCCTGGGTCGGCGCCGTCACCTCGCCCATCAGGCCGACCTCGTGCGGCACCTTGTGGCGCAGCGGCTCCATCTCGCCCATCACCGCGTCGCGGCCATAGACGTGGAACATCATGGTCGCCTCGCCCGAGGCCAGCTGCGGGAAGATGCCGTTGGCCCGCTTGCGCACGGTGTCAAGGAAGGCGTCGAGCTGGCCGATCAGGATCGGGTCGCGGATGCCGCCGATGAAGATGGTGCGGTAACCCGTGATGGCTGCACCCTCGTGCTTCACGCTGTACTTGTTGGACGGCAGGAACACGCCGCCGCTCACCCGCACCCGGCGGTCGTCGAGCGCCTCGTAGCGGGCGCCGTTGAGGTCGAGCACGCCGCCCGGTCCCGGCAGCATGTCGGGCCGGCTCTTCTCGTAGAGCGTATGCGCGGCGACCGACAGAGGTGTGCAGCGCTCGGCCGGATTCATCGGCTCGAGATCGAAGCTGCCCGGGCGGATGGTGGCCTTGATCACGCGTCCCTTGGGCTCGGCGCAGGCGGCGCCGCACTCGACGATCTTGCCCATGTGCCAATAGACGCCGGGCTCGATGCCGCGCAGCATGCAGAAGGCGGCGTGCGGCGCCGGATCGTAGGAGCGGCCGCTGACGATGATGTCGATGTCGGGACGCTCCGCCAGCACCTTGGCAAACGGCTCGGCGCCGATCTGGGCCACGATCTCGACCGCCTCGTCGATCGCCGACGGCGCCAGGTCGCCCGACGGCCCGCATTCGGTGACGCGGCCCTCGCGCAGGCGGGAATGAATCAGCGCGCGGTCGACGCTGGAATAGATCGCCGCCAGCTTGAAGCGATAGCCGTTGGCAGCCGACAGATCGCGGATCAGGTCGATCATGAAATCGACCTGGGCATCCGTGCCGGCGCCGCCGGCCGAGCTGATGATCAGCGGGATCTTGCACTCGTGCGCCGCCTTCAGCAGCAACGACACGTCGCGCGCGTAGGCGTCGCGCGGCACGATCGTCTTGCCGAGGCCCAGCAGGTACGGGCCGGGATCGGTCGACCCTGAATCGACGATCATGGCATCGACGCCGCTGTCGATGCCGCGCCAGAAATGCTCGGCCGGCAGGCCGTAGCCCAGCATGCCCTGCGGCGTGAGAATGCGAATCTCGTCGTTCATGCCCGCCTCCGTTCGGTGTTCTTCCGCCAGCTTCGAATTGCCGGCCGCGCCAGCCCCAGCGTATCGCGCAGGGTCGTGCCGGGATACTCGCGCCGGAACAGGCCGCGCCGCTGCAGCTCAGGCACGACCAGCCGCGCCACGTCCTCGTAGCTGCCCGGGATGCGTGTGGCAGCCACGACGAAGCCGTCGCAAGCCGTCCTGAACCACTCCTCCATCTCGTCGGCGACCTGGGCCGGCGTGCCGCAGAACACCGGCCCGTCATGCATCTGGCCGCGGCCCGACGCTTCGACGAAATCGCGCACCGAGGGGTTCTTCTTGCCGGTCTTGGCGATCACCCGGTCACGCAGGCTGTGCCACGACACCGACGCGAGCTCGTGGTCGCTGAACGGCGCGTCGTAGGGTCGCTTGGAAAAGTCGACGTTCAACACCTCGCAGAGCAGCGCCAGCGAATCGATCGGCTTGGCGAGTGCTGCCGACAAGGCACGCTGCTCCTCGGCCTGCGCGGCGGTCTCGGCGACGATCACCTTCACCGCCGGCGCGATCTTGACGTGGGCCGGATTGCGGCCCGCCTTCTCAACCTCGCCTTTGAGATACTCATACTGCTTGCGGCCGATCTCGAGCGACGGATAGGACGCGAACACCAGCTCCGCCCAGCACGCCGCAAACGCCATGCCGCGCCCGCTCTGCCCCGCCTGGAGCAGCACCGGATGGCCTTGCGCCGACCGCGGCACGGTGAGCGGTCCCTTGGAGCGGAAGTACGTGCCGCGATGGTCGAGGCGATGGACCTTGTCCGGATCGGCGAAGCGGCCGCTCTGCTTGTCGACGATCAGTGCATCGTCCTCCCACGAGTCCCAGAGACCGGTGACCACCTCCATGAACTCGTCGGCCCGGTCGTAGCGCAGATCGTGCTCGAGGTGCTCTTCGTGGCCGAAATTCTCGGCCTCCGAGTTGTTCAGCGAGGTGACGACGTTCCAGGCGACCCGCCCGCCGGTCATCAGGTCCAGGGTCGCGAACAGCCGCGCCACATGGAACGGCTCGTAATAGGTCGTCGAATAGGTCGAGCCGAGACCGAGCCGCGTCGTGGCGGCGGCCATGCTCATCAGCACCACCGTGGGATCGAGTTTCACGCAGCGGATGCCGTTGGCGACCGTCTCGCGATGGTCGTCGCCGTAGATGTCGGGCATCGCCAGGCGATCGTCGAAGAAGGCGAGGTCGAACTTCGCGTCCTCCAGCGTCCGCGCGATGCGCTGGTAGTATTCCGGCGACGTGAAGTCCGACATCGACGCCGGATGGCGCCACGAGCCGACATAGTTCGAGCAGTTCTGCGCCTGCATGAAGGCGACCAGGCTGATCTGGCGGTTGGGTTGCGGCATGCGCTCTCCTGGGTGACGCGGGGCGTGTCGATCAACGGCTCGTCAGTCGACCTGGGCGCCCGAAGCGGCGACCGCCCTGGCCCACTTGTCGATTTCCTTGCGCAGGAAGGCCTGCAGCTCAGCCGGCGTACCGGGCCGCGGCTGCGAATAGGTCCTGGCGAACTGCTCGGTCATGTCCTGCGACGCCAACGCCTTGTTGGCCGCCTGGTTGAGGCGCGCGACGACCGGCGCCGGCGTCCCAGCGGGGGCGACGAAAGCGGCCCAGGTCATCGCCTCGAAGCCGGGCAGTCCCTGCTCGGCGATCGTCGGCAGGTCGGGCATGATCGGCAGGCGCGCCGAAACGCTGGTCCCCAGCGCCTTGACCGATTTGGCCTCGATGTAGGGCACGATCGCGCTCGCCGATTCGAAGGCCAGGTCGACGCGCCCCGCCAGCAGGTCGTTCAGCATGCCGGGCGTACCCTTGTAGGGCACGTGCATGATGTCGAGGCCCAATTCCTTCTTCAGCAGTTCCATGGTGATGTGCTGCGTCGAGCCGCTGCCGCCGGAGCCGTAGGTCACCTTGCCGGGACGGGCCTTGGCATAGGCGACCATCTCGCTGAACGAGTTGACCGGCAGGGTCGGCGCCGCGACCAGGAACATCGGGCTGACCCAGAGCATCGCCACCGGCGCGAAGTCGCTCAGCGGATCGTAGGGCAACTTGCGGAACAGGCTGGGATTGATCGCCAGCGTCGCGGTCGAGCCGAACAGGAAGGTGTAGCCGTCGGCGCTCGCGTTCTTCACGAACTGATGGGCGATGATGCCGGTCGCGCCCGGCTTGTTGTCGACATAGACCGCCTGCCGGAGGTCCTCGGCCATCTGCTTGGCCATCAGCCGGGCACCGATGTCGGAGGCCTGGCCGGCGGGAAAGCCGACCACGAGCTGGATCACACGATTCGGGTAGTCTCCGCCCTCGGCGAACGCCGCGGATGGCGACGCCAGCAGCGGCGCGACCGCAAGCGTCCGGGTAAAGGTCCGCCTGTTGATCATGCTTCCTCCGACACTTTCCTTGGCCTTGTGGCATACCGTCATCTAGGGCCCGGCGGCGCGCCAGGACAAATCGCCATTGCGAATTGACTTATCGACACTGCCTATGAGTTTCAGCTCGTCAGCTCCTGCTGCAGGTGCCGGCAGAAGCGGCGGACCGCGAGGCTCGGCTTGGCGTCGCGCAATGTCACCATCGAGAAGGTCCGGGTGAGCGCGGGCCCGTCGATCTCGACCATGACATGGCCCGCCTGCAGGCTGCGTCGCGCCATCACCCGAGGCAGCAGGAGGATCCCCATGCCGGCATCGAGCATGCCCATCAGCGTCGTCAGGTTGCCAGCCGAAAGGGCGGGCTTGAGCGCCAGCCCGTGGCCCGCCAGCTCGGCGGCGATCCGGGCTTTCATGCCGTCATACTGCTCCAGCATCATCAGCGGAAAGGCCGCCATCTCGTCGAGTGTCGCCCGCCGCGCCCTGGCCAGGGGATGGCCGGGGGGCACGATCAGGACGATCGCCTCGGTGCGCAGCGGCTGGGCACGAAACCGCTTGTCGCTGCCCTCGAAGTGGATGACGCCGACATCGGCGTCACCGGCCGCCAGCGCCTGCACCACATCGCGATGGCGCAGGTCGCGTAGTTGGACCTCGACCCCGGGGTAGCGTTCGCCGTGGCTGCGCAGCACGTCGGGCAGCATCGTGGCCGCAACCATCTGGGTTGCCGCGACGACAACGCGGCTGCGCGCTGCCGCCGCATCGAGCCGGAACTGCTCGGCCAGGCGCCGCAGGCCGGCGAGCGTCCTGTCGGCCTCGTCGCGCAACAAGGTGCCGCGCCGCGTCAGCTCGACCTTGCGCGTCGTACGCAGCAACAGGCGGGCGCCCAGCGACGTCTCGAGCCGCTGGATGCGGCTGGTGACCGAGGGCTGCGTGATGTTGAGCTGCCGCGCCGCAGCGCTGAAGCTGCCAATGCCGGCGACGGCGATGAAGGTTTCGAGGTCGACCATCTCGATGCGCAAGGGCGCGGCCGAGAGGGCCGCACTCTTGGTCCTGGCCTTCGTCGCCATCCCCTCCTGGGTCGGACCTGATTTCCTGGTCACGCCGCAAGGATAACCAAACTGCGATGGGCGATCTCTCGCCACTGCCACCGCGTCTCGTGCCGCGGAATGCGCTCCCAGTCAGGTTTGCAGCAGGCGTCCCATCATGACCGGTTGGGAATGCAGAGCGGCAACCAGCTCGTTCCATAGACCGCGATCACAGCA